>JGI24021J15306_10012765_pt1 | contig 10446 bp, 9 predicted proteins | sample Ectturendosymbi1_FD_15306 | JGI IMG/M metagenome (IMG submission 15306) | reverse complement strand
CAGGCATTCAAATCATACGACACTCTACATATCGTTTTTTTGCACTTTCTTCGACTGCCGTCTACCTTCTCTCTGGGTTACGTCAGCCGTCACTGTCAGCCCGCATTTTTAGCGGTATTTTGCCGGATCCGTTTTATTTACTGCCGGCTAGACGACTGCCGCCTCACATAACTTTGGTTACTGAGGTTGATAAAATCGGCCTTTTGGCTGATATCGATATATCGGTGAAACCCAAATTTCGGCCCGTCTTTCTCTAGTTCTGAGCCCATATTTGTATGTGATTTACCTTGATGAACTCTCAGACCAGCTGGCTTCAGCCAGGGTGGGATGCACTTGACTGTGGGAAATATGGTGATGGTTGTGAATCATCGAATATTTCTTCTTGATATTATGTGTGTTCAGCCCCAGTATTTATTAGTGGACTCCAACGTGTTCTGGATATTTGTGGTGGCTATGCTGGTGAATGCGAACTTACCTTTAATTGTAACAAAACAACTGGTGTTCTTTTTTCCCCCAAAAGTATAAACAACCTGCTCCGTCAAATATTTTTCTGAATGATGTACGTGTACAATTTTTGACCAAGTGAAATGTTATGGTGTGTTGCTAAATGCCGTACTGAAAAATGATGATATTAAGAGACAAGTGAAATCGCTATATTGTGCAGCAAGCAAGCTTTGTGGCACATTCAATCAGTACTCTCCTGCAGTAAAAAGCAATTTATTTTATGCTTACTGCATGCCAATGTATGCTTGCCAATTGTGGAGCAAATACACACAGACTAGTATGAAGCGCTTACGTACTGCATGATATAATAATGCCTACTGAATTATGCATTACATACCCAGGAATGAGTTTGCCCACACCAAGTTAGCCATCGTTCCAAGGCTTTTGATGCCTTATTGAGAATAATATGCATCAAATTTTACAACGTTGTGATCTTCATCTAACTTTTTTATTCGATCTTTTCAAGTGTCTGATGGTTTTTGCAAATCTTCATTTTTCCTCAATTATTTAATGCTCCTGTGTGATGGTGACCAACTGATATAGTTGTTGATGCATTGTACCACAGTGTACCTATCTCATCAGTACTTTTTTGCGTAACAACAAAAACCTTCCGTGTGCTTTATGGCACCCTACGCTTTCTTTATTTACATGCTCTGGTATGCAGACAACATGTGCAAACTAAACATACAAAAATATAACTGGTGAAATGTTAATCATGAAATCCTACTTTAAAATTCAGGAAATCCTACTTTAAAAATCCAAGAACGGTTGGTAAAGTGAATCCTGTTGGTCACACTAACAGGAAAAAGACCTAGAGGCTGACCAAGGACCAGGCTGAGGTGGTCTGATTGTATCTCCAATCTGACTTAATCCTGCCTTGGTATGGAGCAGGCACTAGTTGTTTCAATATTCTGAGAACTTGAAAGTGTTTCAAGACTTTCAGCTACTGGCTGCCACTACTCTGCTAAGGGTAAATCCAGTTTGAAAATAAATGAAGTATGCTGTAAAAATATTTTCTGCAAAATGTGTTTTAGCATCAAGTCTGAAGCTTTTGATGCATGAAGCATTTTTGAAATTTAATGTGCAGGGAAAGGAAATAGTTTTAGGGTTAATTTTTTAATCCAAATCTCACTGGAGTCACCCTTGGAATTGCCCAAATAAGAGCACTTTTAAAAGATTGGTGCATTTGAATATTTTATGATTGATTCTTTTTTTTAACTTAATCTGTATTAAGTATTGCACTGCCCCATCCAAGTGAATTTTCCAGATGCTCATGTCAAATGCATTCACATTTTTTAAAAATTTAAAGTTAGAATTTGGCAACAACATCCATGTTTTTAGAGGTTTCAAATTAACACTTTCATGTCTGATCTAAATCAAGCGGTTCATGCCAAAACAACCAGATCGCACTGGCTTTGCANGAGCATAGCTCTGGGACTAAAAGCAGTAGAGGGCTGTTCANAGGCTCGAAAGACTCAGCAAGTCTTGCAGTTTGCAATGAAACAAAATTTTTTGGTTGAGGATGCAGATTTTTTGTGAGTGACGTCATAAGTAGAGGACTTTTAGGCCATCTTGGCCCACTTCACCTAGTCCTAGGCCCAAACCATTAGATGGTAGTATTTCGCTGAAGTGTTCATTGGAAACTAGGCGACAATCCGAGTTTGTTGATACTTTGGATGACTTGCTGGGGTTTTTGGTTTAAAAGTTATGGTCTAAAGTAATAAAAATATTTGATTAATTAGATAATTAATTTGTTTATTTTAGATCATAACTTTTGAACCAGAAACGCTAAAAAGTTGATCAATGGTAAAGTGAAAAAGTTGATCAAAGGCTCAAAAGACTTGAAGTGGAGCCTAGTTTCCAACGAAAAACTTCAGCGAAATACTTTGGCTTAGCAGTTAGGCCCTAGGCCAGGTAACATGATCCAAAATGGCCTAAAAACTATTCCACTTATGTCATCACTCACAAAAAATCCGCAACCCCCAACCAAACATATTTTTTCGAGTGCAGGCTAGATGACTTGCCGAATCTTTTGAGGGTTTGAACAGCTCTCTAGTGCAATCGGCAGAGGAGCTACTGGCGTTGGTAAAGCAATCGACAACTGCTGGCTTTAGGCTGATTTCCAGGTATGAATATATCATACCCCAGCTCTGATGGTGTTAAAGACATATAGAACCTATTTTAAAACCCATAATAAAATCTGGGTACAAAACTGACTATATTTACTTTACATGTGGTCTCTACCTACAAAAATTATGACTCTTGTTGGTCTGCTTTTGTCTCATTTTAGACCTTAAGAGGATATTCCAACAATTAACAAATATTGCATTTTGGAAGGTGTTTGTGGTTCATTTATTAACACAGGAGCAGATGGTTACACAGCAATACACACTGGGAAGTGCACTGTGAAATCACTGATCTTCAGCTATAGTGAAAAACATTGAAGAGAGTATTATGTTAAATATAACAAAATAGTAAGAAGCAATCTGTACTGGGCAGTAGAATGTAACTTGCCAAGAAAATTATTATTTATGAGGAAAACTATGCATAAATGATAACATGAAATTCTTTTACTCAGAAGTTATGTGTGCTAGTGACCTACTTTGGGTTTTACACCTTGTGCTGGTAACCACCAGTAACAAACTAATAACATGTAATAGGCATCTANGTTTCAAAATGACCTGGAATTAAGCCTAAATGTGAAATTCAAAGCAGACAGTCAGTTTTTTAAATTGTTATTATTTGTTTGGTTGCAAGATTGTTCTTTAAATCAAGTTAGGTTGGAATTTCTACTTGTAATAAGAAATGGGTGAATTACGATTCGATGGAAAAGTGGTCCTAGTTACTGGAGGAGGAGCAGGTAATCATTTTACTAAGTATTATTTCAAATTCTTTTATAATTAGAGATCTTATCAAAGTTTTCCAACTTCTGCTAGCCCTGATACCTTTTTGCCTTGTTACTAGCATTAAGAATGTGTTACAACTATCTGAAGTAATGAAATATAAAAAATCATTGTTTGAGTGTGTAGCTTCCTGACTGACAATCAGGTCCACATCAAGAGAACAGACAACCACAAAATTCGTTAATGCACGTTACTTTATCATGACAAGCCCACAAAACAGGGCTAACGAACATGATAAACGAAAATTATAGAACCAGCCTTGTGCTTTGAGGACCTTATGTCCTTTATCAGAATCAGCCTTACGCTGTGGCAGTCTTGTGCTGCAAGATTCACAGACCTTATGTCTCTCTATAACGGACCAACCTTCACGGTCCTAGTAATGCTCAGAATAGCGAGTTCTTTCGCCTCCTCCCCTACTGAACAACAACTACTCCTTGACCAAGGTATGCGGAACGTAGCAAAGTGGAAACATCGCGTTAATGACAACACACAAACAAAAATACGCAGCAATTCTGCGAACGTTACAGAGTGTATTATTGCTGTTTTTTTTTTGTTCAAAAAAGTTTGAACTCCTAGCTAATCAAGATCTGCATTTTCAACGACAGGTCTTGGAAGATGCTATGCTTTGGACTTTGCTCAAAGGGGTGCCTATGTTGTAGGTAAGCTTGCAACTCAACAATGTACTTATGCCAGTTTTTTAAGTTCAGCAGTTTATTGGTGGCATTGTAAAAATTGTATGTGAAAACTGAAATGTACTTTAATCTGAATACATATGTATGATATGATTAATTTAAAGTCACGTGAGAGTTTGTTTGGATACAGTTAATGATCTTGGATCAACTCCTGGTGGTGTTGGGAAATCAACAAAATCAGCGGATTCTGTTGTTGAAGAAATTCGAAAACAGGGTGGAAAAGCTGTGGCTAACTATGGTAAAAAGTGTGGTGGATTACCTGCTAACCGTGTATGTAATGCAAACTATTGTATGCATTGTTGAGATCTCCAAGCATTACAATGAATGTTGTAGAATCTGTTGATCATTGGTGTTTCCATATTTGTAATAAAATATTTTTATGCAGATTCTGTTGAATTCGGTGACCGACTTGTTCAAACTGCTCTTGATCATTTTGGAAAAATTGGTATGTGTACTTAGCGATATTGAAACGCTGTGGTGAAAAAAGCTTCTTGCTATTTAAAAAAACAATGTTGAGGCTGCAATCCTCCATATGTAAATTGCAGATTATTAACATCATTTTCCAAGAACATTTCTAAACGGAAAACTTGAAATTATACTGGTGTAGAAATTACTTCCACAATCCATTAGTTACCTAAGTTCGTTTCATGCTTGACTTGACCGAGAAGGTGCAATCCCATAGTTCCAGTATGCTAGAAGATCTGAAGTATCAAGAGAATGTTAGACTGTAATTTCTTGTCTGTAGGTCGCGCAGTGCGTGCGTAACCTTTCGAACCAGTGGCATTTGACAGTTTTATTTAATTTGAAGTTCATGGGATCATGAAATGCTGTTACATGCGTGTTTTAGTATAATGTGCCTTCTTACCGAGTGGATTCAGGCATGTTCTGTTGGCGGTTCGATGCTACGTACTTTGTAAACAACTTAGCAGTTGATATGGTAACCTGCTAACCTGATATCACGGTGATTGGCCGTTGTTTCCGATCACAGCTGTTAACGCTCAGCGCTGTTGTTCGACGTTATTCTATACTGAACCGATTTGCACTACGTTGCTCTGATTTTAATGTCCACGTGTATTAATGGGTCTGTTCTATATATTAATATAATCAAGGAAAACGATCAACGTTAGGAGTGCTTCTTGAGATGTTTTAACGGACAAAGTGGTGAGAGCCATTATATTGACTTGCCCCGGGTTTGGCAATATCAAGACGTCATATCGCTTAGTGGGAGACTTGACCTACGCTCCTGCAACAATTAGCTTGACTCCTTATCGAGAAGGGGACCTTTGGAAATGTTCTCAACATTATGGTCTTTTGATTGTTACTGAAAAAGAGTATTCGTTTGTGGGTAGACTACATCTACAAGGCAGTGTGAGAACTTTGTGTTTCAATCCTGCTGCTGTGCTGAGGCAGTTAGCTGCGCATGCTCGTGTTCTGGTTAAAGCATTTACCTACGAAAGAGGGTATATGTCAAACGCTGAACATTTTTTTCAGACGTCGTTATCAACAACGCGGGGTGAGTTTGCGCAGAAAGTTGCTTCGTCCTTGATTAATGTGCTTTTGTTAATGTTTGCCACACCTTGGGGCAATTGCACCTGCGCTTCCTCGTCAATTAGTAACCAGAAACAGAGACAAACGATTTATGCTTCTGGAACACAACGGTTTACCTATTCTCATGCCAGCTTGGCTGCAGCTTATAGCTTCAGTGGAATAGACGATAATTATTTTTGTAATTATTCTCCATTCATAAAGTGTATTCAAGATTTTGAATATATTTGTGTCGATTGATGTAAAAAAGTGCTGATGTTTAAAAGTTTTCGGGCTATTGCCGGATCTGCCCGTCATTTCCAGTTTAAAAAATAAAATTTCAAATCATGCCTGGTCCAAAATACTCGTGGTTATGCCAACGATTTACCGACTTTTCCACAAAATCGCTCCCAACAAGCAGTGAATTTAATGTTTTGTGTTGCGATCAGTGTTGGTGGCAACTTCGTCTGTTTAAAAATCATTCGCTTAAATCAGGGACGGGGAACCTATTTATTATCACGGTCCGCATAAATTGTGGAATATTGCTGATGGCCCGCAGTAATTAAATTTTGTCTTATAATTCTACCTTTATCTTCCCAAGGAAAGTAAAAAACTATGTCAAGGAGCGGGAGAGGAATCTCTTGACTTACTGTCTACGTGTCTGCTTGTCATGGGGTTTCGTTCTGGGACGATGTTGTGTTTTACTGTAACGTGGCTAACGAAAATACTGACGCGGGCCACAGGTTCCCCACCCCTGGCTTCAATTCTCGAAATGCTGACCGCTTGGCTCGTTCGTACGCAGCATCCTACGTGATCGAACGTTTGGCCGCATGTCTGAGGAAGAATGGGACTTAATCGTAAAAGTTCATCTTAAAGGTGCTTTTTCCGTCACCAAAGCAGCTTGGAATCACATGAAAAAACAGGGTTATGGACGTATCATAATGACGTCCTCTCCTTCGGGAATTTACGGCAACTTTGGGCAAACTAACTACAGCGCAGGTACGTCTTATTGTGGATTCTGGTTAGGCTCTGAAATTTACCCGAACATAGGTGTTTCGCATATTGCGTTGCATGGAATCGCCGTACTACATTGTTTTTTCCACCTTGAAGAGTTTAAGTGTTCCGGTTTTGGTTTTCGAGACTTATGATGTGGCCTTGGCCAAGGTAGATGTGGCTGGATCTTGAATCAGAGTTTGCGTCTTGGTTTCATTCTCACTATTATTCTCGACTTTTGTTGTTTGGAGATTTTCCCATAGCAGGAGGCCGAAATGTCTGGCAACATTTCACCTCTCGTAAGATTTTTTTGCAATGTAGGCGCGGAAAGATGGTAATTACCGATGCTTAATCCAATGTTTTGCAGTGTGCCAGAAGCCAGTAGTCTCGATTACGACTTGAAACCTTGAAAACATATGACATTTGTTTTGGTTTCGTTTCTGTATTTCAAAACCTTTTCGTAGCTTTGGCCAAAAACTTCCAGCTGCATGCGTGCACGACTCCGTGCAGCGAGGTTGTTACTCCGCAACAGCCCAGTTTCGATTTGCCTGCTTGCTGCTGATTTAGCGTTATGTCGAATAGTTATCGCGCAAATTTTGTACTTCAGCCAAACTAGGTCTGCTTGGATTTGCAAACACTCTGTCGTTGGAGGGAAAGAAGTACGGCATCCACGTCAACACAATAGCTCCCACTGCATGGACGAGAATGACAAAGTCTTTGTTTCCTCCAAGTATGCTTTTAATAGTTGTTTGGCGACAATTGGTCGACTTCTACCACCGTTTCCTGCTGAAAATTAGACACATTGGCTTCTTACGTTTGTTAATCTAATGAAAGCGGTGTTAATTTAATCGTTAGTGACTAGTAGCATGCCATTCGCTTTATGTTTTACATATATATGAGGTAGGAACAAATTGTTGCAGTACAGTGCACTTTCGACAGTGCACTTTGGACCTACTTCAACAAATACATTCGCATATTGAAGACATTGTTATACTATAATTGAGCAGACGCCCTTTGTTTCGCGTGTTTTTGCCAGTTGTAAAATATCTGTAATTGCCAGATCAAATTCAGTCGTCAAAAATTTTCGTCTGTAAGTTGCCATGTGTTGTAATTCGTTGGTGCTTTTTTATTAAAAGAAGCTGTTGGAAACCGTTGTCATCTGCCCGCCTGGTAAAGTCATTGTTTCTAAGTTTTCCGACTTCCGTATATGGCTTGTATTAATTGCAATGTTTCATCTTTGTTTGACGCTGGGTGGCTCATAAAGTATCAGTTGTAACTGGGAATCGGGTGATATCGTTCGAAACTCGATGCCCGCTTTCATTTTCTATCAGACTGAGCTACGTGCCTTGGAAAGCACATCAGCTTCCTAAGCACCACGTAGCTGGAATGGCATTGTAGCACGTTTGTTTCGTCCTCATCAAAAGTTGCAGCTAATCGTTTAATTTCCTGCCTGTCACTTTTCACAGATGCCGAAGAAGATATGAAGGTCGATTTTATCATGCCATTGGTGGTGTACTTGTGCCACGATTCTTGCAATGAGACAGGTGCTGTTGAATGTACCGATTGAAATAGTCTTTAATTTATCGAAAATCCAACAATAAAAGAGCCACTGCTGCAATTCAATTGTAAAATTGTTTTGATGTATAGCATGCTCTCGGTTTCGATACGTTTTTGTGACTACGTTAACATAGCGGAAAACCAGTGGGAATTACTTCTTTATTGCTTTTTGCATGCAGTTTTCATTCTATATGCGCAAAGGCATATTTTGAGCTTCCAGCCGAAGAACATTTCTATAATCGAACTATTAAACGGAAGTTTCAGATGGGTCATACTTTTGCGCAGGTGGCGTGTTCGAAGTTGCTGGTGGTTTGATCTCCAAGTTGCGTTGGCAGAGAACGAAAGGAGCGGTGCTGCGAGAACTCGGCAAGCCTATGACTGCTGAGGATGTGAAAGAAAATTGGGCAGCAGTTGTTGACTGGAAAGACTCCTTTTCTGTGGGGGTATGCTCATGTGGACCTGCACGTAATTCGCATTGCGTTAACGTCACCAGCAACTGATAAGTAGTATGCAGTGCTATTTTGTTAAAGTACTTGGCCCGAAATAGAGCTTCAAATTTAATGCTGGGTTTGCATTATTTCGAAACTTGCCAACGACTGTGTTTCTTTTGCAGTTCATCAGTTTTGATCGCAAACTGTTTTTTCTCCGTGCGCCATTCGTCGAAAGTGAATCGTATGCGTATTTAAATTTGGTAGATGAGCAGTTCCTCAGTAAATATTTTCAAATGCCGCCTCTTCATGCTTCTCCCACCATTAGTTGTGCTAGAACCGAGCGTAAATGCCAAGCACTGTTATGTTTGTGGCGAAATGCCCTTAACTATGTTTTCCTTGTCCTGTTGTGACTTTTCATCTCTCCGACCACAATTATTTTGCATCCGTCGCAAAATTGACAAAACGAGAACTTGTTTTTTTGAAAGCCTGAGCTTTCTTCATAACATGCATCGTAAGTAAAGAATGATGACTTCGCTAGTTACAAAAAAAGTTAAAAGTAGGCAGTAAGATCAACCTCTAGAAAACGTGCAGAATTACGTCGAATCATTGTGTTTTCTTTAGCAAAATTTCATTTCGAACCTGTGTATCTGAATGTTGTGCGTGCATAATGCACCATTGTTTGTAGGTACCCGCTTTAGAGCAGCAGTATGCATCTACTACAGTATGTCCCTCATAAACCACGTGTGTCTACGTCGCACTGCAAGTACAATATTTGCTTTGTGCTGCATTCATATGAAGGTCAAAGATCACAATTTAGCCGGCAGTTGACGGCAATTCGGTAAGCTGTTGATTGCGCAGAGCATTGCTGAATCTTCGGGAAAGACGGCAGAAGCGATTAGTCGCGTGCGTGCCGGCGACAATGATCTCGGTTCGACGCATCCTATTCGTCCAAACGTTGCTAAGCAGCACGAGTTTCAGCCAATCGTCACGGAGCACAACCGATACCAACTTATCTTGTATGCACTGGGAGGTAATGGAATTGCCAAAAGTGTGTTCCGTGCCAATTTTCTCAACTACCTTGATGTCTGTTTGTTTTTGACAGTCGGATGTTCAACTACTCAGAAGGATCACTTGAAGTTTCTATTTGAAAGCAATCAGGACTTCTCTGCTCTTCCATCTTACGGCGTGATCCCACCGTTTGGAAGTATGGGGCAGCTGACGTCGGTGGAGGGGCTGGACATCAACCCAGCGATGGTGAAGTTAATGCGAAGGAGCAGCCGCATGTTCTGCAAACCTAACACTCGCCTTTCTGGTTAATGACCTTCAAACGTCGTCCTAAGCGACATATCACCTCGAATCATAAATTGTTGAAGTTTCTGGAGAATGTTTACTTTTTAATTTCTTGCACATCATGAAACGTTGAACGCATACGTGTGTGTGTTTATTATTGAACGATTTCCAATTTACCAGATATTACACGGCGAGCAATACCTCGAGTTATTTAAACCGATTCCCACCGAAGGCAAGCTGACAAGCAAAGCCAGTATCGCTGACGTGCTGGACAAAGGCTCGGGCTGTGCGATCATCAAAAACAGTAAGGAAAACTTGCGCGTCTTGTTTGATTTATTTATGATTGTAGTGTCATAATGGAGTCTCTTGATTTGATGCGAAGTCAACTTCAGATCATCCTCTTCGACGCAGTTTTCACCCCAGCATGTGTATTTTCTACATCTTATGTTGGTATTGACATATTCCACGTCAGTGTTTACATAAAATATGAACTGCATCGGGAATCCTTACGATGTAATAAGAGCAAACATTCTTTCAGAAAGAAACATGTTT
>JGI24021J15306_10012764_pt1 | contig 10446 bp, 5 predicted proteins | sample Ectturendosymbi1_FD_15306 | JGI IMG/M metagenome (IMG submission 15306) | reverse complement strand
CTGAGCAAATGTTTGTTTTAGTGAGCATGGATATTTTATGACTGAGTTAGCAGAGTTCTAAATGAATTACAAACTTTGTGAATTTTTAGAATAGTGTAAAACCTTATGAAAATACAAACAAACTACACATTTAATTGAAATAGCTTCTTGTTTTCGTGACTTTCCAATGTTTTGGAATGTTGCAAGTGCGCGAGATGAGATTTCACTGCGCAAACGGTCTGGTGGTTCTGCGCATTTGCGCAGCTTTAGAGCATTGGTTGCAGAAAATGCGCTTTGTTGGCAGCAATGCTTCTTTCTCACTGATGCTTCTTTACACATAGTATAAACCAGGGGTGGGCAAACTTGTTCAATGGATGATTCATTTGCAGAAAATGAAAAACGAATGCAAGTTAGAGAGTGCAAGTTTTACATAAATGATATACAGTAATTGTCGGTATGCAAGGTAAAGAATGCAAGTTTTACATAAATGATGTACAGTAATTATCGGTATGAAGTTCTTGTTTGATTTTCTAGTCCCCGAAAACCTGGACAGTATGTTGTTAAAGCTGTGCGAAATAATTCTCCCAAGTGTTCATTTTTCAGTGTTGCGCGGTGGTTTGATTTTACGAACGTCATTACAGAGAAAAAAATTCACAGCAATATGTTGTGCTATACACAGAAATGAGCAATGCACTGGTATGTTAAATTCTGGGTGTTCACGTTCTGGAACCTGTCGCTATAAAAAGTGCAGAGTGGCATTGACTAAAGTTTGTTTTGACCCTGATTTTCTTGCATTTCGGTCAGTTTTTTTTCTACAAAAGACAAGTTTGTAAAAACGGTTAGCCAACTGGACAGCCGTCACCGGTACATTAACACTGAAAGGATTTACAAGTAGTGAAAAACATGGTTTTAACTCTTGGAAATGGTCAAATCGGGCTTGGAACTCCTCCAGTAGTCTTACAATTTATTTTGGTATTCTCCACGTGTGGTCTGCATATGCCTCTTCGCGAAACACTGGTTCTCCATTCCGACATTGGGAAAATGACAGAATGCTTTTGACAATATGCGTCTTTGAAAAATTTTAATATTCTTCTGGGAAGAAAATTAGCCTAACCTAGGGAAAGAAGAAAAAGTAGCCTAACTTGCGATTTAGGTTCACTGTCGTTGTTATCAAATCGCGCCGACTCCCTAGTGGTCAGTGTTTCCTCTAAGGTGCGCAAATGCGCAGAACTACCAGAGCATTTGCGCAGTGAAATCTCATTCTTGCGCACTTGCAACATTCCAAACTGTATATCGCATAGCCCTGTCGAAACGTTTCACTGGATGTGTGTCTACATCAGGGACTCAAACACAAATTTCTCCGAGGGCCAAATTAGGACCTATAAACTAACGGGAGAGCCGCATTGTGACGCTGACGCAACAATGGCAGTGTCTGAACCTTACAAGAAACAGCTTTTACATTTTATTTCTTGCGAAATGTATCGTGAGTCATAGGCAAATCATTTCTAGCCGCCTCTACGTTCGTTTAAAAAAAAACTTGTTCACTCGCTGGCGGAACACTTTTAAACATCGGTGAATAAAGTAAAAAACTTAAATGTTGATTATATGAAAATTCCCAAAACGCATTGCGGGAAGCACAAAATGCCCTCGGGGGCCACATGCGGTCCGCGTGTTTGCGACCCTGGTCTACATGGTTGTGAAATTACATGCGCACTGAAACAAATATTTGCTTTCTATCTTAATTTTTCTTACAGGGAACACTGCTGGTGGCTAACTTCACAAACTTGTGTAAACACATTGATAAATGAAACAAGCGTTAAATTTGAGGCAATAACTCTCTATCAATTTGAGATATTGCTATTCATCTCTAGAAGAGCCACACAAAATATGTTGGCGACCCACAATTCGCCCACCATTGGTTTGAACCTACGTGCCTTACCGCTATCACCATTCACTGTCTCGCTGCATAACCTGCCAAGACGTCTGCGTTCAATAGTTACATGCGGCAAGACGCCTACCACCGTAACTTGAAGTGCATCTTCGAAGATTTGTTGCCATATTATTGTTACGCAATAAAGGCCAATAGTACAACAATTCGCTCCCGAGTTTAGCATCTTGCCTGTACTGGCAAGGAGCGCACATGAGTGAACTGCAAGCTCATAACTGCATGCTATCAAAACAATGAACCTGACTCTTGTGCAGTGTGAGTGTCACATCGGCAAACAAAGTGTCACTGCAAGAATTAACACAAATAATCAGAATTAAATTCCTGATTTCACGTTTTCCAGAAATTTTTGCTTCTTAGTCCCAATTTCCATGGGGGGGCAAATGCCCGTTTTCTCCCCCCCTGCGGACGCCCATGCGTGCCGTTGACTTTACGAGTATTTTCAATAGGCTTTCTGTTTTTGCAGTTTTTGAAAGGGGCGTTTCTGGAACTACTTACTTGGATTTTATTTTAAACTCTGTTTAATTGAAAACAATTAGTGCAAAGAACATGTTAAGATGCAGTCAAAACTAATATTTCCGATTGCCTAAAATTAAAACCGTCAATGCTGATTAATATATAAAAGGAACCACTGTAGAATGAGACGAAAAATAATCATGCAAGAAGTCATGAGAGAACTAGTCATGCAAAAAGTCATAAGAAAAAGCATTTAGATGCAAACTTGCTGCGTTGAAAGCGAAGAATTAATTCGAAAGTAGGCTGTTAACTTCATGAAGAAGTCGCTGCTAGCAGTAAAAACAAGTCGAAGATTTTTGATTGTGTCATCCAGCGCGCAAAGTAGTTTTTCGCTACGAAAGAGTCATCATAGATACTAAATGTGCAGCAATCATCATCTGGTTTAACTTTGATGCATCTCACTACTTCGAAAACGGAAACATATTGTTGCAACCTCTTGTTTCACAATCCTATATACTTTGCTATCACGGACGATAACTTCGTGTATTGTTGATGCAGCTCAATCCACCTCCTCTTCGCTTCTTCAAGATTGACGAAGTCCAAAATGCAATGCATTTGCTTAAAGATGGTCAAATGAAAGGACGTGGAATTATCAAATTCGATTAGTTTTCTTTACGTGAAAAATTTTTGCGCGAAAAATTCGTGCATCCACACAGAAAATTGATCAACTTAATAAAGAACTAATAAGTGAAGAAATATATATGAGAATGTGTGCGGTTCTGTCTGAATGCGAGCTGAACATGCCTATTGAACAGAAGAATTATACATTCTGTCAATGTCAAGTTGACTGATTCTTTGCGGCAACGGGCTCCTTTCAAATGAGAATGTGCACGAACTTGATGTTAGTCGCTGTGGGGTATTAATTGTACAATTATACAATTACAATACAAATATTACTATTAAAATAATAGTTGTAATAATTGTACGTGACTTTGTCACTTTCTAGTGATTTTTTAAAAACTAATTTGCTCTGTATGATTTGAGCTTAGAGTTGATTTAAAACTTCAAATGTCGCCCAGTGACTCACAAAACAATCGTTAAACTTACTGGATCTTGCTTATTGACTATCACGATTAAATCACTACGTATCGCTTAAGTTATTTGTAGAAACTTTTTTTTTGATTGTTCATACTGTAGAAAGGAATTCTTTAAAACGTAAAACAGAAAAAATCTTATGCAAGTGTAAGGCATGGCTAACTCAACCTTTTTTAAGGTAAAGATAGAAAAAACAACTGCCAGTTCCATGTTTATTTAAGCCATACTCATCAGCGTGGGCAAAGATGTNTATTATTCANGTAACGAAATGTGGTAAGTTTACAGCTTTAGAAAAAGAATGCCAGACATTTGAAATGTTTTACGCAGCGTCTTAGAGAAGAATAACCGTTTACTGCAACTGCTGTATTTACGGGAGGCAGGATTTTATTGACGAACTTTGTGAGATGCTTTTACATTCTGCCAAAGAAATGCACAAACATTTGAAAACAATTTTTGTGGGATTCAAAGCACCGATTTTTTATAGTTTACATCTTTATTTGATATGGTAATTGCTCATCAACAAACACTCATGAATGTTACTGCCTCTACAAAATAAACTATCTCTGACGATTTTGCAATTCACGTTTTATTGTTGTTTTGCATTGAGTGTAAAAGAAGTAAGCCTGTCTTCATTTATTTGACTTTTACGAATAAAGCAAATAGCAAGTTGTTACTGTTTTATACTGAAAGTTCGTCAAATTTTTTTATTAGTAAAAGATGGATTTATTGATATTTTTCGAATCTATTTGTTCGTTCGTAATTAATTTGTGATTTACCCATAACATGCAACGTGTCACATCAGGCAGAGATTTCAAATCTCTGCTCTAGGTTTTAAAAATCTTAAAACTCTGACCGGAGGAAATGAAGTGGCGTGGATAATACCGTTTTTCAGTGCCATTCCCACGTATATAAACGTCATACAAAATGCGTAAACGTGACGTTCAAAATTTTATGCCTATACTCGTCGCTTTTTGGATTTTTAAACTTTATTGAGTTATACTAAGAGGTTTAAAACAGTTTTTGAAGATTTTATAATGCAGCCAATGGCAAACAATGTTTACTAAAAACGTATTGGGGTGGTAATTTTTTCGGCTTGTTTCATCTAATTGGTGGGAACGGTTAATTATATGGCTTAATCACTAAAGTTCAAATATTTCTTCTCGGACAAATTAAAAAGATTGAGTTTCGGTATGAAATAACAATCTAAATTATCTGCTGTCACACATTATTCAGGTAATTGTTTAATGCTGTTTGCTCAAATGAAAGATAATGCGGTGGCTAAAAACGAACAAACACACAACATATTAATACAGTTGCTTGCAATTACGCCATCCAAAAAGTACACAGCTATCGTCGCTCACACCATACACTTTGTGCAGAAAACAAGTAGGGCAAAAGCTTAAGTTACTTCAGTACATTTAAAGATGTTTCAGCGTTTTTCTGGAATTCTCGAGATAAAGCATTCGGTTTTAGTTACACTTTAGTTGCAATAAGAATGCAAACCCTTTTTTGTGGCCTGCCGCAAACAAGCTTAAAATAAATTTTAGCAAAGCTCACTACTCCTTACTACACCATAGTAAATACTTGTGCTTGATGGCTTCTAGTGCTTTCCTTTTAGTGCCATTAGCCCTGATGCAAGCCTGCTGTCAAATGGGCGAAAAGATGGCGTTGTTTTTAAAAGTTGACAACAGTTGAGCACAAGATATGATTATGGAGAATAAATATTTTGGCACAAAGTTTCCAGATTTACGCTTTGCATTTTGTGGCTATCTAACCATCGCAATCACTTTTAATTTTTTTCAAGTGACCAGAAAGAACAATTTTTGAAAGCCAGAGAACAGTGTTCCCTTTAAGAAAATTTTACACTGAAAAAATTTTTGTTTTAGTGAGCATGCAATCGTGCAGAGACACAACCAGTGAAGTGTTTTAAGCAGTGAAAGGGTTGCATGGATGCAGTGCTAACGAAAAAGGTGTAGGAACGCCCCCAAAAAACTAGCCATTTTGCAACAGCTTCAAACTCATTTTAAAGCAAAACATGGAAAAAGTGTGGGAACGCCGTTCCCAAGCGTTCCCGTCCCACTACATACGATATTAAATTTAGATGTTGCAAGAGCGCGAGAATAAGATTTCACTGTGAAAATGGTTTGGTGCGCAGCTGCGCACCTTGGAGGGAATATTGCCAGATAATAGTTTTCTCATAAAAATAAAACTGGATAAGGCAAAAGACGGTAAGACAGAAAGAAACTGTTCAGCATAATCTCATTCCCGTCAGGATTTGCTTTTAAAAAAAAATAAAAACAAAAAAAAATTAAAGCGCTTGTGTTGCTTGCATGTTACGTATTGCCCAACTCTTATGAAGCACTAAATGAAAGAGTGAGGAGTTTGAATAGTCTTTTCCAAAATGCACTGATAGCAAAGCGACGAATCCAAAAGAATTGTTCTCACAATTGGTTGATCTACTTGTAGTTTAGGTTCTGAACGTTAATTTTAAAATCAACTTCAATATTAAAATACTTTTTCAGCAGATGCTTTAACTGCTGTTGGTTTTCAGCAGTTTCGGTAGCAACCAATTCTTCGGTTGTAGAGTCCACGTACTTCTTTTTACGCACTGTCCATCCCCAAAGTGAAACACATCCATCGTTTAAATGCAAAGAACAGACTGTGTTATGCTTCAAAAAATTGGAGACACAATCTTGCTGAAAATCACACATGTGAGTGAAATCTTCAAATTTTCGGGGAACTGTGTCAAATTTAAAGATAACCTCCCATTTCCCGATGTCATCAAAGCTCTTCCAGTACGCCATATCTGCAGAAACATTTGCAGTGTAGTATTTAAAATTATATCCACGCGTGGCGTTCATGAGTGAAACAGATTTCTTACCTTTACCGCTACCGTCTTGTTTTTGAAGTTTCTCCAACAAATACGTGTTCATTTTGTTCGCCCATTTCGAAATACGGTACTTTCCGTTGAGCTGAATTTGCTCCTTGTCTTCAACAAATCTCAGTGGGTATTTGAAGCTTTGCCCTCCCCAACCAACATCTGCTAACCATTGAGTGGCATCATCGCATTTTACCTTGATGACATCATAATTATAGAAATAGTTGGGTCATTTATTTTTTAATAGATTGAATTTTTGAAAACAATGTTCATGTTTTTCAGTTATTAACAGGTACTTTTTAGAATAAGTTTCAGAGAACGTTTTTCAAAAATAATCATTGCGCATAGATTTCCTACTTTTATTTTAAAATCATGGTGTTTCAGCACTTTTACTGACTTTAAAGTTCTTGCAACTGTTACTTCTCACATTACCTCATTAGCAACACGCCGAAGGGCTTAAACTTTTAAGATAAAATGAGAAAAGCTTTACCAGTAAAAGCATGTGGTCAAACATGGGGTCGTAACTCATTCGTTGCTTGACCCAAGCTTGAGCTTGAAGGATCTTAACCTCAAAACCAATCTCAGTCAGTAGCCAAGCAAACAAGCCATTGTTTTCGTAGCAGAAACCACCTCGTTGACGAACCACCAAGTCATTGTAGATTTTTTCAAGATCCAGCACTTTTCTCGGTCCCCCAAACATGTCCAGTGTTTCGAACGGTATGTTATGCAAATGGCACTCGCACAACTTTGTCAAAGTGTCGCAATCCGTTCCGAGAGGTCCAGAAAATTTTATGCGATTGAGGTATTTTTGAAGGTCCATGCTATTTTATTCTCTGCTTTCAAAGCAACACTAGGTAAAACTCTTCCATCTACTTACACTCTACAGTAATAGCGAAAAAGTATTTGAAGAATAAAATCTCCAAAGAATAACAATGCAAAACATTAGCCCTCACTGGTGTCAGTGATAATCCCAACCTAAAAACCTTCTGTGAAACAAAACACTTTACTTTTAGATGAAAGTTTAGCGCATTGAAGCTTCATTTTCGCCAGTAAAACACTTATTTGCCGTTTTCCCTTGCTCCAGCACAACCAACATTTTGTGAAAGCTGCGTTAAACGGTATTTCCTCTCCGGATCGTCGAGAACTGAAGGCTCCAGATTTACTGTTGAGTTCGCGTGCTTTCTCCAAGTCTTGCTTTTTTCTTCGTCATTTCATCTGTATAATCTTTTGCTTGCAAATTACAGGACTGAAGATGAGTTAATGACGTGAAACCGATTTCCTAGTGTACGATCAGATTTGGTGGTGTCGCCCTTGTGGAGAATTGTTGCTGAAATGTAGATAAGTGCACCCGGAATCATCGCCAAGCGATTAAAGCAGAGCACAGCAGGCAGAAATCTCGAAAGCTCAACAGCAAACCTAGAGCGCTCAATTCTCGCAGCGAGCAACCATTATAAAAAATTGGAGTGCAAACACAGAGCTGTCACCAATTTTCTGCAATACCTCTACAGTCAACGATCGTGCAATTTGGTGGAGAGCACGTATCACATAACTTCAAAGAAGATATATCGTACTCAAACAGTTGCGAAGTAGGTGGGTAAACGGGTACTAAATAAAAAGCTAAGAAGCCGAAGTATCTATTGCTTCAAGTAGAATGATAACCGTTAAAACCTCTAGGTTTGCTGCGAGCTTTCGACCAATCAGCCGACTGGCGTTCTGTCTTCATGATTTTGCGATGATTCAGACTTGCACATATCTGTGTTCAGGTAGCTAGTTTCCGCAAAGGCGAAGAAGTTGAATCCTTTTGTGGAAACGTGTTACCTGTGTGATAGCGCAAGTTTTTTGCTGGCACGTTTCATTCATTATTCGGCTTTTAAAAACTTGTTTAGTAAAATACATATAGACCGTTTTTGTTGAATTTACATCTTCAACTGTTTTAACGGGGAGGTCCTACTGGTTAAATCCAAGATAAAACGGCCCAGATGTCGACCAAGGACCAAGTGGAGTGTTTAAATCTAAATGTCCACCTTGCTTGGTCCCGTAAGCTATTTCAAGACCTCCTAGGGCTGCTGTCCCCGCGACCCTTCTGAAAGGAAAAGCAAGTATGACAATAAATGAATCAGGTAATGAACTTTTTTAACTGAAGTTTAATTATCTTCATGCGCTAAGTGTGACGGCACGTGGCGTCACCTGAACCATCTGAGCGAGAAGCACCTCGAATGGGAAGTGCACTAAGAATAGTCCCTTTAAAATAGTATGGCAGGCTAGTAGCAGTAGAGTGATCTCGGTTGGGTGACCTCTATTGCTACTTGTCAGGGACCGAGTTTGCTAAAAAACTTTGGGGAGGACAAACCTTATTGTATATTACGGGAATTGATACCTGGATACGCCCATCGTGGTCGTATAGCAAATAGTGTAACAAGTATACAATGGTGCTATATCCAGTACCTATTAGCATTGAATTTAATATGAAAAGACATTAATTCTGAGAGCTTTAATAGGCACAATTATGCTCAACAATTGTGATAATAATCAATTCAAATTTGGTCAGTTTCGATAAATAAAATATACTGCTACTAATAATCACCACATAAATCAAATGAAAAGCAAACCACAAGTTCTTTTGGTGAAAACCAGCAGTGCAACCAGGCGCGCAGCCAGAAACTTTATTAAAGCTGGGGAAAACAACATCCGAGTTTCAACATTTTTAAATATTTTTAATGCTCCATGTTTTCAAAGCATCATCCATGAAACGTGCTTCTTTCTGGCGTTTTCTCCTGAACAATTGTGTTCAGATTTAAGCCGACAACTAAAAAGTTTGCTTTCATTGAATTGACAAGTTTTACAAGTTTTGACAGTAAAGTTCCAAGGTTCTACTTTGGATCAAGGCCACCATTTGCTCATACCCCTTTCTTGCAAAAGCGCTAGTAAACCTCTCAATGCCCAATGTTGCTCTTGAGCAAGAAGTCATCGCAGCCGCCATTACGATTGCGTTTAGCGCCGCTTATACTGTATCTACACGCTTCGGATCTACACCAACACAGCACGTTCATCCGAAGCCGAACAGCGACTTTGCTCTGAGGTATTGACATCCGACGTAGGTCTTCTACAAAACTTTCGCGCATAGAACAAGTGGATCCCGTTGTCATCTCATTTTTGAGCAATTAATTCACTTCTGTAGTTGATAACCGTATATGCTAGAGTTATTCAACGCGTTTGAAAAATGTTTGGATTTTTTATCAACCGTAAGATCTTTGGGATATGCTCAACTTATTCCGTAAAACCTTTGTAGCTACTTTAAACTTACTTCATTTCCGTTGTCTGATGAGACTTTGCTAAATTTAACTGACTTCACTGAAATATAAGATGGAATTAAACCGTAAACACAATAGAAAAAACAGTATTACAAAACTTATTGACCACGCTCAGCTGCATGTAAAGATAGTTCAGCACTGCACGTAATTAATTTGTACAAATTACGGGCTTCTTGAAAATACAATCACTTATCTGCGGAATATAAAGCCCTAATGGGAAAAATTCAAATTTAGTTACATTTTAGGCACATGCGCTTTGCCAACAAGACAGATTGCAAGCTCAAGGATGGATATTAGGGAAGGATAACGAGGCATTCGCCTCGGTCCCCTCTTTTTCAGAGATACCGTGCTCCCCCTTGAGAGTTTTGCACCACTGTTTAGTTAAAAAGGTTATGTACTACTCTTAGAGCCACATTTGAAGAAGCTCTGAAGCAAGTCAAATGTTTTTCAAAATATAGCAAAAATTATGGGAAAATGTGCCAAAGGAGGCAGCTTTCAATTGTGAAGCTACAAAACTTTACAAAATTTTGTTCCTTTCGTATGATGCTCTTGAATTTGGTTCATAAATTGAAATGTGAAACAAATTTAACTCTTTTATCCACGTGATCCCACATCTACCTTTCACAATGGCGATGTTTTGGGGCCCCTTTCTGAGAGCTTGCCCCTCAATTTTATTATCCACCCTTGTGCAAGTTATCTCAGTATCTGTAAGTAATGGCAGTGTCAATTCCCTCAGCCCTTGCAAAATGAAAAGCATCTTACTACCTACGTTAGATTTTGCT
>JGI24021J15306_10012763_pt1 | contig 10446 bp, 7 predicted proteins | sample Ectturendosymbi1_FD_15306 | JGI IMG/M metagenome (IMG submission 15306) | reverse complement strand
GGGAATCAGATTCACCGCTCGCGCTTGTGTGTTACAGAGTGACACGTCAAGTGTAACGCCTTCATCATCGCATAGGATAGCGTGAATCAGATTCACAGCTCATGCTTGTGTTACAGAGTGAGAGACAAGTCAACAGTACCATTTAACTCGTACCTGGTGAATCGCTATGTCTAAGCATTTGTGTACGTTTGTGTTCTTTTAACTGATGTAATGTGGACATGGACATCAAAAGGGGGGTTCAGAGTTAATATTTTGGTATTAACTTCATGTTAGAAAAATGTTTTTCTCTTAGTTTTGAATTGGTGAAATGAATTTTCATCACTGTTAAACCCACTGGAAAAATGCTTTTGGCCGCAACCTGGAAAAATCCACCATTGCCCCTCCCCCCCTGGACAAAATCTTTCCGACGCCCATGGATATAGACCTTGTGTCTGAGACAAACGTGTAAAAAAAAAGTTAATCTAACCCTCTAATAACCGCGTTTAAATCAGCTTAAGTTTTTATATACTGTTTTTTTTAAAAAGATGTAAGCAAAAGCAGAAACATTTTTTTCTTATATTAGAAATCATTCCCATTCCCAACCTCACCTGTATTTCTCTACCAGCCAAACGTTTTTTCTCACATCTTACCCTATGAAGAAAAACTCCGATGGTCTGTTACAATTCACTGCAGTAGAGTGAATTCTTATTGGAAAAAGAGGACTCGAGTTGCTTGGAGTGAGTCAGTTCTTGACAATGGAAATGAAATAAACACCTGTGTCTATAATCATAACCGGGCGTTTGTCATATGAGAAAAATGTTTCACATAATGTCTGAGTGCTGCGTCTCGTGTTCATGGCGTTGTAGGCATAATAAAAGTTTGTTTGCCAAATAGTCAAGCTCAGTTTATATCATACTAAAAATATTTATCAATTATGGAACGATTAAAAATGAATTTGCCTTTGATTAGATGATGAAGTTTGTTTCCAGAAGTAATCCGAACAGGCCACGCATAGGCAATTGCTGAAGCCAGCTGACCTGCTCATTTGCAAAGCACTGGAAAGACGATTGCGTCAAAATAACACCTGACGGCAAAATGGTAATCAAAAAGAACCAAAGCGGAGAAGAACCTAGTCACATTGATGAAATCGTAGCGACGTATGTACAGTTGATGAGGCTGTACAATATTTTTCGTCCAAAGCTAAAAGCTTTGCTAAAATTTTATTTTTAACCTGGGACTTAAAACATTTCCTTAACGCAGGTTAGACTACCATTTTTCATTATTAACTCAATCTCTGCATCAACGTATGTTCCTCACAGCTAACCTTTTCTGGCCAACAATTAGCATTTTTTTCGAGGCACCGTTTTATGGCCAAGTGAAAATTTGGCGAATATCCGGAATTACTGAATCGACACGTTCGGGCTTGAGTCCCATCATCAACCTTTCCCATTAGATATAGAGGATGGTCCACGCACCGCAGAGCTTACAGGGATGACGCACCAGAAAGATTAATCAATTCCGTAACTTTTGTATAGTAAAAACTGATTGGTTAGTCCCTTTGATTCATTGACTTATTTATCGCTTCTCCTCACTTATATACTTGTGTTTGCAATAGTATAGCAACCATGGATGTCGGAAAGATTTTTTCTAGAGGATGGCCGATAGTGGATATTTCCAGAGGTAGCCAAAAGATTATTCCCGCGGCGGGCAAAAATGGTAATATTTCATTTTCCCATATCGAAACTGAGAAAAAAACGTTCTTTGCTAAACACTTAACAGCAATATATCAAATTTTAAAATCCAGGGAGACCAAGGCCCCTCTTGCCACTCCCTACCGACGCCCATAATAGCAGCGATGTGACAGTTTAACAAATGGTTCTCAAATTTTTTTTCTCTTTGTTTTCGACTTAAAACAGTTTTTATTTTTTACTGCTGTAAATCGTAGACGATCAGATTTCTTCGTGATGTGACCTGCACGGGGCAAGCCATCGGGTAAAACCTTAAACCTGTTCATTGTTCTATTTTTCCATTTAATCGCATTAACTTCGTCAGAAAGTTCAGAATTTAGAATTGAATGTTCAGAATAGCGTTATTTGGAATAGAAAAGAGTTTTCTATCCTTATCTGGCAAGCGCTTGAAGGTTTGCAAGGATCGTACTTTTTGAACTGCCCTGTCAGGATCGCACAAACAATAATACTTGAAATGAGTTGCTGGATGACTCTTTCGACAAACTCCACACGCAGCAAGCCTACGCAAGCGAGTAGGAACCGTCCCACTGCCGCGCCAAGCCAAACAGCGAAAATCATTAAATTTACGGTCACGTGGGGTGTCGAGTTTTTGTCGCGCGGCAACCACCCACCCTTTCCTTTTTCCAGAGGAAATTCACGGTCATGAGCTGACAACCTTTGGCACCAGTGGTGTGGGAGGCTGGGGCGCAGGAGGTGCAAGCGCACGCGCCAAAGTTTTGGTTTGTTGAAAATTTGGGCAAAACCTCTCAAATCTGGGTAAAGTTCCTGAATATCTGGGCAAAAATGGCGCCCAACATTCAGGGCAGCCCTAGCAGATGTAGGGCCCAATGCAAGACCTGGGCGCAGGGCCCAATGCAAAACCTAGGCGCGGGGCCCTTCTGAGGAGTGATTTTATGACATCATCGTGTTCAGTCAACCGTGTTACGATCGTGGTAGAGCGCAGGTATACAGTGCAGCACTAACACGAGAAATGAGCACGTTTGCTAACGTTCGAGAGGAAATTTGCTAGTTCTGACGAGAGCGTTCTTTGTTAACAATGGAATTTATATGGCATTTCTACTGAATTCTCGAGCGCAAGATGTGTCTGGCAAAAATGAACAATCTACCCAAACACCATGGCGCGGGGCCCAATGCAGCTGCATCGGTTGCATCGGCTTAAGACCGGCCCTGCCAACGTTGTTTGACTTCAAAAGATGGTGCCCAACGTTTGCAGAAAAACACAATTAAGACCATTTTTTGGAGGTTNCACCAAAAACAGGTCTTCATGTTCTTTGTGGGCAAAAGGCGCACATGAACTTTTCGGACAAGTTTGGAGAAATTCGGGCAAAAATCCTTCGCACCCCCAAAAATTTGCCTGATCCTACACCTATGTTTGGCACCGTCTGCAGAACTGCAGAGGCACCGCGTAAGTTTGTGCAGAGCACACGCGATGGACTGAAGGCTCCGCGTTTACAGTCGTACTGCCTTCAAATCGATGAAATTGATGAAGTTTTGAGAATGCACAAAAAGTCAATCCTAGCCAATAACATGCTTCTCCGACAAAGGCTCCCGCAAAGTAACCCCCGCTACAGGAGCGCGAAAGCGAAACGTACACGAAATGGAAGAAATGCACCTGTCATCGAACAAGGCTACATCAGTAGCGAATTAACTGAAATAGAGAACCAGCGTTGTGCTGCAATAAAAAAAACGCAAAGGTATGTGCTCGCGATAGATCAAGTGATTAACGCAATGTTGCGTAAATATGAGAAGGATTTATACCTAGTAGATAAGTTAACCGACATTCTGCACCAAATAATGCGTTCTTGTCCATGGTTTGGTCCATCAGGGCGTCACAATGTCACAAAATGTTTGCTATTAAAGAATAGGCGTTGCTGACCCTGCGAAACAGCGAAACAACCGTGTCGTAAACAATTCTGGCAATCTGGGTCATGGTGTGCAGCTTGCTACTGGCGATGGGCAATGGGTATGCATTGTTGCAAGACGCACGCTTTGCAGTGTTCCCGAATATTTTATTGACAAAATACGATGTCTACGAATATTATCACCGGATCGAATGCGTGTAGGCAAATAGAAGCGGGGTAAACGTTGCGCATTGGTCCAAATCCTGCTTTTATCCCTGTAAAAACGCAGCCTACCGTGAAATTCCCGTCCAGCCCTAAGGTTAAAGATATTGTGAGTGAGTAGTGCTGTGAAAGAAGTATGATGGACTGGAGCACGTGTAGACTATGTGCAAAATTACAGCACCAAATTGCCTGGCTCCAATGGTTAATGCTCCGTGTTCTATTCCGAAGGATAGAATCTCAACATTGCGCTCACAGGCATTGTAACTGCAGTGAAGAATACCATCGAAATCTTTGAGAAAATCAACTTCCCATTTAAGTTTGTTTTCACCAAGCTCCAAGCCTGTGGGTTCCAGCAACACGGCAACATGCGGTTGAGAACAGTTGGGGGAAATGGCTCTATACCCATCAATTGCAGCAATTGCGAAAACAATGGTAAATAGATTAAGTTTTTCCACTCCTGAAACACCATCCGCATCAATGGCAATATTTCAATTAACATCTTTTATTTCACATGCTTTCAGAAAAGTTAAAATAAAGGTTTTTGTGTATTATCTCGAAATCGGCCAAACCAATGACATTTTATATTCTCTCTATAAAGATATTTGCATTTTTTCATTTTGCATGTGTTATCCATTACTTGCGTTGAAACCATGTAAGCAGCAGACTATAACACAAATCCCAGATTAAAGTTTTTTTCGGAACCATTATCAAGCACTGCGCGTCCGGAAATCACATCTGCCGCAAATTAAACGGTCTTGATCAATGCCTATTGGGTCTCGGTCCCTCCAGTGCCGGATTAACAATAGTAGCAAATGTAGCAATTGCTACGGGCCCCGCGCTTTTGGGGGCCCCGCGGTCTTCTGTAACAAATCTTGTTTATTACATTACAGTATATATAAGAATTTTTTCAGTCTAAGAAGTCAGTATTTTGCTAAATTTGCCATAAGTAGTAAGCGAAGGTTTTCGGTTGAACGCTGTCTGTGTCAAGAAGCTCTTGTTTGAATCTTTTTGTATNGTTACGTAACAAAAAGCATATGATTGCGCTCAGCAGTATTGCCATTTTAGCTGATTTGCTGCTAAATCTTGCNGGATTTTTTCTCACTGTTAGCTGCAAAATTTCAATTTGGCAGTTAGCTGATTTTCTAGCAGGATTTTACCAACCGTTTAGCAGGTAACAAATTCCTCACCAAAAACCTGTTTCAACAGTTTTTCAAGATGAAAACTTTTACACCTTTATCAAAAACTATACTTCTCTTCTTTATGACGTCTTTAATTGGGTGACACCAAGACAAAGAACATCCAGCTGCCTGTAATTATTTGGAATTTTTATTATGATGCAACGAAGCTGCTTCAAGCAGATAATTATGTCATAATAACAAGTAATGAGATGGCTTGGTGAAGCCCAAATGATTTGCTTATGTGTTTAGTGAGCGCATTAGGTTAAAAAAACAACATTGGTAGAATGTTTTTATCCCGCGGCACGATATTTCCAAGTGGTTCAGTTGCACTTAAGTAGCAATGTATGGTAAAAAACGTCCTGGTACACCAAAGCTGACAAAAGTTTCGACATATATGGTTGCAAGATTCAGAACTTACAAGTTGGCTCAGTGCCTACTGCCTATCCTGCTGTTTAAAAAAAGCCTTTTGCGAAGTTTGTAACAATGCAACGATAGCGAAAAATTGTCAGCTTAAAACGGCATAACTGTTAGGAAAAGAACTCAGATGAGATTAAAGAACTTTTGGCATGCCGCCTAATGTAACACAAAGTTTTTAAGTTACAAAGACCGAACAGTTGTAGGGCTGAAGCTATGCTCAGATTGTTTATCGCTGAGCATTGTTCTACTGTTTGAAAACATGCAACCATTTGAAAGAGATCGCCATGAACTGTTTGTCATACAAAACAAGGCAAGCTGCAGTTACGTTGCTCAAAATGTTTACTGGAAGAAAATTTTGGCCGAAAAGTTTGGTGGTCAAAACCGGCATTTTCATCCCATGCTCATTGAGAGCGAGTGCAAGACGAAAAATTAGTATATTGTATAACTTCATAGGTTTCTTTTTATCGCATCTTAAAAATAACAGACTTTGTAACATAATTTTACTGCTTTTAGCAGATTTTAGCTGAAATTTTGTAACAAGACTTTTAGCAGAATCTAGCAGTTTTTTGTGACACCATTTGGTAAATTTAGGTCACAACTATCTGGCAACACTGGCGTCAGCACGATACACAGACTGTCATGTCACGATGCGAACTGGATAGAGCATGCAGAGAGTAAAGCTACTAACACGGATGCCTTGCCCACACACTTTATGATTTAGCAGGTGTTGATGCGCTTTTTTAACTTAGGGCCCCGCGCTCTTGAAATGCTACATGCCCCGCGCTACCTTAACCCGGTCCTGGGTCCCTCCCGAAGTTTTGTACAATTATATCTAAAATTACAGGCGTCAATAGGGGCGGGAGACAGTAATATACGGTTTCGTTCAAAGGAACATTTTTCATTTAAGAAGACGGACATCTATATCCTGAGAAAATACTGACGTGTGCAGAAGATACTGACGTGTGCAGCATGTTAGGTCATAGACTTTGTTATTTATCTTATATTTTTTATATTTACGTGTTTGACTCCAGACACATGGTCAGTATAATAGGGATTAGTAAAAGAGCACAAGAATACAGAAGTCCCTAGACGTTGCTAATCACAGGATGGGTGTTAGTTGGTACACGCAGCCCATGTCGAACAGGGACAAACACTGAAATAACGCACCGCAGTAGCTGCTGCAGTTGATCACCGTCATAAAGAAGCGTTATAAGGAGAAAAATGGAAATTTGCAAAATCCATCAGACAATTGAAGTTAGTGTATTGTTTTTAATCAAGGCGTCAAAATATCTTCACGAAATAGTTAACTTTATGTTGGTGAACACTTACATTCCTGGAGGTACAGCGCAATAGGCGTTGTTTTAGTGCATGCAACGCGTAGATGTTTAATACCAGACTGTGTGTATTTGTTTCACAATTGGAAGGCACACATTAACATGCAATATACTACTGTAGGTGTAAAGCAGAGTTTTTAGATGCAGTTGACTAATAAGAGAAGGTGCCTTTGAACATGTCTGCTGCAGAATAAAGTGATTTCACTTGCCTCTGAATGTCAGCCCACGGATCTGTTTTTTTGCGATGATGAACGTTGCACTGCAGGCATTGTTTACAAGCTATTGGACTGAGTATAAGTAGTGTGACGTGAAATCGATTTCCTTTTAAAAATTTACTGATTGATTCAGACCCTCCACCTTTGTGGAGACTATATTTCAGTGGTTTTCAACCGGGGGTTGCGACCCCGTGGGGGTCGTTTGCCTTTTTTCTAGGGTTGCGAGAGTTTCTGATAAAAATATTCATAATTGTTTCTAATATTTTATATTTAGTATATGGAACCACTTTTAGTTGTAGCCGAAATAATAGGATCATCTGGCAAAAATGATACTACTTTTTCATTCAAAATTGTTTTTAAGTGTGATTATGACCATTACAGTATTGTTGCGTTTGGCAAAGCACGAATAACTTTGTGACGTAAGAATGTGCTGTGTTTGTAAATTAGATATCTGAATGCAGTAGCTAACTTAGGAGTTATTCTAGTTTTCAATTAGTTGTGCTGTGGAGTGATTTGCATAACGCACGGGTGTGTCTCACTGATGCCGCCATGTGCATGAATTTAATAAATGATCTTTGTTCAACATAGTGATATCGTAAGCTATTTTAGTCATTGTGATTTTCTATTGTGCAAACACAACTGCATTACATATGCCGGACTGGAAATTTTCGTAAGGGGGTTGTTAGGTTAAATTGTGTTGCAAAATGGGTCGCTGCATGAAAAAAGTTAAAAACCACTGCTATAGTTCCTTGAATACAGGTATGGACTCAGAACTCCTCTTGTCTTACCCTGCTGTTTACACTTACGGGGTTTGAAAGGCAAGGGCCCCACTCTAATTTTTGCCTGGTCTGATACTTGTACAAACTCGCACCAGCAGTGTTACTGTGCACATAGATACATTTCGTTTAATTGGTTTTGTGAACAGCAGGTTGCGTTTATTTCTGTCAAACGCCTAACGCCTTACACTCATTTCAGAAAGCTGAAAAGTCAGGGGTACCTTTGTTTGCATAATATGATGCATGATACAGTCTACTTGAGTAAAAATACACACATACAGGGCTCGTCTGCCTAATCTCGTTGCGATGATTCAAACTTGCCCATAACTGGAATGAAGTAACTTGTCTCCACACAGGTGAGGTATTTGATTCCATCAGCAAATTTTTAATAGGAAATCGAATTTTTCACGTAACACTATACGCATCTTCAGTCCTGCAGCCTCATTCTTTTCTAATACACATTTCCAAAATATTATGAGGTTGAATTCAAACGTTCGTTCAATACTACGATATATTTGTTGGTTCATAAATAACGTTGCGTTTAGATTGATTCTCCATAAAATTTCTGTGCCATCATAGGGTGTACCAGCGGCTGTACCATGCTCATAGTCCAACTCAGGTGCTTCCCAGGCAAAGTGGTCATCACCGATGTTCATCAGCTTGTCTGTACTAAAGATTTCGTGACCAGCCACGTTTCTTGGAGAATAATAATATGATGCTTGGCACTGAGATGTCCACAGTCAATCATTGATAGTGATACACATCGACAATTAAAAGTAGCCATGAACAAGCTCTCATTTCCGTCCGTAATTGCTGTCTATTTGTTGTTGTTGAGTAATTTCTTTTCCAGCTACGTGTAAGATCTTTTCGTTTCGTCCCGTTACAGCAGGTAACACTGCGAAGTTACAGCAGACAAATTGTTAACGCGCTCCTTTAATTTCTTAAAGAAGAAAAGCAAAATAAACCAAAGGACGTTGGAAGGGCATCGGCAGACAATGTACCCAAAACACAACAGGCTCGCCAACTACTTTTCAGCGCTTCAGCGCACCAACATGCGAGCTTCAAGACGTTAGTTGCGCGATACAGCGCACCAATGCTGTCGCCGCCAACCAAACTATAATCCACAAATGAACACTTCAAAAAAGTGCCTGCCACGGAAATCAAAGCATATACGGTCAATACAAATATTTAACTGCAGGAGCCAAACAAACCAGCCATGGAGCGGTTAAGAACAATTTTTGCTCCTTCCCGCTGTACTCTCAAAATGTAACTTGCCGCTTTATAACTACAATGGTCTTGTAGCGCCAGGACTGAGTTTGTACAATTTCTGAATTCATTGATTTTCACTCAGTTTGTTTTTGTGTTCTGGATGTGTTCCCTGCAGCTCTTCCGTACACCGTGCACCTGGTAAGAAGGCTGCAGTACCAATTTATAAGGTCTTGGTAAGACCCGGCCGAGAACTCTCGACCTACCAGCACCGAAGCGGACGCACTTACCACTAGAACAAGGGCTGGTCTCAAAATGTTACTGCTGCCCTGATTTTCCGCAGCTTGACCAAAAAACGAAATCAGCGCAAACTCGGTCGCTTCGAGCACAAATGAGTAACCATTGGACCAACGCTCTGACCATTTCTTCGCGTCAATCCGCGCCACCAACGCTATGCGCGTTCTTGCCGTAACATGTCGTTTACGCATAGAATTACACTCCATAGTTTGTTTTTATGTATGTGTTTTTTCTTTGTACCTCATCAATTATTATTATTTTTATATTATTCATATTTTGTTTAATATTTTTTGACCACACAAAATTTTCTCAATCAAACTTGGTCCCTTCCTTTGTGTACATAGGCATGCTCTCTTCATCTGTAAATTTGCTTCACCATGTTCTCTGTTTGCTTGTTTTTCTAACTGTGTTTATTTTATTTCCAACTGTTGCGCTTCAACACTTGTCAGAAAGTAACAAACGGGGTTGGTTGACTGAATGACCGCTATGGTCCTTCACCAATTCTGTGACGCAGTGATACTCTTTGTTTATATTGACCAGTTATATTGCCATTGTGTTTTCATTTGTTCTTCTTCTTCATCTTTTGAGCCAGTTCTTCTAATCACTGCTTGGCTGCATTAGATCTCGGGGCAGATGTTGAGTAGCCATTCGGTTGTCTCATCGTCCAGAACCATCAGGCCATGCAGGCCATGAGGAGGTCGATAGATTGGACATTGGAGGACGACATGTTCGACGGTTTGTTCTTCTGCGCCACACTCACAGGCCACAGAGGAGGCCATACCGCATTTGTACAGACAGCAGCGGAAACGCCCCACACCAGTGCAGAGGCGGTTAAGCAGGGCTCAGGCTTTTCTTGGGGGGTTGCTCCGGGGGGTATTTGCCGGTATCAGGGATGAAAATGCGGAGTCTTGTGCGACTTTTCGCCCACTCCGCATTCCATTGGTGATCCGCCCACTGCGCCGCACATATGTTGTTAGTGTCAGATAAACTAATGAGTTGTGCGGCCGGTACAAATGGGTGTCTCGATTTGAGACGCCGTGCACTTGCACTCGACGAACATGTGAGTGCTGAGTGGAGCAGGTGTCCAGGCTCCATGGCACGGCGTACTAGAGACAGTGTGACTCCTTTGCGACGAAGCTCAGCAGGTTGGATGCCTATGAGGATGGGAAGGTTGTCCGCTGGTGTAGGCCGCAGGCATCCAGTCACAATTCGCAAGGCGTCGTTGATGGTGGG
>JGI24021J15306_10012760_pt1 | contig 10446 bp, 5 predicted proteins | sample Ectturendosymbi1_FD_15306 | JGI IMG/M metagenome (IMG submission 15306) | reverse complement strand
ACTTATCAATACTAGATATTCCTCATGCTTACTTATTTTTCCCATGTTAACGGGATGCAAGCAAGTACAGCGTTTAGGTTTTTGTCACTGGTTATAATTTTTCTGGTGGTTAAAGTAAAATTATTGGGTCTTGAACTTTTTGTTTTAACGCTGTTGTTTCTAAGTTGTTTCCGGCATCTTTTATTTGGTTAACTTAGTGCAACATAATGTGCATTTTAGCAGGAGAAAAAAGCATCGACTGCCCGGGTTTAAGTGAGGACGTGATTTTGATTCAAATTGGCGCTGAAGTGACCCATGAGCCGCAACATGTGGGGTTCAATGAACAGTGGCTCAATAGTGCCGCCTAACTTATTAGATATACACACGCTTGAGAAAAAGCATGATTGCTATACTTTGTAATTCTATTATTTATTTCGTAGCATTTTTTGTGAAAGGGCTTAAGCTATTGGCATAAATGCGGCGGATAAAACTGCGTAAATTTCAAGAGCGTGGTTTCCAACCCCAGATCCAATATGTGACTTGCCTGCTTCAACTCTTTCCATAGATTTAGCCTATTCCATCCAACATTTTGGGTGGTTTTGAAAAAACAAAAATACAGTATTCCCGTTTGATTAACAAATACAGTTTTTTCAGACGACGTTTTTCCATCACGTTTCGTGGCGGAGCATCCTAAACTTTTGCAGAACAGGAATTTGATCGGGATGCTGAAGACATTTTTTACGCATATTCTGAAAATGCAGCATCCTATAGCTATAACTTAACTCTTCAAGAAATACAAACATATGCCAAAAGTCATGTTATCACAGAAATGCGAACCAGGAAGAAGCACAAGTCTTTCCATTATCACCAACCCGCCCTATTAAAGCAAAAGCTAGCAAAAAATATTTCTGTTCATGGAAAAGTTATCGACATAAGTAAACATTCTGAAGCATTATCACAACCAATAACTTTGTTTGGACAGTCAATGACATCGTCGTCACTGACGGCATCTTGGGTCCTACTGTTTTATCCTTTAGTTTGCAACAGCTGAAAATTGATAGAAAACCGCCAGTAATCTCAGCAAGTTTGTTTCACGGGCCCACGGCTTTTTCGACCTCATTCTGACTGCGATACTGTTTTGAAGCCTCGTCAGAACCAGAACTAGGGCTCTTGAACTTATAATAGTGGCAGCACAAAAGTCCGTAAATCATCTCATGAAGACAGCGATGCTGTAGTAGCAAGCCTATAACCAGCTTGGGATGCCAGGATGAGGCGAAGATTTTTCTGAGGGGGACCAATTAGATGTACAATAGTTTTACACTATCTTCAACACTTTTTTCCACAGAAGGCAAAAAATTTTTCAAGGGGACTTGTGCCCCCCATAGCTACGGTCCTGTTCAGTAGAACCAAAAAATAGCTGTGTGCTTTTACAATCAGTTGCAAAAATAAAAGTTTTTATATATTGGGCAGGTGCTGAAAATAAGTATGAATATAGCTATATAGAGGAAAGGTTTCTTAAAAAGCATCTCAGCAGTGTTGAATGTAGTTTTATTGAGCCGAGCATAAAAGATATTCACGCGGACCCCTATCTCCCTCTTGTCACATCAAGCTCAACCAAAAGAGGTTTGGCATTAAAATGTTTGCTGTTAACATTCACTGGATATATACATTGATGATTTATTTTCTTCAGATGTATGAAAACATACCTTGTTGTAGTATTGTTCAATTTTCAGGATTTATCTTTAAAATAACATTTCGTTTTGATTCGCCTTCAAATATTTAAACCGAAGATCTACTTTCCATAAATTGGTAATAGCCAGTGATAATAAACCCATTAATGTCTTTCAGTTAGCTTGAAGTTTCGTTAGTTCGATGTTTATTAAGGAATGGTGCACATAAACCGTGCAACAATGGACCAACAGTTTCGTACAGTTTTAAGCATGGTTCATTGGTCCCTCAAGCCGGTTGATGGGTCCCGACGCATGGGGACCTTTGATCCACTTGGATGACGAATGAAATAATCCATGTAACTTCTAAGGTTGCGAGTATTTTGCTCCATAAATTCCCACAAAGCATGTCACAACCCTAAGACACTAACTGGAAAAATTTGAGCAAAAAATATTGCACCTTGTTGTAGCTACGCTTGATATAATAAAAAGTGGCTTGCAGGTGCCGACTCTCCCTTATGCTTTTTCTCGTTCTCTAGTGCTACTGATATCGCACATTCATTCAGACTTATAGTGCAACTTCACCGTTTAATTAACATCGGAAAATGGACAAAATCTTTCGCCAAGTTACTCTTCAAGTCAAATAACCTATGTGGAAGTGGAAGCGGTAGACTTTCCGCGCTTCCGATTCCACAGAAAAAGGACCGCTTCCACCGCTTCCGCTTCCACATCCCTGTTTATAACCTTTGTTACCAACCATGAAGTCAAAAGCGCATCAAATGCTTTGATTCCAATGTAACAAATATTGTTTTTTGGAATCAATTCAAAATTTTTGTATGTTTTAACCTCAAGAAATCGCCCCCCAAATCTCGTAAATCACAAATCCGCCCCCACAACGCATAAAATTCTCCCCTGGGGGGGTTTCGCCCACGTTGGAGACCACCGGTCTAGATGACACTCAGTCTTTCCTTTTCTACGTTTTGTCGACCAAACTCTCTTTTCGCATTCTGTTTCTATTCAGCATCACGTGCACCCGTTACAGCAGGGGATTATTAACAAAGGCAGTTGTAGTGGTGCAAGCATCATCACCAGGGTTGCCAATTTAAACGCGAAACGTTCTACAACGCAAAATTATCTCAGTGGCTTAGCTAACCTATGTTCAAGTACGGCTTGCAATCAAGGGCGGCTAAAAATCGAGTGAATACGGTACAGTATTCACAACAGAAACGTAGATATGTAACTAATAGTAGTTGCTTTTACAAATTCTACACAATTTCCAGCTAAAAACAATAATAGCTTAATCATTCTCATTTTCGTAGTTGTGTGAATAGCCAATCATCTTGTAAAGAGGCATTTCAGTTCTCGTTACCCTTACCATACCCCTGTATCCGGGCATCTGTGGTCTTCCGCCTCTTTATCAAATGGATCAAGCCTTTTTGTGTAGACTTATGGTTGCAGCATAGTTTTTGTGGATAATATGAACTTGAAACTTTGAAAAACAGTCTATTGCTTCTTGCTGTCAATGCGTTTTTAAATAGGTTTTAACGACACTGGGGAATACTGGAGATCGCGGTATGAGATGGAAGATTTGGAGGCATCAGTGGAAGAACTGTGGAAAGAGGTGCATGGATGGTCATTGGCTGAAAAACCGAATTTTTTTGTATAGATTTTACTGCATGTCTGGTCAGAATCGTAGCTGTCATATACAGTGCTGTAAGTCGTCACAACTGGATAGATCTGCAATTTCAACTTACTACCGGTCTGAGGGCATAGACGTAACCAGGTGGTCCAGGAGGCCATGGCGACCGAATTTCTGGCATATCTTGTCGATTTGTGCTTTAAGAGGCGGTGTCCCAAACAAAATATTGTTGCCTGCTTCAAATTAAAATATTTAACCCTCCCAAAATTTTGTACTGACTACGCTACTGTCTGAGGGTAACGCTAAATGAGACGCATTCGTCTGTCTCTGTCTGCAATTGATTCCATTCTCAATGTATAATCTTGTGTTTGCGTTTTTATTTTTCCTTATATGTTTCCAAACTTCGCTTAAGTTCGTGTTAACGCTGGTAAGATATGATGTGCTCTTAAAGAAGCAAAAAATGCTCAACCCTTTACGTACCGGGTGCGCTATCATTTTTGCCCGCCAACGGGAGCCAACAAGTTCGGCCAATACTCGGCAGCCGATTCAGCTTGAGCTATTCAAACCCTCCAAAGATGCACAAAGTCTTTTAATTTCTTCCAGAAAAAAACACTGGTAAGTTTTGGATTTGAACTTATTTGCGGGTGACGTCACAAGTGGGGAAGGTTAAGAGTTTTTGGATGACGTCATCGGGCCCTGGTTCCAAAATTAAAAAGCAAATTTTTGTTTCTTTAAAAAAACTAGACGAAAATCTGCACCTTTAGAGTCCTTGATTGGCCTTCTAACGTTTGTAGTTAGCAAGTTATGGCCTAAAAACAACAAAATAAATAATTAACCCCCGAGATATTTAATTAATTAAGTATCGATATTTGGCCATAACTTGCTAACCACAACCGCTAGAAGGCCCATCACGGGCTCTTAAGATGCGTATTTTTGCCTATTATTTTTGGAAAAAAGAAACAAAAAATTGCGTCTTGATTTTGGGGATCAAATCAAAAACTTCCCAATTTTTAAACGTTCAAATAAAAAACTTCCCAATTTTTTAAACGAAACTAGAAGATTTTCCGTATATTTAGAGGGTTTGAAGAGCTTCTCTAGCTCAACCGGATGGACATGTTGGCGCCAGTTGGCGCTCAAAAATGGTGGGGAGACTAAGGGCATAAAGTACAACTTGTCATTTTGGCGATGTGTCGTACATCTTGTTCCTACACCAAGACGTAAAAGTTTTTGGTAAAAATATAATGTCATCAAAATATGCACCATTTCCTGAATTTTACAAAATGTTTAGTCTCATTGAAAACACCTTGTTCTTCATTGTTTCTCAAAGCTAATTCTTAGTGTTAAAAAAGCTGCGTTCTTTTTTCCTTTCCAGCTTGAACCTTTATACAAAGAACTTCACGCTTACGTTCGTCGAAAACTCTTCAAGGTGTATGGACCTGATCGAATAAACCTGACAGGACCTATTCCAGCACATTTGCTAGGTAAGATAAGCGTTGTATAACATTTTCTAACATCACATCCAAAGTGTATTTCAAGCTGATAAGAAACAACAGCCTAACTTGAACCTTCTTTATCCTGATAATGGAAACTAAACTACCTGCTGCATCCAAACAAAGCAAAACTTGCAGTATGCTCAACGTCGCATGCCAATTTTTTTTCAGGAAATATGTGGGCTCAAACGTGGATCAACATCTACGAGCTCGTGGAACCTTACCCTGGCAAGAAAAGCGTTGATGCAACACCAGAAATGGTAGCACAGGTATACAAATATAACTTGTGATTTTAAGAATATCAAAAAATTGTCGCATCGTACAATCATGATGTTTTCAAATTTAGAATGTCCACTTGATGTAAGATACGAATAATCTTAGATATGTTGGTAAGTATAAATAATAAAACAACATACCAGCGATCAGCAAACAAACTCTTTAAAATCTTCAACCTTCAAATATCGCAAACAGTGTGATTACATTGTAAATAAACAAGCGTTTTTGCTAGCTGCTCGAAACAGCAATAAAGATGTCAACTGTGTTTTGATCTTGGAAAACTCAAAACCAAACTCTTTCCTGAATGCTTTTGCTTTAAGAAGAATCTTATTAACTTAGCATTTCATGTGGATTCTTTTTCTACTTGAATATTCTATTTGAAAACAATTTCAAGACTGCGGATGATAGTGTTACGTGAAATAGGTTTCTTAAAGAATTGCATATTCATTCAACTGTGTTGCCTGTGTAGAGGCTATTGTGTTGTTGCCTAAAAACAGATATCTGCAAGTCTGAATCATCGCATAAAGTCATGAAAACAGAACCCAGTCGAATGATTCCTCGAAGCTTGCAGAAAATCTAAAACTTTTAATCGTGATGTTGCCTTTGGTGATATCTTTTTAATCTTGGGCCAATGCTGGCTACCCGTTGTTTTGTTGACCTCTGTCAACCCAAATCCAGCAATGCACCTGACACCAAGTGATGACGTTCAAAAGCACTTGTTTTACCTGAGTGTCGGAAAGAGGTGGCAGGAGTTCTTGGCCCCCTGGATTTTGAAAATTGATATTTTCGAATTAACTTTTTAATAGAAAAACGTTTTTCTCATATTTCCGGGTTGTTAAAACAAAATTTCACCACTTTTGCCCCCCCAGGAAAAATGATTTTGGCCACCACCTGAAAAATCCACTATTGGCCTACCCTGGAAAAAGTTATTCCGACGCCATGTTCTCGTATTGTTCACCGTGTTTTTGACACAGGGCTACGACGCTTTGAAAATGTTTAAAGTTTCCGAAGAGTTTTTTGCATCTCTTGGACTGCAAAACATGACAGAGGAGTTTTGGCAATATTCCATGATGACCAAACCAAACGATCGAGAAGTGGTCTGTCATGCGTCTGCATGGGACTTTTACAACACAACGGATTTCAGGTGCTGGTTTTTACTGTTGCTAGTAGTAAATATCGGTATATTAATGCATTTTTTTGCACGAATGCACCTTTCATTCTGACAACGTTTAGTAAAATTTTTGACCTCGTCCAAGTACCTCACAAGGAAAGTGCGTCCAAAAGCATTTAAGAAGATCTTGCTGTTTGAAAACCTTGAGTTTTTTTAATTGAAGTCCGATCTATCCATTCGTTTAGCAATATGAGATATCTTACTCTGTCAAACCTTAACAATTTTTTAATTTTATTTTTGTCTTTACAAAACTCTTACGCAAGTCCGTAAAAGAGAATCTTATGCATATCACTGAGTTACCTCCATGAGATTTCATCCTTTTCCGTAGACTAAACGATATTCAGGATCTGCAGGCGGTCTCTACTGTACATCGTGAACTAGACTTTCGTGAAATTTTTATTGCTGACACAGGTAAATCCCATCCATATGTTACGGTCAATTTCTGAAACAAATGCGTAAACACAGCGGTTTTAGGTAGGAATCAAATTTTGCGAAAAGTTGCTGGGCTAAGAACTTACAGACAAAGAACTGGCGGGAAGCATGCTGCTTTATAGCATTGGCGTTGCCATCCCGAGTTTTCTTGAGGGGTTTGCTTTCTTCCTTCGTGTTTTGAGAGAGCTTCGACATTACTGTGACGTTCACATTTGGAACTTACGGTGTGTGACGAGTGAAGAAACAACACACGACTGTCACACAACCCCGCGGGAGTGCACAAGTTTACTGATGTTTCTGTTTCTGATATTTCTGCACATGAATGTGATTGGTTGAAAGCTCCGAATACTTGGTTCGGAGAGGAACCCATCGAGTACAAAACTTCGAGTTCATGTCTGTGCCATCGTCAATCAGTCATAATTAGGGCAACCAAAAGTCAATAAAGTCAAAATTGTTCTGCCGTTACTGAAGTTTGTGAAACGTCCACAAACCTAATTTCACGCTCATACCATGAGGAAATCCCAAGTTATTAGGTCAAAAAAAAGTCAAAATTTATCATTAGATCAAACTTTTTTGCAGCATACTTTTTTCTCTTAGATATCGATATTTTATTGAAACTACAACAACAGGCATTGATATGCTTTTGCAAATTTAGTTGCAGTTCTGCAATAATAGTGGGTGTTTGCTATTTCTGACATAATAATGTTGTTTTGCCCAATACTGGACGATTGAATATGATGTAGGATAGGCATGGTAGATGAGAAATGTGGTCNTAAGATACTTGTTTTGGTAAATGCTCAATCCATTGTGCATATGTTATTTCAGCTTCATGATGTTTTTGGTTTTGACTCTACTGTAGTTATTAATGTGCTTATCAATATATCATCCCCGAAGTTAAACAACCAATTATTTTTAATTTCGAAACCTAGAGTGCATGAATGCATTTCTGGATTAACCTCAACACATAAAGCTGATTTATTTTGCAGTTGCGAACGCAGAAAATATATAGGTCAAAATAAAGTCAAATTTGTACATTATAAAGTCAAAATTTTGAATCTTTAGGTCGAAAAATTGGTTGCCCTAGTCATAATTTAAAGTGACGAGTCGACAAGCAAATTAAACTGATTAGGTCATATGTAATGTTGCATAATAACGTCGGCTGAGCGCCTGACTCCAAATAGCATTTCCAACAAGGCGTTTCCGTCGACCTCAGATAAAATGTGGGCAATAACTGTACAAAAGTCCAGGTCTGCCTTTTCGCCGAAGCTCGAATTCGCTTAACTTGTTGCAGCAAGCATGGTTTTGCCGTTACGCCCACACTGCTCGTGACGATAAAACGGGTTTCGTCCGTTTTTTCCTGATTTTGCAATGTTGTGACCGGCTGTAGTCAAATGAAGTGTTCCAACACCTATGCTTTACCTAATTAAAAAAAATTCAGGAAAACTTGTGTCAAAAGCGAGCTGTTCGTACTTACCCTTTTCAGTTCCCGCCTGCCAGTTTGTTAAAACTTAAAACAGCTACTGTAGAATTTAATTTGCGTTTTTGTGTAGTTTCTTTTTACAATTCCTTTTTGGTTTACTTGTCCGTCGATTTGGGTTGGGCGCCGGGTCTGTCTTTGATTGTGGCTGCCTTTTCGTGGTGAAATTTTTATGTTACGTTGATTGATCATTGCGTGCTTGGACCGATCGGCTGCGATTCGGCATTAGTTGGTAAAGCGCGATGTCGTACGGACGCGCTTGAAGTTAACTTGTTCGGTCGAATTTGAATTAACTTGTGCGGTCGATTGCGACCAAATTGATGAATTTGTCAGTCAGAAATTGCAGTTCCGAACTTCAGATTGGTTGTTGCAGCGGTTACCAAACTTTTGTGTGCGCGACCCAAATCTGCGTTTGGCGACTATCTTGCGACCAAACCTCAAACAGTGTATGTTGACATGAAAAAAAAAATTATTGTGAGGATGTTTTTAGCGGTAAGTCACCAAGTTTGTTTTCAATGTCAGCAATCTACTCATTTCTCAAGTGGCTACGTTGCAAACAAGCAGTGGTACTAATTGTGAGCTTATAAACCACGTTATCTTTTATCACACCAGAACCGTCGCCAGAAATACTTCAATAGGGGAGCTTTGCTTTTGTGCAGGGTGGTTTGACATTCTAAAAATATGATAAAACTTCATTGGTTTGTAGTGTTGCCTATTTAAATTTATGGGAACCTGGGGTTTTGTTTGAAGGGCTTTATTCCACCAATGTCCCTTCGTGGCGATGGGACTATATCACGCAACTGTCAAAACTCCATAATGAAATGTTTATGACGCAATAATTCAGTCTATAATGAAGCAGCTTGAAAGCACTTATACAAAGGAAAAAAGGAACGTTGAAAATATACAACCCAGGTTTGGATCGCCTCGGCAATTTTTAACCCTTCGCGACACTTGTTTGGGTCGCGACGCGTACTTTCGGAACCGCTGGTAGTTGGTGTTAGGCTTGGTTCCCTCACATTTTGGTGAGTTTGCAATTATTCTTTTTTTCTGTACTTTCGTGATTTGTTGGTTATTGAACCTGTTTGTTTCTTTTCATAGAAACCTGCCTTGGCTGTCTTGAATTGTCTTGAAACAACACTCAAGCGTGTAATTCGAAAAGGGAGAAAACTATATTTTCTGTTATTGTGACGACCGGTTATCCAAGCCCCCCAATTTGCCTTGTACTAACAGCTACTAAAGGCAACAATTTTTGTTTCCATGAGAAAACAGAAAGGGGTTTTAAAACCAAATTCTTAGGCTGAAAATAAATAGGTTTTCCTCGAGTAAACGAACCAAAAATCATGGCCCCATACATAAATCGTTTTATTCTTCGAAAGCTGAGTTGTTTAAAGTTTTCAAGTTACTTGTTCATTTTGTTCTATTGTTTTACTAAAGTACATTTCTCATTTTATCAAGATGCCTCAATGCACTGATGTACTTTTGCCTTCTGATTCGCCTCAGCAAGTTAGCACTTCTTTTTCTGGTGTTGACAAACTTGTATCCGGAGAAATTGGAGAAAAATAGCACACGTACAAAAATATCTTTATTAAACAAAATGGGAAATTGGCAATTTGAAAAGTTTCACAAAACAATTTTAGGTGTTAATAAAAGCACTCGATGTACTCCAAAACTTTTTAAATCTTTGGACGATATTCTGTATACTTGTAGATGTTCAATAAAACAACAAATAGATTCTTTACATTGAAAACTAACCATCTTGGAAACCAGCAAAAGTATATTCATGAATTCAAATACAGGATTATTCAAAAATCTATCAGAAAAATTTGAAGAACATCAGAGTCATTTACTTTTCAACCAGAAATCTGTGAAACAGTAAATAGCAATCTGTATGGTTTTACCTTCGATTTGAGCTGTAGAGTCTTGTGCTTATACGCTATGTACCTTTTACTGGAAAACGTTTTAATGAATCCACAATGTTGTTACATTACCTGAAATTGTCACCTGTATGATGGTGTTGCAGTCATAATTCTGCATCGGCCAGAACGGAGAGTCGAACCCACGCCCCTCGGCGAAACAGCAGTAGAGTTCCCCACTCGACTAGGTAGCCGAGTCTACTATTGCTGTTACGAATTCATTGTTATATGTGGCGAATCACCATGCCACAATAGGCCATAACTCCTGAACGAATCGGGCTAGAGAGCCAGTGAAAACATTCTTCGATGCGGAAAACAGCAAGAAATCCAATGAACTTGACAAAAATGTGCCTTCGTATTTGAAATTTCTAGGTCGACATTTTTTGCAAAAACTGAATGGGA
>JGI24021J15306_10012758_pt1 | contig 10446 bp, 8 predicted proteins | sample Ectturendosymbi1_FD_15306 | JGI IMG/M metagenome (IMG submission 15306) | reverse complement strand
GATGTTGCACTTACAGTATATACTTTTTTGACCAAATCAATGGTACATTATCGTAAATCCAAGTTGTACAGCCCTAACCTTAGCGTCATTTCTTACATCGTATAGGATGATCAACCATTATATTCATAACGCTATTAAAAGACTGACTAAGCCACATATATTTGCAATTATGAACTAAACTCAAACTTTCAGAAGATAAGTAGCAGTAACTGTTGAAACAGCAACAACCATCGAACCGCATTTTGCAGCAACTATTTAAACTTAGCCTGCCAAACAGGGGCGTAACGAGGGGCACAATTCCCGGGCGTCGAATCACTGTGGAGACGCCGATTGCTGCAGGAAAAGAAAAGTCCCAACAATGTCGGAAGTATTTTCTTCAGTGCAGTACATTTGCTTCCGAAATGCCTCAGGTTCAAACATGGCGGCGTCAAACTTGCTTCTTCCCCTGGGCGCCATCTCACCTTGTTACGCATCTGTTGCCAACTACGAAACGCTTTTACAAATGAAACAGAAAACAGTCCCAAAACTTAGCCCTCTCTACTTTAAGGAGGGGATAGGTCACACTGTCCCGAAAGACAATGACAATTGTTACGATTACGGAACAAATTATTATAAGGGCGGTAAAAACCGCGCAGCTCACTTTGATTTTTGTTGGCAATGGATCTCACGCACGACTGCAAAATATTGTGGACCCCGCGCCGGTACAAGCAGCTTTGATAAAAGTGTAAATTTGTGTAGGTTAGTAGGCGTAGCGCGTGGAGCCAACAGACTATATTTAAGACTAGGATTCCTTCGTTGTCGCGAGGCCCGATTGGACGTAATCGGTAAAATCGGCACAGAACCGGCCCTGTGTGGAAAACATGCTTTTCGATTGAGGTATGAACATTTCATAAACTTTTCTACAGCTGAAGCAAACCTGACTTTAAAACTTCAATGATTTCAACCTTGAAATAAAACCAAGTGGCTTGAGGTATTTTCGGTTTCTCAGCTCGATGTCTACCTCAATATATTGACTTATGTCACTTCATTTGAATCATGTTATTTGTATAAGAAGCATCTAAATCCGGGTCATTGTTTTCCCAAAATATGAAAGGAGGTAATTACCCTTGGTATACCTGCAGATCTTGAACTAAGTAAACTTGTATGTAACTCGAAATGTAACATTTTGTAAGAATAAACGGTTTTAGAGTGTTAGAACTGGTGTACAATCAACTGTTTATCAACATGAGGAATGAATCGCCATCGGATTGACTGAAATTAGTTTTTATTGCGTTTTTTGAAATTCTGTCATTCCCCGTTGTTTTAAGTCAGTATTTTTATCTTTCATCACAACAAGTAGGTATGGCTACAAAAAATCAAAACCCGACCAATAAAGTTTAGAATCAATCATGTACAGAAGTTTAAGAAAAGATTTCTTGTACGCGTGACACTGGACATCTGCATTTATCATTGTTACGTCATGTGACAATCTGAAATGAAACCACCATGCTTTGTATATCGGACATTGTTTCAGCGTCACGGCGTGTGAAGACCATTATTACACGTTTTGATGTCATAAGTAATGAAGTAATCTGATACTCCCAAAGGACGCCCGATCCCAGAGACTTTGCGGAAAGGTTGTTTGTGTTCCCTCCAGCAATCGGAGCAGTAGTGTTGGTAAATGTGATAAATGCTTAAACATTTCTAGACAGGAAGCGCTAAAGCAATGGGCTGTGAATTTAACTTCTTTTTACCAGCCAAGCATAACCACAACAGCATTGTTTGGGCAAGCTTTAGCTTATTAATGTAGCAGCAAAGGGGGACAAAGGTTAACTAACAACTAGTTGCGGTAATGAACAAAACAATTTTTCAGGATTGGAATTTATGCAATACTTGCAACCGGACAGCCTAAGTGAGAGAGAAAGTTAGGTCCGAATTTCTCCGGAAATGCTGCTCCTATTTCCGTTCATAATTAGCTTTGAGCACTGAGAAAACAAGTTCTAAATATTTTATTCTTTTTTTGCAAACTGTACATAGCTTATTTGGTACAAAAGAAAGTTTTGAGCTTCAGCGGCAGCGAAAATCGACGTCAACGGCGTCTGGGCCAAACTTTTAACAAACCAATCAGACTTCGGAGCATCCACTGAGCAACCAATTTTGTGTTTCGTTATCTTAAACCGTCAGACTATATGCCATATACTTACACTTCATGATTATTTCCAGTTTTTCTCGCAACACCACACTCGCAGGCCGCCTAGGAAGCCAGAATCAAACTCGTTTGTACATGTTTATAACTTCCCGACACCAGTAAGAAGGCGGTTGAGCCTGACTCACGCTGGTCTTAGGAGGGACATTCGAGGTCACACCAAAGGTTTTTTTGGAGGTCACACCAAAAAAACCTTCGGCAAAATTGCATACAACTTTTTGGGCAAGTTTGGGAAAATTCAGGCAAAAATCCTTTGCACCCCCAAAAGTGTGCTTGCTCCTACACCTATGGTGACATATGTCAGGATAGGAATCAACAAGTGAATTTCTTTTGTAACTTTGAACTCTACTTTTATTCTCCTATTCCTGAATTCATTGCAATTATTTTATTTAAATAATACACTCATAAAAATATTGTACATTCGGTGAAACTCAGTTGTTAATAGGATATTGTTTTCTACGAAGCATTCCGTTGTAGTTGCTGCAATCAAGGTTAGACTTTAAACCTAATTTGTTGGCCCAGTGCTAGTGTGAAGTATATGAAAGATACTATACAATTTCCAATATACTCTCATTATTATCATGAAACTGATACTGGCGGTAACAGTTTTCCTCACTTTCATGCTCATGCCTGAGGTTCTTCACATTTTTTATGATGCTATTAAACTGCAAATTAATCTAAAACATCACATTATCATCAGTACCCCAAAAAACAACATATACTATATCTCAATGTATCCTCAACCTACTGCAAACATAAAATGTGTACTAAAAACGAGAGGATTTGAAAATATGAGTTAAACTATCTGTCCTGCCATTCTACCAGCAAAAATAAGATTCTCGAAACAAAAAATTTTCTTCCAAAGCTCTCTTCTAGAATTTCGAGAACTCTAGCATTACAGGATCTTGTTGTTAAGAAAGCACGAAGCACATTTCCTGTGCAAAGCTTATGCGACTGTTTAAACGCGACAGCATTGAATTGATGGAAGACCTCTTGTAGAGAGATGGGTCCCAGAAACTGTATCATTTTAGTCTGTAAATGGAATATTGCACATGCACTCACCCAGAGCTTACGAGAGGGAAGCACAAGAGGTACGTCGTACCCGGTGGGTTCCATCAGGATGAAAGTATACACACTAAGTTTTTCTGTAATCAAGCTCAAAATTACTAGTGTAAGCCAGTTGCCAGTATATACAGTATAATTAATGTATTTATAAATCTTATATTTTGTCTATATTCTGATTACTATAGAAACAAGCCATAAAGTTTTGGCAAGGACAGCAGAAGCTAGGGGGCCGGTATCGGTATTCGTACCCCCTGATAAAATTGCTCTCAGAGGCCCTGCACGCACCGCACTAAGTCAGTGATTTTATTCTCCTTAGCTGATTTTTTGCGAAATGGGCAGTTTCTAAGAGGCAAAAAACTTTATTGAACTACTTGAAACAGCTCAATGTGGAGTCAAAGCAGTAAAACAAACAGCATACGTGTGTGAATAACTGCCATTGTTTAATGTGATTGCTAGCTTAGTAAGAAAGTTGAAGGAAATCTTTGGTGTTCCTTGAAATTGTACATCAGCAAATGATATGTTTGGAATTCGGTTTTTAACCGATTACATTTGTTTTGTAAGGTTATATTATGCACTTTGCTCAGTATTTCGAAATGTAGGCTGCACATTTTAGAATAAATTGTTTAAAATGAACTTGCAAAAGAATACTTCGCTTACAAAGAATATTTCTCGGCAGGTCACATCTTTACTCGGCCTTATTCTTCCATTCTCTACAAGAATTTATGTTCAACCAGCGTATTTCCTAAACGTTTACATGGTAGGCATGACTACTGTCACTCATATAAAAAACTGAAGTACCCGCCTTTTAAAGTTTGATAGAAAATCAACCCCAGCACACAATCTAAGAAGAATAGAGCCAGGAGGGAATGTCCAAAAAGGATTAGTGTTCATAACATACACACTTAATGTGTCATAAACCGTCATTTCATTAGAGTTTTGAAAACTCTTTAGTAATACTTCTGATTTATCTGCTTTTTTCCGTTTCATGCGACCATGACAAGTCCTACATGGAAAAACATCATTTGTCAGCTGGCAGTAGGTATAAAAAATTTGATGATTGTTTGTGACTCAGCATGGTGCCAAAGCAACGAACTTATAAAGTGTGCAAAACAACAACATGGAGTTGGTAGTTGCTATGACACTGGTAATTACTAAGTGCCATTTGAAACGTAACGAAGGTAACACATAGGACTTTACTCCAGCCGTGCATTTGTTGATTTAAAGCTGAGAAATTACACGAGGTTNAAGACTGAGCCTGATATTACGNTGTACTTGATTAAATTTAGAAAAATGNAAAAAAGTGTTTCAGTTCACATATTTGTAAGAAGCAACCATTTTCTTGCAAANATTGATTGTTTTGCTCTAATTGCTCTGCTGATATTTTGTAAATGTTTACAAAATCACACGTCGACAAAAACCTTTGGTATTCTCAAAAGCATTTCCTGAATTACAAAAGAGCATTTATTACAGGCTTAGTTCATTGTTCTGCACATTGTATACTGGGTATTGCCACTTGTACGGTAAATCTTTATCAGCTACGACACCACCATGTCAAGTGCCCCAGAGTCAGTAAGTGCTGCTGCAGCCGCATCATCGTCTTATTCCTTGACTTGTAACGTCAAATACATCACCTCCCCAGGAGGCATGCTGAAAATTGCGGAATTCATATTCGGTCTGATATGTTGGGCTCTGATAGTCGCCACTGCAATCGCAAACTGCAATGGCAGAAACTGCTCTGGTTATCCGGCCTACCAGTTCGTCTTGTTCGTATCGATTACAGCATGGATTTCGACTTTGTAAGAGTTTTTAGTTTTTAAAACTTGAAAATTTACTTAGAAGAGCTTGATGCTTTTTAATCACTTTGCAACATGACTGCCAAAAATAACGATATTTCCGCTTCTGTCCAAAATTAAATGTAGACTTGTGGGTCGCAAAGACTCCTTATCGTTTCAAAAATTCTGAGATGAAAAGTGTTTGTTTTGTCACATATACATTTTTGTTTTCTCACGCCAATCTGAAATCGTATAAGCTTAACAAGACATAAAACTTTGTTAAATGTTTTTGATCAAGACCCACAAAAAGTTCTTTATAGTTTTCTTCACAAGTATCTCTATTTTAACTCCAAACTGTTTCCGTTCTTCCCAACCGCCATTGCTGCCAATGCTGTTTACTGAATGATCAGGTTTTAGGTCTTACATTGCACAGAACTAAATTTACTTCAAATAGATTTTTACATTCGTCGCGTTTTTATTAGAAACGTGTGACAGACTTGCATTTTGAAAACGAATGTAAGCTATTTTTTACTCATTCATTTTCTGCACCATGCTTTGATTTTTAGTAGATTGAAATGGATTTCTGCATTAAGATTCTTTTAATGCTAACATATACGTTCTGACCGAATTTCTCCAAAGAATATACTCACCAAGTCAGACTTAATAACACTTGAGCTGCGGACGTCGGGCATTTGCGCTTTGTGAGTTAATAAAGATCCGACTTGTGTTTTGAAAAAAAGGCATCGTGCGGCATTTNAGCTTAGATAGTTNATTCTGCAACGTAATTTTTCCAGGATAAGACATTTTGCCATAACCCACCTTGTCAATTCGTTACTCTTATTATATTCTGGAAATTCATGACANAGCAGCAGCTTTGAACAACTGTCACTCCTTTTCCATGCCCACTGCGAGGTCGGCAACCGCCGGGCCGCGGCCAGGCTCATGAGGAGTTTGTTACCGGGCCGTGCAGAAACAAAAACAAAATGCTCCAAAAATTGCAAATGTTTTTGCTGAACTCGCCGTGTTTGCCTCTCTGTGGCAACATTTACAATTGGTGTAGACCAGTGGTTTCTAACTCTTTTGTACCGCGACCCATTTATACAAACTCACCATAACGCAATGACCCCCATCCGAAACTCGAACAAACCAAATTTAATACAGCGGTGTACACAAAATGTCCACTCGCAACCCCCGGAAAATAGTTCATAACCCCTCTGGGGTCGCGACCTTCAGGTTGAAAATCACTGGTCTAGACGACTCCAAGACTGCTCTCTCTATTAAGTTAGTGGAATAGTATCAACTACTTATTTGATAATTAGTAAACATTTGCCACTAAAAATACCAAAAACAATTCATCAAGTTTTCTTCAAAAATACATAAAATCCGTTCTTGAAGTTGATACTTACAACATTAAAAAAACTTTGTGATATTTAAGCAATCACGATGTTGAGACGTCGAGATAAGAGAGTTTTTCAGGAACAACAACAAACAAATTTAGATGAAGCATCTTCGAATTTCAAAATCCTATGCAAAAAATGAATCGTTCAAAAGACTGGTTTCTTCGGCACAATGCAGTGTCCTTCCATGACAACAGATATGTTTCTTCTAAGCCGTTAGTTGTTCGAAAAAAAGTTGCCGCCTTGCAAAGTGTAGGCAAAAGTTGCAACGCTACGTGTTTTATATAAAAACGCCTTCCCTTTGCCTTTTTTGCTTAATATAGAAATTTAATAGTGATATTAATGCAGGGTGCTTCGCATTGGCAATCACTCTGAATTTTAAAAATTTCATCGTTTTCTGCTTTAATTAGCAACCTTTCAATGAAAGAATTTTGACATCAAATATTTTAAATATGTTTCTGTTTGCAGCATTTTGCTTGGAATATACGCTTTCGCTCTTCACGCCACCGCATGTCCCGGAATTCCTTGGGCCATAATTGAGATGGTTTTCAACGTCGTTTGGGCGCTGTTTTACTTCGCAGCGTCCTGTGTCATCGCAGCTAATACCAACAGCATCAACAATTTGATTGCTGCCACATTCTTTGCTTTCCTGACAACCACATGTTACATTGTCCACTGTGTTTTTGCTTTTCGGGAGTGGAAAGGAAGATTCCCTTGTTCATCATAAGATTCCTAAAGTTTGGCGAATACTAAAGGAAGGGATCTGGTGCAAATTCCAACCAAGAGCAGATGAGAAACTGCATCCTGGATCAGCTCTTTCAAAACTGAGGACGTTCATGATATAAATTAGTGGTCAGTGGCGAAGCCAGCCAAAATTTTGGGGGGGGCCCAAAAATTTGATGGGGCCAAAGTGTATGATTTTAGGCGAATAACGCTATTTTGTTTGAAAAAACGCCTCTCAAAACACAAAATGACTATATTTTCCAAAAATTTGGGGCGGGCATGGCCACTTTGGCCCTCCAGGCTACGCCTATGTTACTGGTGATGATTAATTTCTTTGAAAGATCCGTAACGCAGAATTGACCGCGTGTTTGTAAACACTGTTGTATCTTGGTTCAAAAATGTGGAATTTTGCTGAAATTCTTGCTGAAAATTTTGCTGAAAATGTGGAATTTTGCTGAAATTCCTGTTTTCTTGCTGAAATTCAACATACGCTTGCACCAGCAAACGTGNTGTAGACAATGCGTTGAGTGTAACTGTCAGTATCAAACAAAACGTAGAAACCTGTCCCAGCTGTTAATCAGTGAAAATNTTAACTTCAAATGTTACAAAAGTTAATTGCTCTTCTTCTTCGAAAAAGAACTTGCACTTGTCNGCCTGTTTAAGAACCANCACNTGATATGTTGTACTTACAGAAATCTAGCAAGACTTAGCCAAACGTTGTTGGAATTTTTTATCGTTTGTTTTCTGTGGATGCACAAACTTTTGTTTGGGTCTACATTGGGTTGATTTGAAAAATGTGCAAGTAGATACATGAGTTTATTGCCTGAATGTGTCAATTACTGTGAGGGTTTTTGTGAAACAAAGCAATTTCATGAAACTCTTGTTGTAACTGACCCTTTGTTGTAACTAAAGTGCAGATGCACGTTTTCTTACAACACAAGAGAAACGCTTTGAATGGTGAAATATGTCAACCAATATTTGTTTGCTAGAAATCAATCGGTATGTTTTAGAATATTGCTCCTTCTGGACATGAAAATTTTCGGACATATATCTGCCAAAAATTAGAGAAAATGTCGTTGAAGTGCTGAAATAAATTCTACATTTCTGATCAAGTTGTCAATCACATAAAGTTCGCGATGACGCACTGGTTTGGCTGTAAGTCTCCGCTTTCTGATATTGAAATACTGCACAGGGATTAAAAAAAGTACTACAATAGAACTATTGTAGTATTGCTTGAAAAAAAATTACGTCAAATCGAGAAAAGCAATATGAGCGGTTTTCCGACAACAAACAATACTTAGACCGTACGCTGTTCAAAACGAAGAGCTTCACCTCAAAAACGCAATGCTGCAAGTCAAGCCGAGTTAATGAATTAAAAAGAACTGCTTCGAAGAAGGCCTCAAACGTATGGGTAACAACGTTTCTTCGTTTCATATAGTCGTTCATGCCAAGAAAATTTGAGAGTGCATCGGTTCATAAATCAGCAAAGCTTACAAATTCTTGATTAGTTAAGATAAGGGTTGTGCTTCTGAAGTGTAATTTCTCGCTTCGGGTTCTTTCACGTGTAGTGCATTGACCGGTACAAACTCGGTTCTCGTGCTGAGTCGTTTCTCTCTGCACATTTCCGTGATGTTTATCATCTTTCGAGAAAACATGCCTAAAGGCACACCTGCGGCGCACGCACACCGGTCGGCAAGCGTAGATTTCGTCAATTTAAAAGGTGGATTTAGAATTTCATTGTGATAAAGTAAACAAACAAACTAAATACGCGTGTTTTTCCGCATTGTAGAAACTTCTTTTACCTTGCGTGCCTTGAAGCCGTAGAAAATGACAATTTCTAAGAACGACTTGTTGATTTTTGATGTCATCGTCACGTGACTTGAGGATAACGTATTTAATGACATTTTGATTTTATTAACGTGGAGTAATATATCTGTAACTATCATATTATGTGCAACTTTCAAAAACATCGCACCTTTATAAAGTTTGTGGGAAAGCTCATGGAAACATGACAACATTTTGGAAACGTTGCTGCAGATTCTTTTTGAATAAGATCTGATTTAGCATGTCACTAAGATATCTGCACATTTGGCAAAATATATGCTATGCAAACAACATAAGGTCTGATTCTTGGCTTTGAAAGGATTCCTTTCGATGGATAGTGATATGCTAAAAGATTAAGGTTATGAGCAGACGTGTTTTCCTGGCTTTAACCACTGGTTGAAATACGCTGATGTCCGTCGGCGTCTGAAAAGAAAAGATAAATCAAGCATTTGTCTCCCTAGAATAACTGAACACAATGAGTGAAGCAAACCAGAAATATTTTTTTACTCGGTATTTCGCTTTCCCTTATTTAAAAACGCGCATTGTTTATCGAGGCACTTTAACAAAAGATTCGCCGACCTTAGCACTTCGCAGCTCAGCTTCACATTCCTGATGAAAAAATCCAGGACAGTAGGCTACAATATTAAATCAACCTGAATGAACTTCACTGCTCACCCCATTATACTAAAGTTGAGCCGCTTCACCTGGCTACTGTGACTTCACAATGATTGTCTCCATTGTCTGGATTTCTTTTTGGTACACTGACGCGGATTTCAACAATCTTCTTTGACCAGACTCCACTTGGTTTGTTCCACCAAGGAAAACAGCAGGTTGTTAGAACTCTGTCATTTTTATTGGTTTTCAAACAAACCGGCTTTAACCGAAAGACAATGTAGTTACCAGCAAGGCGTCCGCAGAAAATATTTCTTGAAGGGACAGATCATCAAAATATGTTTGCATAGACAGTTGGGAGAAATCGGAGATCATTGGAAAACAGAGATCGAAAGAACGATTGAATACGCTGATTGCTATTGGTCACATATCTACATAATCTGTTGTCTTCTGAGACTTTTTCTTATTGAGGGTAGAAAAACGTTGCTTGATCATGACCAGAATTTGGTTATAGTTTAGTATTATTTAGTGAGGCAAAACATTGTGAATGAGACGTGTTAAATTGCGTTTGGTGATCCTATACAGTAGATCCTTGTAGATGATTCATAACAAAGAGCACGCGTCAAACCAAATGCCTGCAGTATATAACATTCCTTGCACTGAATGAAGACAAAAATAGACATTTGCATTTTACCAAAAATGACAAAGAGCGTGTGAGATAAATGTGTCCATCGGTACCTTTTCATCGTTGATAGTGCATGCAGGGGTGCTACGAGGGGGACAAGGGGGCACAATTCCCCCTGCGCCGAATCAATGCGGGTGGCGCCGAAAAGTCCCAACAATGTCGCAAGTAATTTCTTCAACAGCA
>JGI24021J15306_10012756_pt1 | contig 10448 bp, 6 predicted proteins | sample Ectturendosymbi1_FD_15306 | JGI IMG/M metagenome (IMG submission 15306) | reverse complement strand
CCATTCCTCCCCCCAATTTTTAAAACATATAGTCATTTTGTACTTTGAAAGGTGTTTTTCCTAACAAAATAGTCGCCTAAAATCAAACATTTTGCACCCCACAAATTTTTTTGCCCCCAAATTTTGGGCTGGCTACACCACTGATTACACGGTTAGTTGATAGGATAGCAAACGTTTTGATGAAAAGCCATTGTTTCCTGAACTTGCCGTGATTGCAGAACATCGGCAGCAATGTGCACACGATAAAGGGTTTCAGAGAGATATTGCTGCAAACATTTTATTCTGTTAACGACTTTCATAATAATAGTAATTGGCATTAAGAGGAGAGCCTTTCCTTAACACAATAAAAGCTTCACGGTTATTTCATTTATGATGTCTTGGAAATATTTATTCATCAATCATTACCAATATTCATCAGTAAAGATGGCACTTCACTTATTCAAGCTTTGTTGGGAATAAGGTCCACGACTGGAGAACAGCTAATTCTTCGATACCTCATTTCAATCCAATTCATCTTCCTCAAAGTCTGAGGTGTCGCAACTGTCAACGGTTTTTCGCGACTTGCTTATATTTTTTGCATCTTTCTGCTTAGAAGCTATTTTCTCAATACCGCCAGCCAAGGTCAAAGAAGTGTTCTTCTTTAGAGATTCAAATTCAGCTAAAGTAGGGTAAGACTTAGACACATTACTTGTTTCACCAGTTTCTTGGAGTTGCTTGAGTTTTCTCATTTCAATGGTTATTCCCAGTGTGGCTGCATTTCCGACTGATTCCAACACTCGACCAAGAGAAGTTCTCACGTTTTTCATCTTTTCGAACTCTCTATCCTTCTCTATTTTCGCCAACCCCAAATCGGGTGCAGCTGAATTCATCAAATCAATAAACTCATCAGTTTTTTTATTTCTTTCTTCTTCTGCTTTATCAACACCTTCCTTTTGCTCACAGAACGCTTCCTTCACTGATCCAAAGCTAGTTGGTGGGACCGACTGATTGCCAGACATCACTTTGCACATGCCTTCCATCATACGTGGCAAGTTGAAACCTTTCAGTTGCGAACTACCTTCATTGTTGCCAGATGCTTGGCTCATCAGAGATATCAAACTCATAGGTTCAGTTGCCAAAAACCTCAGTCTAGCTTTCCCTAGCTTTATCAGTACTGAAAATACCAAAGCGCGAAGTTGAAGTTTTTCTGCATAAGGCATTTCAAGATTGTGAGCCTCAGAGACATGTGGTTGTTTTGCATCTACAGCGCGTTTCCACGCATCCAGGTGGATGTCATCTGCTGGTATGTTCATAAATTCAATTTCTTGCTGACAACCTACTCGGTTCAGATAATCTTTGATTTTTTCATCATCAGCAAAATACTTGTGACACACAGTTTTCAACACCAAGTGCACTTGAAATCTAACAGATAACGGTGCATTTTCCTTAAGAGAAAGCGCTTTATCGCAGCATTCCAGAGATTCCTTTATTTGTTCCAAGCTAAGCAGGATAGAAGCTCTGGTTGAATAATGGTGCATCAACTTTTCGTGTTCGAAGAATTCCACTTGTCTGTTGAAATCGTAATTCATCAGGCGCATTGTGACGTCATTTGCAACAATTGATTGCCTTGTGCTTGGAAGATATCGGGAAAAAGGTGACATTTTAAGTGAAACCATCAATATATCCATGGCCTGGGACATCGGTTTTGCGTCAGGCGCTTGTATTGTGGTGAATGGAATATTTTCTTCAAACACTTTCACAGCAATTTCTTGCAAACAAAGAGCTGTGATTATGAAATCACAGGCACCACGAGAGCCTAACCATTCGACCAATGTTGATTGAAACTCAAAGTTTGCATAGGAACCTGTTTTCGAGGTATTTATCCGGCCTCGATTAGCCAAATAAGACTTCAATCTTATTTCACAAGCAATGGCTACAGCGTGCTTAAACTTTATCCGAAGATGTTTGGGAAAACTTTTGTCAAGTTGGTCAATAACATCGAAAGAACTGGACCAGTCTTTTCCATGAAGTTGTCCAAGTGCTGCCACAGACATGGTAATAGTGCGATAGATGACGCGTTTGATGTCAAATTGTGAATGAAACTGAAGATTCCACAAACCTTTTGTCATTCCGAAACGTTGTTGATCATCTTTCATCAAGCGCAGTGAGTTGACAGATATTCCTGTTTCGCTGATTCTACTTTTAACAGAAGATTCGAAACGATCGAACAAGTCTCGGTCACCGCTCACGAAGCAAAACTTGGTGAGAATATCAGCCAAGTGGAAACCGTTTTTGCGGTCTTCATCTTCATCGAGGTATTTGAGCATTTCACTAACTGGTTTGATCAACTCGGTTTTCCATGACTTGTCTTTGGTGAAGTCTTGCCTGCCGAGTGGGTTGTGACATGCATGGGGATAGAATCCATCTGGTGATATTCCACAAGGAGTAAAAGCATCGAAAAACCAGTTTTCTTCTTTGTTTTCAGGATGATTTAGACTTGGAATTGCAGCATCGTAAATGACGGTTTCTCCAAAACTTACCAGAATATGTTGAAAAATTGTAGCAATCCATCGGAAATATTCGAGTTTGTTTTCATAATTAGGTTGATGCTGTATGCCATCTTCAAGAACTATGAAACTTTCAAAGTCAGAATATGGCGTAATTTCCTTGGTTACAAGTGACCCCATTCCACACAAAGCGAATGCACAAGGGAAATCTCCCATTACTTTTACCGCAAAGTCCATTATGTTCTTCATTGTTTTAACAAAGCATTGAAAGATGCATTCTTGTACCTCCTGAAGACAGTCAATGTGCGTGCTTACCTTTTCCAAATACTGATTCTCGTATACATTGTCTGAAATACGATGGACAGTGTTTATGACTTCGTCTACAATCTCTCTCATTTCTCTTACATCTTCAAACGTTGTTTTTGCTGTTCCGATCAAATCCGCATCTTTATCTTGAGCATCAGCAAGATGAAGCACATGTGAACAAAGTTCTCGAAGATCCGATTCGATCTCATCAGCATTGCTTGGCTTTCTCACAAGAGCCGCGTTGAACAAGATCGCGCTTCTGATCAGAGATATTTTGTCAGGGGTACGCTTGCGGTATACTCGACCAAGCTGGTGGATGATGTGAGCGGATTGCTGTGGATTTTGTTCCTTTCCTTCGGAGTCGCACATGCTTCTCAACTTTTGGGAAAGGAGCTGTTCTTCTGCAGCAATACAAGCGCTTGTAACTAGCTGGCTTACAAGGTCTTTTATCTCTTCAGCCTGTACGTCGGAATCACATAAACGATTTTTGCTTTTGATTGTAGAACAAATATCCATGTTTGTTTTCGGTTATTATTTCTATATCCAAGATAATATTTTGACAGCTTTTGTTGCTACTGCGCTCGGTGCCACAGAAACTGAAGAAGTTTTTATTTTACACGATATTATTTACTTTACCGCAAGTAGATAACCTACATTGATAAGGTTTGGTCTATGGTTTTGGGAAAAGCAAAATATGTTCTTGTTTTAACGACTATTTACTTTTAATTTTGGAACAGACACGAAGTCCATAGTACAAGCACACCCTGTCTGCACAATAGGAATTGATAAAAACAGACACAACAGAGCGCTTTATATAACGGCTTTGGAGGCAGATCCACAGGGTGGAAGAAACTTTCTTAACACTTTTATTCGCTAACCCGTAACACTTGGTGAAACACTACTTCCAGAGTAGGACGCTGAGTCCAATCCTGGTCAAAGCCAGGTAAAGTATGAATGTGTTGTGGCGTGCACACGCCCTCAAACGAACCAACACTGTCACGTCCGGGCACTCAGTCACAAAATAAAATGCGGTTGTAGCGTTCAAAGAATAAGAACGAATATAAAAAGTCTGACTGCATCAAAGCGCGCAACCACACGCTGTTAGATTTTTTGCATCTTTCAAGAAGCCGGCAGACATTTTTTCGCAATAAGGCCTCAAAGGTCAGAATGTTGTATTAAACCTGTTGACTACTAACACTCGCTCATCACGGCAGTTTTTAAAGAGCCCCGCACTCATTATTACATCATAATTGTGATGCATACATGGATGCACAAAAGGAACGAAAAAGTACATTTTTTACTGCGTTTGAACATCGGAAAAAAGAAGCTCGCAGCTTGTTTGCTGCACAGTATTGGTATCGCAGTTGTCTCTGAATGTCTTTTTCATCTGAGAGCTCAGTATCTAGCACAATCCCCAGATATTGTAGTGGTCAATGGTAAACATTCTTTAAGTAGGCAACTTGTAGAACTTCTCTACGAAGTTGAGTGGGGTGGTATTTTGTCAACGTTTTTTGCAAACCGTCTATGTACCACAGTAATAAAAGGGACAAATACTTGCACACAGTCTATTCGAAAATTTTCGAATATGACCCAATTGATTGTATGTTCCAAACGTAAAATGCAACTCGCGATCACGGGCGTCGGAAGGGGGGGAGGGAGGCTAAGCCCCTGGATTTTGAATTTTGGAATTTTTCTATGAACGTTTTGGTATAAAAAATGTTTTTCTCTTAGTTTCAAGTTGGCAATACGAAATGCAACTGTTGGTGCCCTCTGGAAAAATCCTTTTGGTCACCCCGTGGAAAATTTCACTACTGGCACCCTCCTGGAAAAAATCCTTCCGACCCTCACGCTCGAGACTTTCTCAAAGAAGTTAACACTTCTATAAATGTGAATGGTGGCTTTAGCCAGATATTTTTTGACTTATTGCCTGACTTTTGTTAGGAAATGAAATCACCACATTTACGATGTTTGAATGAAATTTTCCATACAGTACGTAAATTCGCTTCGGCATTCAAATAAGTTATTTTGTGCCTAGTGTTCATGCCTGCCAACTCTGGAACAAGAAGACACATACTTAATACGCAGTTGCCTCTCGTTTATCACAGCGTCTAACGTCATACATTCCTTTGATGGTAAGGCATCGTCAGCATAAGGTTGCCCGTTCATGAGAAGTTTGATGCTTTGAATTTGAAACCACTGGTAGCCACTTTTTCAGCGGTTTCGCGCTCTCATCAAACTGTTTATTCGCTCTCTTCAAATGTCTGTTGATTTTCACAGGTCTTGCTTTTTTAATCCATTATGTTAGGGGCGGGCCAACTCCGGCACGCCAAGCCTTTTCATCAGGTCCGCCATCACCGCCAAGACACCCACGCAACAAGTCTCACTGTATCATTTCACATATACGCGTTTGTCTACATCGTTGTCGCGTCATACTATATCGTTGTCGCGTCATGAAAGAGCAAGGTTGTCCTCCAAACACGTTACAAGGGACATTTCATCTTGCCTTTAGGCAAGTGAACTAAATGATGCGATTGTTGTATTTGGTTTGTATACCAAAATTTCGAAAATACATTGTCGTTTTTTTGTGATGTAGGTAATTTAAAATTTAACTTCTGTATCGCGAAATAGTAATGTTCTGTTTTTCAAGATTCTAGGAATATGGAAAAATTTTGTTTTACCCTTAGCTTTGTGAAAACAATTTCATTTTGTCCCTTCCGTAGAACGTTTGGCCAACTCTGCATTATTTGATCTTTCAACATGGTCTATCCAGATTGTGGTAGTCGTCAACACTCTTTCTAATATTTGTTTTAGCACCAGCTCTTCCACATAGATTCATCATCAATTGCTTAGCACCTAACCAGACCACTTTCTTCACAGACGATTAACATTCCACGCAAATTACAAACACGTTGCATAACTGATAGATGGTGCTGGCGTAGATATAAAACGAACATCAAATAATTGCGGCGCCCGTGCATTCGAGATGATTTGTCTGCCTTAATTTGGTTCTGAGCTTGGTGATCTTGCGTTGCAAAGCTGAAACGATCATTTAACATTTCAAAACATCTACTGTAAAGAGCACCTCTGTTTGTGTCAATCAGTATTCCTACAATTAGTTAAGGACAACCACCTGCAATGAGCCTTTGTCGGCACTTGTTCTATTCTCTTTGTGTCTAGTTTGTTTTTTACCACTCTGTATTTTTGCTAGGATAACGGTTTGGTGTAGTTGCCGGAGCCGCACACAATGTCCGTTTATTGCTTCACACAATGTCCATTTATTGCTTCACACAATGTCCATTTATTGCTTCACACAATGTCCATTTATTGCTTCGGTGGGTACTATAGTTTATGAAGTTTGACGATGAACATACATTAAAATAAACTTCTGAAACAATTGCCAAAGTCTCCTGACATTAGATAACTGATGCTGTTCAGCCAATTCCTAGTTTCTACAGCTTTCTACAGGTAGACGATGAAGCCTGTTTATTCGCTACCTTTTGTATTGTCCTGATGCCTGGAGCCACGATACAGTAAGGTAGCTGTAGACTCTCTTGCGCCGGAACAACTTTGCTCTGTAGGTTCGCTTGTAATACAACTCCACTCAACTTTGACCGCATTTTGTTCCACTTCATTGTGTGTTCACAAAGCAAGAGTGCGTCGCATGAACGCAGCGAAGCGTTGGTTTTGGATGACGAGACAGACAGTCGAATGGCTGCTCGACACCTGCCTTGCACCAAGATCTATAGTGCGGCCCAGCAGTGGATTACAAGAACTCGCTCAAACCATGGCGGGCCACCCGCCTGTTACGGCGTTGCAAAGAAACAAGTTCACATGACGTGTGCTCAGCGAATTTCGAAAAAAACATATGTGGCATTTTTATTTTTATTTTGTTTAGCGGAGACAGCACCACCAGGCAGTGTTGCTGACTTTAGTGGTCTGTACAATTTTCCACTGCTTTAAAATACAATCACAGTGCGAAGTGTGTTAGCCAGCATCGTAAGATGGGTTTTGAACAATCTATTCTCTGAAATTATTTATAATCATACGTCATCAATGCAAATAAAAGCTGCTTGTTGTTACGTCATACTGAAAACCTTTGCATGCACAATCTATTCTATGGAAAGAAATCCTTTCTCACCAATGAATCAGACACCAAGATCTTACAGAGTGTATATTTCGCCTACGAAGTAGGTATCATCAGCTCTTATTCAAATAGAAACCTTTGCATACACCTTTGATTATAGTGAAGGCCTACGTTTGGAAGTAGCAACACATTTGGAGTGACACTGAACAGTGGGAAAAGTGGAGGTCGTTGTTTATACGCAGCGCAGTCCACCAATTAATGTCACATAGACAGAGGCATTCGTTTTTCTGGTGTTAAAAAAGAAGATACAAACAAATATCTTCTCGACAGTTCGTATAACCTGACAATAAATAATTAGAAATTAAGAAACAATTCAGAGATAATATTGTGGGTCCCGTGAAATCAAAAGATCCCCGGATAGGGTGGCGTAGGCTTCTAACCCATTCTCCTCACAGAGAAGTAACCCATCCTCCTAGCGTGAGGACATTCAAGTGACTGCTGCTGTTGCAACCTCTCCGGTGGTGTTGCGTTGATTGTGTAATTCACCACGAACGGGATGTGCGTGAAGAATAACCTCATTATATATGTAGCGCGAGCAAGCAATAGTAAGAGAGATTGCGAGCATTATCTCTATTGTTGCTTGCTGCCACGGTGCGAATATATGCGCACATGCCGCTCGGGATTTCCGATCGCAACACTCCTATGCGGGAAGAAATTAAGTGCAGCTAAAAATGTTTTATAAATAACTTTTTTCTGTGTAAGATCCTTTCATTAACAAAGTTTTGAAAGTTTGACAGCTAATAACTGTTAAAGTTTAGGAGCTGAAATGCAATGAATTATTGTGAAAACTACTTACAGTATTTGGTCATATTTGCCACTAATAAATTCATCTTCATCATCTGGTATAGCAATTACCACACTTTCGTTATCTCGACATAACTCAGAATGCTTGTCAAGCTGTTTTCATGAATAAAGTTGATTTGAACCAGTAAGGCGAAAATATTTCTTTTTTTTAGTTTTGCTTACTTGCGTATAAATAAGTCGGCTCATGTCTTTTATTAAACAATAACGTCCTTCAAAGAGCAGTGACTCTGTATGAGTTCCCATATCTGTTTTTGAAATACGTAATGCAAAGATAAAACCTTTACATTTATTTTACCTTCAACACCAAAAACATTGACGCCAATGTTGTTGCGCTCCTCAAAATTGTGTATGTCTTTCAATTTCACTGGAAACATTGAATCCAGTTTCAAATTCTAGTTACAACATTATAGTGCTCGTCAACAGGGTTCGATGCTCTCGTTATGGGACACTTGAAACATTCATCGTCATCAGATTTTTGAATTTTTATAACTGCTTTCACGTCTTCAATTGTTTTTCGAAGTTTAAATGTAAAACGATCCGCTAAGAACTAAGAATATACAAGGCAAATGCTTTTATTTTCTAATGTTTTTGCGCCCAGTAAAAATACCAATTCGCAATAAAAGAACTTGAGAAGTTACATAATAATCACACATCGCTCCCTGCCGCTACTACACATTCTGCACGATTTAAGGTAGCGAGGTGTTACGTATATTAGTTCACAGGTTTGCATTCTCACTGCTTTCACTCATTTTTCTCAAAAATGTATCTGTTTCAGATGTTAAATCCCCAAGTTCTGCACAGCTTCTTGAACGACGGAGTCCGAATCACATTTTTGCACAGTCCACTTATCACTCCTCTTACTTTGGAGCTTATCAAAGCTAACTCAACACTGGAAACGGACGGAAATCGACTTTACGAAACCGTCGTTCAGTCGCTAGTTCGAATTGTTTCACGAGCAATGCTCACTGCATGCGATCGTTTTCGAAATGATCCCAAAGTGAACGACGCTGACAAGATTTACGAACACTTTCATCATTCTGAGGTTGGTCTCAAAATATCTTATATCTGAATGTTTAGCAGAAGCGAATTCAGGTGTTACACCACTCATAGCCAAATCTACGTTTTTACAACGGAGATCAAAACTAATGAGAGGAAGATTTTTACGAACTCACCTCAATCTCACGAGCGATTACGTAAAGTTTCACGAACGATCATGTACAATCTCACGAGTGATCACGTAGAATTTCACGAACGATCGTGTACAAATCTCACGAATGATCACGTAAAACTTCCTGACTTGACCTCTGCTCCACAATTCCCCCAATCTTCCGCCTGTTTCATGTTTCGCTCAGCACGCGAAACTCAAGCGTTCTATAGTTTTGCTATATTAGTTTTACTGCTTATGCTGCTTCTTGCGATATGCAAAATAGGCAATGACTGCGACGACTCAGATAGAGTTTTGCTAATTTGCACTTGTTTTGATCTACGCCATTACCTGTGGGCGCAAAAATGTGAATATTTTCTATTTCAGTTGCCACTAATCCAGCGGATTTTAGCTGTTCAAGACAATTTGCCAAACCGCCAAACATGGTTGTGGACTTCGTAATTTGTAAACATTTTGCATGTTTTAGGCGAGCAACTCAAACAACGTCTGAATAGATTGAGCGTTGCTTGTAAATGTCAATGCAAACTTTAGTTTGTCATACTCTGTCACTTTCACTCATGTTCTCCGAAAAACGAAAACCAAGCAATTTTTAATCATAACACATGAATAAAGTACTGCAATTTGTTCAAATCATTATCACACCTTCTTCATTGGTTCAAATATTTGCTGGGCATGGTGGCATTTTCGACGCTTGACCGTTTGCCCTGCTTCTAAATTTTCGTTTAACTTACAAAACGGTCAACTAAAAACTGTAAATCCAGCAAAAGGCATTTCAAAAGCTTGGCAAGCAAGTTTATAAAACATAGTCAAACAAACTGCAATTCTTTCGTAAACAGGTTCAACTTTGTGGCATCAAAGTTTCTCGGGCGCCAGCTTCTCACTCTGCGTCCAGTGAAACTGGAGGAAATCCGGGATCAAGTTCAGGCGGTGGACATAACCACGTGGCAACAACAACAAGCAGTGGACATAACCACTTGGCAACTACAACGAGCAATGGTCATAACCACATGGCAACAACAACAAGTGGTGGACATAATCACATGGCAACAGTAACAAGCAGTGGACATAATCACATGGCAACAACAACAACTGGTGGACATAACCACATGGCAACAACAACCAATGGTCATAACCACATAGCAACAACAACAAGTGTTGGTCATAACCACATGGCAACAACGACAAGCAATGGTCATAACCACATGGCAACTAAAACAAGCAGTGGTCATAACGACATGGCAACAACAACAAGTGGTGGACATAACCACATGGCAACAACAACGAGTGGTGGACATAACCACATGGCAACAACAACGAGTGGTGGACATNNNAAATGTCAATGCAAACTTTAGTTTGTCAAACTCTGTCACTTTCACTCATGTTCTCAGAAAAACGAAAACCAAGCAATTTTTAATCATAACACATGAATAAAGTACTGCAATTTTTTCAAATCATTATCACACCTTCTTCATTGGTTCAAATATTTGCTGGGCATGGTGGCATTTTAGACGCTTGACCGTTTGCCCTGCTTCTAAATTTTCGT
>JGI24021J15306_10012753_pt1 | contig 10449 bp, 8 predicted proteins | sample Ectturendosymbi1_FD_15306 | JGI IMG/M metagenome (IMG submission 15306) | reverse complement strand
GGGTCGAATTAAATGTGAATAAAGTTTACATATCGCAAGCGACTTTTTTCGTGGCAGTTGCTGCATACATCCAATATTGTATTTAAAAATGTGCCCCCCCTTGTGACTTTTGGCCCCCCTGCTGCGACATCCTGGCGACGGCCTTGTGTTATCAAAGTAATGCGTTGCATTAAGTGTATAACAGCTTTGGTTAAAAAAACAACTGCAATAATCTGTTGCATTCGTTGCGATTGTCACTTACATGGAACTCAGCTGCAGGTCCGTACATTTTGTGTTTTTCACCAGTCTGCTGCTGCAAAAAGATTGTGAACCACTGCTGTATAACATTGGTTTGGGATTGAGACTCCTTAAACTGATCCTTAAGACCATGGAGTGTCCAAACTACCGTCAGCGGGCCAAATCAGGCCCGCGAAGCCATTAATTTTGTCAGTGATAAGAAAATAATACATTTACGAAAAAGTAACATATCCCGAAACAGATGCATTACGCAAGTTGTCCGGCCCTTGAACTGTTGTGTATAGCTTGTGTGGCCACCTGACAAAAAAAATTTGAGGCCCTGCCTTAGATCTGTAAGTACAGCATATCTTTCACCAGAAAGACTCTGGCAAAGGAAAAATTAAATCAGAAACACCGAGAAATTTTAGAAAACTTCGGCAAAACGGAGACATTTTCAGTCTCGGTCTCGACTTTCAAGTATCGGTCTCGGATTTTGACGAAGTCTCGGTGTCGAAGCTTTGATTAGGTCTCGGCCTCGCGATTAGGGTCCCGCCTACATCACTCCTGAAATGACAGGTGTTTTATTTCGAAAATCAGTGTGTTTGGACAACACAGCTTCTGAAGTAAACTAGGTTCACACTATAAACGAGTATTTTTTCCCAGAAGTATAAACAAAACTCGCTACTGCCTCTTAAGCGCAGAGCGACATTCACTCGAGATTTTACCATAACAGCCTCTTACCCTAGTCAGCCTGAAGGAAGCTTTTCAGTAAGTGATCTTGTATAAAGTTTAACTTTAACAGCATAGATCATCATGTCCATTTGATTGAATTTTCAATAAAAGTTGATTGTAAAGTATTTAGTCATGATTACTTTGCTACAACACCAACACCGCGCACGTCTGGCTTCAAAAATAAATGTCGCGCTTGGGCCGGGTTTGGGTTCAAACTGAGGCTCATATACAAGTCTGAACCGAGCTTTCTACTGAAAAGCAAACTATGGCAATGGAATGGCTTCTTGGTACCTTAGGGTGATGTGTTTTGTTGGAAACTGGTTGTTGTGTGCCGCATGCAAATGGATGTCTCGATTTCAGACGCCGTGCATTCCACTCGTTGACAGGCGAGCGCTATGTGGAGTAGATTCCAGACTCCATAGCACGTCGTGCTAGAGACAGTGTGGCTCCTTTGCGACGAAGCTCAGCAATTTCGATGCCTGGAAAGATTGGAAGATTGTCCACTGGTGTAGGACTTACGCATCCAGTCGTAGTTCACAAGGAGTCGTTGCTTGATGGCAAGGTCAGTTGTGATATTTGATGAGTCTAGCAATAATATATTCTGTCACGCAAAATGTCTGACGCTTTGCAGAGTCTTGTGCGAGTTGAAAAAATGATGTCCGCTCTCGTCCCACAAAATTTAAACCCACCTCGCAGGAGTTTGAGAAATTTTACCTGCTCTCGCCCCGCAACCCGTACCCGCAAACATCTAACCCGAAACCTTCATTCACCCAGCGCAACCTCCCAAACCACGCCAGCCACACAGGATATGATAAAATGGATGCCGATTTTGCGCATTTGACGTAAGCTAACCTCGCGCGATGAAAACGGTGGAAACACTGCTCGTTTCTGCGAAAAGGTAGGGTCGGACGGAAGTTTGTGCTGTACTCGACTGATTCCATTATAACTCAAAATTTTTAACCTAACCTCTAAACCTAAAGCCCAAATGTAAAGCAAAACGGAAAATATGAAAAGTGCGGTACTTGTGCAACAACTACTACCGAAATGAAAGTAAAGCTGAGAGCCGAACCGAAAAGCATTGGCATACGAGCCCTTAAGCCTACCTGTTAGGCTACGAGGTCGCTGCCGTCTGACTGATAAACTCAGCGTTTTATCCGAGCCGCATCATGCCAGACGGATCCGAAGTTACTACCTTGACGAAGAAACGAGCAGTGTTTCCAGCGTTTTCATCGCGCGAGGTTACCTTTGCGCGTTTGACCGAAGGTAACCTCGCGCGATGAAAATGCTGGAATTACTGCTTGTTTCTGCGACAAGGTAGGGTCGGAGGGAAGTTTGTGCTGTACTCGACTGACTCCGTTATACACAAAGTTTTAAACCTTAAACCTAATCCCTAAACATAATCTCTAAGCCAGGAGTCACCAATCTTTTTGAAACTGAGGGCTACTTCTTGGATACCGATTAACGCGAAGGGCTACCAGTTTGATGCACACTTCTGAAATAAAAAATATGTTCAATTTATCTTTAATTATGTTACTGAAATAATGATATTCATCCGTGTGGAGGCACTTACATTGATGCTTTCATTTTTAGAACAGGCCCGCGGGCGACCCACGTGGTCCGCGCGGGTTACCTGGTGCCCGCTGGCACCATGGTGGTGACCCCTGCTCTAAACATAACCTCTAAACGTAAAGCAAAACGGAAAATATGAATAGACAAGTGTGGATACCTGTGCAACAACTACTACCAAAACGAAAGTCGTAAAGCTGAGAGCCGAACCGAAAAGCATTGCCATACGAGCCCTTAAACCTACCTGTTAGGTTACGAGGTCGCTGCCGTCTGACTGACAAGCAGCGTTATATCCGAGCCGCGTCATGCTTGGCGGGTCCGTAGTTACAACCTTGACGAATAAAAGAGCAGTGTTTCCAGCGTTTTCATTGCGCGCGGTTACCTTAGGTCAAATCCACAAATCGGCATCCATTTCATCATCTACTGATTTTTTTCGATTTGCTTCACGAAGTGTTTCCGAAACAAAAGTGACGTTTCCGAAACGAAAATAATTTTTTCAACGAAATTCTTTTTATTGAGAAAACATTTGCGCAATGAAAGTGTTTTCGAAACGAAAGTAAATTGCTTTTGTTTCGAAGCAAAATATTTTAATTTGCAAACAAAAGTGAAAGTGTTTCCGAAACGAAAACAAACTTTTTTTTAAACGAAAATGTTTTTATTTAGGAAACATTTGCGAAACGAAAGTTTTTTCGAAACGAAAGTTTTTTCAAAACGAAATTAAGATAAAGTTTTTTTTATTTTTTTTCAAAAAATGCCAGAAACAAAAATTTTTAGGGTGGCACGCATGGACATCATACTACTCCTCTTTTGGGAAATTGAACATTGTTTGCAGATGGAGAACAGAATGTCCAAACAACAGTTTAGCAAACAAGTTCTGCTTCCTCTTCCCGCGGAAAAATGCTGCTGAAGACAGAGAACAGGCAGGAAAGAATCAAAGGTGACTGAAACACCAGACTCGTTTTGCTTCATTAGGGTTGATGATGGAATGGGAGGACCACCAGCAAGAAAAATTAAAACGCACATTGCTATGGTTATGTTGTTAGTTACGCCACAATTAGATAAGTTAGGGAACAATTCCATACGCACAAGCCATTAACGCTGGAGATGAGGCCGAAAAGCCTGCAAGTTCCATTTATGAAGTCTTCCGTATGACCCCGACAAGTATAGCTTGAGAGGAGCTTATACAACTGCACCACTTCGTCGGGTCTGGTATAGAGATGATCTTGTACTAGGAGAATACGATGTTTAGGAAATAAAAAGTCCATTAGTAACATAATTTTTCTAAACATTTGTAGAAATAAAAACCGGTCCCAACTTCTCACCGATGCTCCCAAGCCTACAACGCTCCTGATTATGTGTAATACGGTTGAAAAAAAATAATTTTCAAATCTTACCAATTTTACAGTTGAAGCTTTCATTCACCAGAGGCTTTTTCGTAAGGAAAACACCATTCTACTTGCAAGGTTCAAAATAAATTTACAAGCTTGACAAAAATAAAGTCCAATTACTGCAAATTGAGAAGCACACTTAGTGATCATCTGCAACCATAGAATAACATGTCACATCAACTCATTTTCATAAAGTTGTTTCAAAAGTATTTCTCCAATATTAAAACTCTTTCCAACAAATTCATAGTTTGTTCCTGAGAGCACGTACCCACATTTAGAAGAGGACCAAACTCTGTGTTCAAAATAGGGTTGATAAAAATCATGATTTTTATTAAAAAAATTTGAAAATCGGATTTTTTAAATTTAAATCAGATTTTTTATCAAGGCTGAGAGGGTGGTCACCCAATCCTTGCATGGTTTAATTAAAAAATTGTTTTAATGTAACTTTGTGCTTTGCTAACTTCAAAAACTACAAACAGCTGAACTTTCATTTTAACTTGCTTCGTCCATATAAGCAATATCCCTAAATTCAATTCAATTTTATTGTTTGTGACCAGACACGAAGTGCATAGTAAAAACACATACACTCTGCAGAACCCAGGTCGATGAAAACAGAAAAATCAAAACGTTTCACACGACACTGGAGCCGGCGGAACCACTGGGTTACAGACACATTGCTAACACTAATGTTAGCTAACACGTAACACTTGTGCAACACTACTGCGAAGTAGGGTGCCAATTCCTAAACTGGTCCACTCCAGGTAAAATGCGAATGCACTGACTAAAAAACATAATTGAGTGTAACTTTATGCGGAAAACTGGGATATGCACAGGATATTCCTTAATGCAAATCAGTTCACAACACCAGTATCCCATAGTCGTAAGCAACAGTAGTGACGTGCGCAAGTTATCACAACGCAATTTATTTCACAGGGAAACTAGTTTCGTATATTTAACACATCTTCAGTCCTTAGTCAAATAGAATCACCAGTACCCTATATACAAAACGAAATATTTATTGAAATAACAATACTCAAACCATCAGTTTAGCAAGTTCACTTACACTAATGGCATGCCAAGAAGCTTGCACTTAAATGCAAGCTTGCCAGTGTAGCCACGAGATTGATAACCTCTGCAATCTGGCAGTTAAGATCTCTTGATACAGTGAGACTGAGTTTTACGTAATCAAGCTTCTTTATTTTCGCTGACTTTATCTTAATGCAGAGACAAACTCAAAGACATTTCAAACAGATGTGAACATATCAAACGAAAACTCGGGACGTCTCCAACCAATGCTAGTGCAAACAGTAATAGTAGCTCTCACCCTGTCAAGCGCGTCGAGCCTCGTGTTTTAAAAGTCGTACCGCGCCATAGGCACGAGGCGCGTTCGATCAAATACTTTGCGCTTCACTCTCGAAAACTACGCTGCGGGAAGAAACCAGTGGCAGCAGCTGCTAAGCCAGCATTTTGGTGCGAAGTCTGTTGTTGCTGAAATCAAGGGCGTAACGAGGTTAGATGGTGCCCGGGGCAAGAAAGGAAGTTTGGCGCCCCTGTGTTCGAACCTCAGGTCTTTCGGAAGCAAACCTACTGCATTGAACAGAGTACTTGTGACACTGTTGGGACTTTTCAGGCCCCTCCCAGTGATTCGACGCCGCAGGAATTGTGCCCCCTTTGCTCCATCCTCGTTACGATCCTGGCTGAAATTAATTAATGTAATGCACTTTTCACTAGTTCAGCTTCTGCAAAAGTATCACCTACCTGCATAAAACGGTAAAAAACATCTGTCATTATGAATAAAAATATCTTCTGTAACTACACTGTGTCTACAGTCAACAGCCTATATGTTTGATGGATTTCAGAGTAGATGTAACTTTAACTTTGTGGCAGTCTAAACTTCCAAACTCGTGACTTTTCAACAGTTCTGACTTCTGAATCTGCAAAGGTTAGTGAGTTCAGTCCACATGCCACTATTGCAGTTTTGTGACAAAATCTGTGACATCACAGAAGTCATGATTGACAAAACTTTAATTACTTTTAACTTGTGTCATCAACTCTGTCTTCTACTGTAATAAGTGAAAATCTATCAGAATGCTAATTGAATGTGTCATATAAATCATACAAAGCTTTCAAACTGCACATGATTTTCGCTTGTTTTTTTTCATTTTATTGCTTGACTTAAATCAAGATTCAAATCAAGCCCTGGTACAAATTGGTTTGCGAAAAAGTGTGTTCATTTTATTTCCCATTTTTTAATTTGTTCTTGATTGACATATTTTACGTTTCTTAACGTTGGATAGAAAATTCATCGACTTTTGAAATGGAAAAATGTATTCCAATGTTTTTCGAGACAAAATGCAAGCAATCAAAATTTGCAACTGAAAATATGCAATCGCATTGCAAAACTGTTCGAAGCACAGAATTCACTGTCGTTGACAATTTTCAAGCAGTAACATAACGTTACTGCTTGAAAATCAACACCGTTACCGGACACAAGTTTGGTTTGCTGAAACATTTTTTTCTGTGCACATTACCGGAAAGAGTATTAAATCTACGTTTTGAACGGGAACTACCTCCACAAAATCTAGATTGGCAAGATCGCTTCACTTTTTTGTTATGTAAAAACATGTGTTTTCATTACAAAATAAAGTTGCCTTACATCACACTTACAACATTAGTTTCAGAATTTCGATACAGGGATAAGATTGTTTTAAGCAAAAACCACTCACTTGAATCGCCATACGTATTTGCTGGGGTAAATATATAGATAAAACCGTAATCAGCCCACAGTACCAGGGTTGCGGAGTCGCAGGCGTAAGGAGATGGAGGTATTTGGATGGAGTCGGATTCCTAACAACACTGGGAATGGGAGTCGGATTGTTTTGTCCAACACCGACTCCGGATGTCCAATTTGGATCGTTTTTTAGATCATAATCACAAAGTGGGAATTCCTGTTGAAATGGTACATTTCTTTTGAAACTTTTGTTGAAACAGATATTTCTTGCTGTGCACCACGAATCGCCCCCTCTAACCTTGCTGGCTGGATCCGCCTTGATCTTTTGGCGCCAACATCAAGCAAGTAGCGAATGTCCGTCAAATCAACAATGCCAGTCAGCACCTACCAGAGTGGTGTACAAGGGGTACATCGTACGGGACCCGGTGTCAAGCGAAATTTCTTACCTCTGCGAAATTTCTGACCTGATATTGTTTCTCAGTTATTTTACTTCTCAGAATAAAAAAAATAAAGTTTGGCAATGACTTTTTATGTGTGTTGCGTAAATCAAAACATTTTGGTTGGACGTCAGGTACCTATAACAAGCTCTAGTGCGGGAATAACTTTTAACCAGTGAAAATTTTTGGACTTAGTCTTTGACCTCAATTTTTTTCTCACCCTAACCCAAACCTTAACCCGACACATCTAAACACGAATCCCTAAACCCTAATCATCACTTTTCTCAGCGGATTTGATATACAGAATATTACTTTGTGCTTGCGCACATGGCGTGAAGTCAGAAATTTCGCAAGTCAGAAATTTCGCTTGACACCGGGATGATGAAAGTACGCTTGACGCTGTACGCATGAAGATAAGTTTCTATAACCAAGCCCAAAATTATTAGTGTGAAACAGTCCCCATAATGACAATTTTTCTACTGTATTTCTGAGCTTCAGCGTGGAAGTGGTATTATCTATACTCTGATTATTATACAAACAAACTACACAAGTTTCGACATAAGGCCCCAGAAGATAGGCGGCCCAGCATCAGTCTTCGTACCTCCTGATAAAATTTTTATGAAGAGGCCCTGATTGCAGCAGTCCACTTCTAACATAAAGAATGCGAATACGCATTTGATTGGGTCAGATTCTTCTCTACTTCTTTACACAACGAACTGAACATTTTCCCTTAGCAACATAAATTATATTTACAACCCACATGCAGCCTGGAATAACTGTGCGTTGAAACAACGCATGTGACGGGCAGTAATACTGGTTACTCAAATGGGAACAACTAAAATCAGACCAAGCTTGCACACACGCCAATATGCTGACAGATTGCTGACTTCGGATTTGTCTCCATCGAAACTCAACACAAAATGAAGAACGATTTACTGATCTCCAGCTTGAAGTCTCACTCGTCATAGTCAAAATATCTTGACATTGTAGAGATTGAATTGGCAATTCTTTAGAAATTGTAACTTCTCGATGGGTTGCTGAGTGAAAAATGACGCTCATAAACATACCTCCATTTTTAAGCTCATTTGTTACAATGAATGTTAGACGGTTTTCTTTCTAGTTGGTTCAATTTCCTTCTTACTTGTTTCTTTCAGATGGAAATCCCTGCTGCTGTATTTTTATTTTTCTCCCCTCACGAATCACCCAAACGAACAATCAACGTTGCGTTTGTGCTAAGGAATATCACACACAAACATCTCACATTCTCCCAACACAAGCTGTTACTGAACTAAATTCGCCCCACGTGCTGCTGCCTGCACTTACAGGAAACACCAATTCCAGTCGCTGCTCATGTTCCCGTCCAGAACCGAACAACGTGTCTCTAGATGTAAATTTGGCTTGGATCTGAGACAAATGTTCTCTCTTTATTGAGAGCGCCAAGAGGAGGTCGCTGAGGTTGGTTTGACTAAAACTAATCATGTGTGAAAGGCGGCCATACCTCAAACTCACAGGCGCAACTAGTGTTGTGCTGTTGAAATAGGGTTGCCAGATGCGTTTTGCATAAATACCGGCCATTTTTTCAGCAGTGGCGGATCTAACTAAGCTGTATTCGTAAGTGCAAATTCAATGGCACTGGATTCTCGAATGAAATTAGTGAAAATAACGGTTTTTCGACAATGTGTTAATATTTCATGTTGTTTTCTTTACAATTTCATAAAGCTCCCAGAACGTTTGGTTTGAAAATGTTTCAGTGTATAAACCAGGGGGCGGCAACCTTTCCTGAGCAAGGTTGCCAGATGGCCGGTATTTCGCCGGGCTGGTCGGTATTTCACAGCTAATTTAGCAGAGGCCGGTAAGAAGCCGGTATTTTGAAAAGCAGTGCCTGAAGCCGGTATTTTGAAAATAAATGCATAGGAGTAGGCTAATTCAAAAAGAACGAACGCAGAACTTCTCAAATTATAATGACTGTGGTAGTGAATCTTGTCAGGACAGTTCAACGACGTTCCTTTAAGTCCAAAGTGAGGGCAAATTATTATTAGTAACTTAATAACAATACTCATTGTTTCTTTGTTTTCCCCGTTCTTTTGTTTAGTCATACTCATCGTACTCCGTCTTGAATGTGATCTGTCTGGGGATTTTTTTGGCAATTAACTGTGAAACCAGTGCAGGTGGTGTTGTCTGAACTACTCCAGGCTATTGCAGAAGAATGCAGGGAAATCATAGAAATGGATAGGAAGAGAGTGACACTGTAGAACAGGGGTCTCAAACTCAAATTGCTCCGTGGGCCACATGAGGACTTACAAGGTAACCCGCGAGCCGCATTATGTCGCTGACGCAACAACAGCGGTACCTGAACTTAATTTTGCAACTTATTTCCTGCGAAAGGTATCATGAATTATAGGCAAATCATTTCTAGCTGACTCTACGTTCGTGTTTTAATCAATTCTAGCTGCCTAAGGAACTTGTTCACTCGCTAGCTCAGCATTTTTAAACACTGGTAAATAAACTTACGTAAGTGTTATTCATTTCCATGCCAGTTTTTTCTTCTAGGGATGGAGTTGCCCCGGCAACATCCTTGCCCCGGCAACATCCTTAGGAGAACGTGAAATACCTCACGGTCAACAGCAATTTCAGATAGTTCTGCTGACTCCACACCAAGACGGGAGCAAGCAAGGTCGGAGATGCAGTTGATCCACCTAGGCTTTGGACGAAATCTCGGCGGCTTTCCCGTGGGTTTAGGCAGCAGGACTTGCCTCACCAGTCTTTCGTTGGGCATTCTGGATGCATGGCTGAACTGGCGTACTGCAGTTGTGTTCTCTCAATTAGAAGTGGTTTGACATTCAGGGCCAGGGCTGTGGAGTCGGAGCCGAGGAGTCGGAAGGATTTTAAACCTGAGAAGTTGGAGCCGCAGAAATTCTAACGACTCCAACTCCGACTCCGGTCAGACCTTTTGCTCACCAATTGTGATTGTTTGTGCCACAAACATGCGTAAGCGTCACACTTGGCAATTTAAGCAGCTTGACGCTTCAACAAGACATGATCATGGCTATTCAGCAAGGCGGCAACGCACTAACTTGCATACCTACACTCAGGGGCCATTCCAGATCAGCAGCGTCCATGGGCTGATCACGCAACCTACACTTTGTGAATGCAACCGTTCGGGGCTTGTATCACTGAAATTTCCATTTGCTCATTCTGGCTGGCACTATCGTTGCTCCGTGACGTAGGTTACGCAACAATGAATGAGAGTTCTCATGGGAGCTCGTCCATTGTTGCGTAACTCACGTCACAGAACAATGATAACGCCAGTGAATCCTCCACGTCTTAGGCTCATTCATATTAGCCCGAGTTACCAGACAGTTTATTGTTCGTTTGAAAT
>JGI24021J15306_10012749_pt1 | contig 10450 bp, 8 predicted proteins | sample Ectturendosymbi1_FD_15306 | JGI IMG/M metagenome (IMG submission 15306) | reverse complement strand
CATTTTTAGCCCCCTCGAAAGTTCTTTTTGGCTACCTCTTGAACAATCCACTATTGGCTCCCCCCCTGGAAAAACTCCTTCCGTCGCCAATGTCTGCCACAACTGAAAATGCCAGCACAGAGCTTGATGCTGACACAAGCTATGAGACCATAATACACCAGCAACATAAGTTTTGTTCTTTATCACATGGTGCAAATAAGCATAAAGCTAAAAACTAGAGACAACATATCCACGAGCAAAACTAAAATACACAACGAGTGTTAGCCTGTTGATCAGGTGATCTCAGTTCCAAAAATACGTATTAGACACCTTCGGATTTTAGGATGAATCATGGTATTCATTTTATTGAATCCTCAAGTTAACACGATCCAACTTCACAAAGTTTCTTAAATTTAAACACATTTATTTTTGGTCATGAAAGGCACGTTTAATGCAGACACGTACGGATGCAGCCAGGTGTAGTTGGAGCCAGGACGTGTGTTTCACCAGGTAACAGGTTTTGTAATGGAAAGCAGAGTTTGTCAGTTTTAGTAGCGGAATGCTTAGCTGAAGAGGCTTAGTTGCGCGTACGTGCAATTGTGGGGGTAGAATTGCGAAACATTCGATCAGCGCAATGACCAGGCCAACTCTCTTCTCATAAACAGCCATAGCTTCGTTCTTAAGGCCAAGCGTGGCTTTTATTTATTTTCATAAAAAAATATTTTCGTTAACACAATTCAGCAAGTTTGTATTGCCCGACTGAGCAGATCTGGATTTGTAAATCCAATTCAAACCCGGTTACAGTGCAATCTCGACGAAAATCTACGGTGTTCACTGCAGCTCCTTCAAATCGAAAATTGTGATCGAAATCCAGGACCAACATCAAGCCACGGGGTCTTGCGACTGCACCTGCGTTCTGACAGTCATCATCCATTCGGTCGACAATTTGTTATTAGGCTATTGGCCTACTTCGCGACTTCACAGTCGTTAAGTACTTTCTGTTGTCTCAAATGCGGTGCATTTCTTCTTTCAAACACGAAGCCACTACGTCCGAGATTAATGCAGTACATTTATGTCGATGCAGTTGAACATCACAAAACGCGCTTCCTTTTCCATGCCTTTGAATCGCCTCCGAAAAATGATCAACTGTAAACAGAGAGCTGCGGCGGCAAACAGTGACAGCCAATTCCAATTCCACCTGTTTTTTTTCACCTGATCGTAAACGATCACATCGCAACCTATTTCGCATTCTGCTTAGTACTTTCTTTTCTTATCATACACGCGACATTCCACGGAGCCACCGCAAATACCCGGTCTGAATATACAGCAAGAGACTAACCAGTCGACTGATCTCGCCGTGCCTAGCAACCCATCTTCTGTTTACTGTGCTGCCCAGCAGATCAGCGTGCGCGTTCCGGAAATAAACTGCACTATTTGTCGATCGATTGACCACATAACAATGATCATCATGCGTCAAGTAACTACCTCCACCAGGGCGACTGAGTTGCATCCATTCGCAAATGGGAAGCGTGCTTGTGAGAGTGTACATGGAGATAAAATTGGGGTGTTTAAAATCCGGAATGTGGTACCACATGCAAATTGGGGCAAAATTTCCAAAACTGTCCAAACAAAATATTTGCGGCCAAACAACTTCAGCAGAAAAGGCCAGATTTTTACAAAATGGCTGCAAAAAGGCGAAGTTCCCAACCCTGTGTGGCGGTTCAAATGCGGCACGATCAATTGAAACAATACCGCTTGGCTTGCTTTCAACACCTGACGCCACATTGCCACGATCGCATAATCTTCGATCGTTCAATTGTAAAGCTTCACACACGGCGCAACGACGCCTCCGCCACGTGGTGGCAGAACTATCCCCGCTCGCGATCCGTCACGTCGCTTAGCGCTGTTCCCCCATATAAGCATTCGTCCCCCTGCTTGTTCAATATCCCCCGTTTGCGCGAACGAAAGCAATTGAAAAAACGTCTCACTGTTTCCTCTCCGGGCGCCCTTGTGCACGGGGCTTCCTGAGGACGGGTTGCTGCTTGTCATTTTCAGGGCGTTGGCGCCGTAGAACGCGAACGGTCCACTCGTGAACTCCAGATTTTCTTTACCCACCACCACCTTGACGTTGCCCTGTAAAGAACCGTGGGTCACGTGACAGGATCGTTGTGCTCGCGCGTTCAACGCGTCAACGGGTTGTTGCTGACCAGTTTTTGTTAGCACTTACGTAATCGGCGATCGAACGAATGGTAACCGCAAAGTAAACAAAAGCAAAGGTCGCTATGCAGAAGTTTTCAGCAATCTAGGAAAACTATCAAAAGCACAACGCAGAAACTCAAGAGCAACGTCGCGCAGCTTTCTTTGCTTTATAAACGAAGCCAGCTGAAATATTTATCATTCGGAAAGCAGAAAGCTAAACGTGAGCACCAAATTCTTTGTTTATGTTCGAACCAAACCTTTGCCTGACCGCTATGAGCTTCGAGAGAGTTGTGTTGGAAGTTTTTTTTTAAAAAAAAACGTTTCCAATGAACACTGAAACAACTCGCGCCTTTTATTTTTCGGTTTCACAGCCTGAAATTTCTAAAAATGCGTAAATAGCGTTCAACATACGCCAATAAAGTCAGGAGGTAAGTAAAAAGAGGTGAAGACAGTGGCAAAAAAGCAGTGGCAGCTAACGTGAGAGTTTGCACCTTGTGCAACTGCAACAGAGGCAAACTACAATTTCTTTGATAACATCGTCAAGCGCTTACTTCCAAAATAAGCACGAAATAATCAGCGGGCTTGTTGCGTTGATAAATGCATAGGTTCTCGGGGCGATGCTCGTTCTCGGCGAAGTTCAGGTCGACGATCACGTCCTGCTTGAGCAGGCGCAGGAGTACTTTATCCGATATCTCGCGGAAGGGCTCCACTTCGGCGATCAGGAAACGGTGCGCGGCCAGCATCAGCTGCGGCGAGCACTGCGCTTTGCGGCCGGATTGCTCGACGAAGAGAGAGAGGTCGATTGGGATTTGCTGCCGCATCTTGTTCAGCTTCTTCATGCGGTTGTCAGCTGCGAGAGCGCGAAGCGTGAGTTGACCACCGCGACAGGTCTGTAGCCAGGGAGGGGGCATTCGGGGGCAGTTCCCTGCCAATTTTTTGTGCCCCCACTAATATTGTTGTGCCCAGAAAAAAATTGGTTTCAAACGTAAAATGAAAACAAAAATCTTTTCCCCCTAAAATGTATTATGCTCCTCCGAACCTTAAAACCTGGCTATGGGCCTGCACCGCGATCGTTTTGTCTTCTGCTTGCCGCTTCTCTTGCAGCACAAACCCATTGTTTCCATGTCAAGAAACGGGGTGGGGTCGTTTAAGTAAGATTATTCTAGCAAGCGCAATCGTCGTTCAAGCAGGGGGAAAAAACTGACCGAAACGCTTCCTTGGATCTGCCGCTATTCAACTGGCTGCGCAAGCGTATCGTTTCATTTCCTTGTTTGCACTGTGCGATGCCCAACGAGGTGACCTTTGCCGCACAGCTTTGATTAAGCTTGCAACCTATTTTCTTAACGTATATATGTATACAAGTCTTGGGACGTATGCAGGAAACTACCAATCAATCTGGGTACAGGCGCTTTGCTTCTTCCGTTTGCGTAACTTCTGAATTTGTTACCCAGCATGGCAAAAAAACAAGTTTTTTTCATTGGGAATTCGAACTAAAAACTCGTCAAAAAATTAATTTTTTAAAATACCACATTGTGCGAATTTCCGCTTCCAGTAATTTTGACACGGCAAGTAATACTCCAAATGGTGAGGTTTGCATTACACATCAGTATGGGTATGCTGCACCAACGTCATAGGACACAACTAAGGTCAAACAAAACATGAAATGCGAAAGCCAGTATTTGCACGGTGTGAAAACTTGTTCGTGTGCAGTTGCTTGAAATGCTTCATTTCTCACGGTCTTTACGCGGAGTGAAATCTCGGGAGTGCATGCCGAGACTCGCGCGCCACCAATTGGAAAAAAAGACGAGCTGTGGTAAAGAAATTAAACTATTTTCCGTCCTTGCTGAATCGCCGTCCTCGCGAGGATCAAAGGCGCTCGGATCAGCAACCCTGCGTCGAAGCGTCTACACCCCTCAACACGGATTTGTAAACCTTGCTGCGCAGTTGGTCGAGACATCACGCAAAGCCGCAGCGGATCATCGACATCGCTTTATGTACTTGCGGTGTTGAAGACTTGGCGCACGTGGTACGCCAAGTCTCGTCCGACTTGCGAGTACAGCGCAACAGACTAACCATTACTAGGGTTGTGTATTGCGCTACCCGGAAAACACTGCTGAGGATGAGTTACGTAAAGCTAACAATAGTTTGAAAACGAGCTTGTAACCGATTTTTCATAGTCCACGCAAACGAAATATCGTTCTTTTCGTAGTCNACGCAAACGAAATATCGTTCTTTTCGTAGTCNACGCAAACGAAATAATCGTTCTTTTCGTAGTCCACGCAAACGAAATATCGTTCTTTTCGTAGTCCACGCAAACGAAATATCGTTCTTTTCGTAGTCCACGCAAACGAAATATCGTTCTTTTCGCAGTCCACGCAAACGAAATACGTTCTTTTCATAGTCCACGCAAACGAAAAAGAACGATAGTGAACTCACTGTAGACGTCTGTTTCGTCCACGATTTCCGCTTTTATGATCTCTTCTATGACGTCTTCCATTGTGATGATGCCCACTACTTCGTAGAACGGGTCACCGGGACCCTCGCTATTCACTCGATGGACGATAGCCATGTGGAACGTGCCTGGGCACAGAATGAGAATAAGGTCTACATACCAATAGCAGTAGCAGGTGCAGCCACGACTGCATTCAACAAGAACAGTTTTGCAAGCACCATTTCAGGCTAATTTACCGCGTGAACTATGGTGGGCGGAAGATTAATTTCATTAAAAAAATTATACCAGGCTGTGCTTGTTCAACGCAACAAAAGCTGGTCGCAAAGAAAATTATTATTGAAATTTTTAAAAATTGTTTGGGAAGCATGTTATCGAATACTTGATTAACGCCGCGCATAAATGCGAAATTTTCCGGACGGTTTGGAAAAAAAGTGTGGCATTGGTTTGCAGAACGCATTTTATCATTCTAATGGGCAGGAACATCAAAACCAGGTACCGCATTATAACGAATCTAGTGTTCATCGCACACCCGCTCGTTTAGGCGTTCACCGTGGTAATCAAGCACTTGCGCAAATACGTAGGTCGCAAAGCGTAAGCCTGCGTAATTCCAGTGGGTGATGTCACCAAATCAGCGACGTAATGTCACCAAATGGTGATGTGACTTATAAATTGCGAAACAAGTTGATTGCCACAAACTGAACTATCTTTGGCGGACACGGCCGCAAACTCGTTAAACAGCAGTCTTTGCATAAATTTCGCTGTTTGCTGCAAGTTTTCGTGCAGATTTTTTCAAATGTGACGGGTGCGTTTGAATTTTCTCGAATATTCTACAGGCGTCTAACCAGTGCACCAACCTGTTTTGAACTCGTCCAGTAATCTGTTGAGCGTTATGTCGTTGAAAACATAGTTAAGCGGGTGCTGATAGAACTTGCACACTGTGCGCAACGACATGCAGTCGTCAGGATCGACGAAGGCCAGGTCTTTCACGAAGAGGATCGACACGATGTTCTGTCGCTCTTTCTCGAAAACGGGAATTCGAGTGAAACCCGTTGACATGATCTCGTGCATCGTCTAGTCGAAACGCACACGCACATTGAAACCGCGAAGGCACGATCGCTTCTTTTAAACAGGTCAACTTAAATCGTTGTTTTCGAGTATGCATGTTGCCCAGCAACGCCATTAACTAGCAGTGTGTCTTCCAAAACCTTCTTTACTCAGCGATGTCACAACTTGACAAGAATCTACATTCAACTAATCGTGTCTGCATGCGGAGTTTGGATGCATCATTAAAAAAAGAACTAATTCACTGCACAGTAGGGATTCATATAATGGAATATAATGAATTCGCATATATCGCATATAATAAATTCGGATATTTTGATGCGAAATAAACATGGATTAAATAAAGGTGAAAAACTGCAAAGTTCGCGAAACAAATAATTTCACTAAATTTTGCAGTGGCACTCTTTGCGCTCTTGAGTAAGAGAAAGAAACACTCAACGAGCTCACGGCACTGCGTAGTGACGTAACGAGCTATTTAACAGGTCATGTGATTGCTGATCGCGTTCTAAACCTCTGTGCGATCGGCTCATTTTGCTCCTAACAAGCTAACCCGGAATAGGATTTGAAATAAAGATTCCGGAATAGGATTTGAAATAAAGATTCCGGAATAGGATTTGAAATAAAGATTCCGGAATATTCCAGAACTTCTGAATGTTCCATAATGCACATCCCTGCTGCACAGTCGAATTTAACTTCGACTAAACATAAAAACAAAAGCGACTGATTTTCTGAGAAGTTTACAACCAATTACCAAACTACAATTTGAAGATCAAGGTGGCTGAAACTTTTNACAGTGTGTCGCCAAACTTTTCACATGTGAGCTAAAGGTTTGATTCTGCTCAGAAATATCCAGTGAAGCATATAAGAAACAAAGGAGGGGACAAAGTTACAAACCTTACAAGGTAGTAAGCAAAAATAACAGTGAGGGTATAGGTAAGTAATATGATCACAACAACAAAGCAACAAGAAGTGGGTACTGAACCACCACCTCACCCATTGTGTTTAGATAAACACCGATCCCTCTAAAACAGTGGTTTTCAACCCCCAGAGAGGTTATGAACCATTTTTGGAGGGGTCATGAGTAGATATTCTATGTACACAGATGCATTACATTTGCTTTATTCCAGTTTTAGACGGGGTCATTGGGTTATATTGAGTTGCTGTAATGGGTCGCGTTACAATAAATTTGAAAACCACTGCTCTAAAAAATCACTTCTTGACTACTACTTCAGAAACAAACTCCCCTGCTTACCTCAAAATCTAACACAGAGTTAATGTCAACCATAAAGCAATCACCGATTGGTGTCATGACCTCTTCAACTGTTTTGCTTCGGAGTTCAAGAGCACCTTGAATTATATTCACTTCATCTATTTGCAAGTCGTTGTATGGATCTGTGACCTAGTCAATAAGAATTTCATTAAAGCAGCTATGTCCAACCAAAATGCTTTGCTGGGCCAAAATTGTGTCACTATCTTCATGAGGGCCACACATTAAATGACTTACTTACATTTTAGCAAACCAAAGTTTAGTCTAAAGCTGCTGAAAGCATTAGAATAGTAACTGAAATGATAACTACAATGTTATTTTTAAACACTCCGTATGTGTGATGTCATAGGCAAGTTTAGTGCTAATGGAACAAGGGTATAGTTACAAATCAGCTTAGTGCAGAGGAACACATGGGTAGAAATCAGAAAGTCAGAAATCAGTTTTGCACCAAAATGTCAGTGGACACATGGAAATCTACCAGTGCGTACTGCATCATAAACAGGCACTAAAGGCCATTGCATCGAAAATGTCAAATTCAAGATAACAAAACAAAGACAGGTTGTCATTGTATTGTGCATACACAATAATGAAAAGCTTACTGGGCCACAAAAAACTTTGGTCTAGGCTGCATGCAGCCTGTGGGTTGGATATAGCTGCATTAAAGTAAAGTTAAGATTCACTCAGCAAATAACAGTGCAATAGCCACAAAATAGTCACCAATGCCTGTTTACGGTCTCAAAACCAGACAGGAAGACATGCATTTGGAAGTGGATTGACACTTTGTTCCACAATGGTTAATTTTGGCACCTAGCTTTGAAGTCTTTCGTCTTGATGCAAGTATAAAGCTAAGACAGTTTCACTTTGACAGTAATACCAAATAGAGATTTTTTAAACTCATTAAGAAAACATTCTATTGCAGTACAGCTCCAGTTCAGTTGAAGATGCTGGCTTATTTGTCCAAAAATTTTTACTGATACCTACTCTCAAATTTTGTTTTGTAAATATGTACATGATTACATAATCACTAACAAAAATTATTCTCACAAAAGTATGAGACAACATGAAAACAGTTTAAAATAGAATTTACAGCTGCCACTTAAGTCTACAAAAAGTAAGTAAATGAAGACATTTAATTCAACCACATGAATGCAAGCTTACAGAAAAAACTGCATCTTTTTATTCACTTCAAATTCTGCAGAACTATCTCCACAATTTATGCAAAATAAGCACTTTCATAGAGTGGCAATCACAATTCTTTGCTGAACAATAATCTGATTGGCTGCAAGTCAGCAAGGATATTCTAGCCTTGATGGATTGAATAAATTTCATGTTTTTTTCATCTAGTACTTTTTACCTACAGAAACAGCAATTGATCTGCATAAAATCTTATTCCTCCAAGTTTTAACATACCTGTTTCTTTCTGCACAATCAGAACATTTTAAAATTGATTTGCACCAAAAACCACCAAGTAACTATGACTCATCAAGAAAACACATAGTTGGAAAGTTGTCAATAGCTTAAGAAAAGTCTACAAACATTGCTTAAGCATATTTCACATATTTGTTGCTAATGCTGCTACTAATTCAATCAGTGAAGGGTAATAAAAAAGCGTCAAGGGATTATAAAACAACTGTCTCGATTACATGCCTTTCACTGCCAAGGGAATGGTCTTAGATCAACCTCATTAATAACAGGCCTTCCTGCAACACAACTTACAACAGCACAGAACTAGTAGTACATGAAACATTGTTTGTAAACAATTAACTACAATTTTGTATGTTTACAGTTAAATTATATGTGATTTACAGTTACTTAAATCATAAAGCAACGAAACAGAAATTGTCTCAATTTTTAAGACATCACAAATTTACAGAAACACCCAACAACCTATAATAGACAACAAGAGATAAACCATCTACAGCAGACCTGTTAAAAGCAAAAAACTAACTTTTATCTATAAGATTAAATGTAATAAGCCTAAACAACACAAAAAAGTAAGTTAACAATTACCACATTTTTGCACGGTTTTAATACATTAAAATTAAGACCCATGCTTTAGCCTGCCAGCCAACTGGATGCACACAAAAGCTTAGAAGCACTTTAAATTTTATGAAGTGACAACACAATCAGTTGTACTTGTTTGATGGAAATTTTTTCAATTTTACATACACACTGGGCATTGGTGAAAGTTGGAGACTTCAACAGTTTATCACAATTGAAAGCAAAAATTTAATAAATGTATAATTTGTTTTTAGTTCAACCACTGATAAACTTCATAGCAACTTCTAACATTAGTTTTAAATTGAAGAAATATATATTTTAAATGTAAATCACTAGTGATAACGCAATTGAGAATGCAACACAAAAATCACTGCATTGTTATAATTACTCTCATATATGCATAACCATGCAATCTGCAAAAACAGTACACAAACATTTGTATTTCTAGCTTACTTACCAACTTGGTTAGACCCTATAAATCAGTGATACATATTGTACATTAAAAATATAATTCATCCTCCATATTAAACATACCTGCAAAAATGTGGTTTCACCGTTCAAAATGTTTAACCATGTTTTTGAGTAGTTTTTCTTGGGGAGCAGTTTTGTAGATAACAATTTATGATAACATCTAATTCAAGCTAAAAAGCAATCATTATCAAACCTAATCTATGAACATGAAACTTAAATTTTTATAAATTATTATAATGATTAATAGGCACCATGTCAGAAACGTAACATTATGTAAATGATGCTGCCACCTAGAAAACTTACCAATACACACAACTGGTTTATTTGAGTCCACAAGTTGAAAATTAATACGTATTACTCAACAAAAATTATACATGATTTTTAAAAAAAGATTAATTCATTGGCTTCTCAACTCTTTGGCGTCCAGCTGCTTTCAGGGATTTTTGAAAAAAAACGCCTAAACGCAAATGGCTTTGCGCGGGAATTTCTCTGGTCCGGTATGCTCCACAGACCCAGTAAAAGTCTTAAAAGGCGTGGCAAGTCTTCTAGTCTGCACTCGAAAAAACAATTTTTTGCCTGGGGGTGCGGGTTTTTTGTGAGTGACATTATAAGTAGAGGCCTTTTAGGCCACCTTGGCCCACTTTGCCTAGCCCTTTAGGTGGGGGGGCCCTACCAACCGTTAGGTGGTAGTATTTCGCTGAAGTTTTTACTGGAAACTAGGCTATAATCCGAGTCTTTTGATACTTTGGATGACGTGTTACGGTTTCGGGTTCAAAAGTTGTGACGTAAGTTAGTAAAAATATTTGACTAATTGGCTAATTAGATAATTATTTAATTTGTTTATTTTAGATCATAACTTTTGAACCAGAAACGCTAGAAAGTCAATCAAAGGCTCAAAAGACTCGAGCCTAGTTTCCAATGAAAACTTCAGCAAAACACTTTGGCCTAGCAGTTGGGCCCTAGGCCAGACAACATGAGCCAAAATGACCCAAAAACTACTTCACTTATGACGTCAGTCA
>JGI24021J15306_10012747_pt1 | contig 10450 bp, 8 predicted proteins | sample Ectturendosymbi1_FD_15306 | JGI IMG/M metagenome (IMG submission 15306) | reverse complement strand
ATGATCTAAAATAAACAAATTAATTAATTATCTAATTAGTCAAATATTTTTACTAACTTACATCATAACTTTTGAACCCAAAACCCCAGCAGGTCATTCAAAGTATCAAAAGACTCTGATTGTAGCCTAGTTTCCAGTAAAAACTTCAGCGAAATACTACCACCTAACAGTTGGCGCCCAGGGCCAGGCAAGTGGGCCAAGGTGGCCAAAAAGTCCTCCACTTATGATGTCACTCACTAAAAACCCACACCCCCAAGCAAAACATTTTTTTCGAGTTCAGACTAGAAGACTTGCCGCATCTTTTGAGACTTTTGCCGGGTCTGTAGAGCATACCGGACCGGATAAATTCCTGCGCAAAGACACATGCGTTTAGGCGGTTTTTTTTTCGAAAATCCCCGAAACCACCCAGGTGCCAAAGTGTTAAGTTCCAGTCAAAGCTTTCCTGCTGTGAAAACTTCCGGAAGTGCAACGGGAGTTTATTTGTACACAACACCTGCACGTGGTAGCTTCAAGCATTGCGAAGCTTCCCGATGATGCTTTTTGTTTCGGCTGCGACAGCCAACGCATGCTCCATGGTTAATCTTGTCTGTTTGTTTATGAAGCCGCACCTGCTAGCATTGCTATAAGATAACTGTCTTGACTTGCTCTTTGTGTTTTCTTGCGCAAGTTGTCTGGATGCGTGAGGAATATAACAGCGTTTTGTCAACACCTACTGAGGCTGATAAAATCAGCGATTTTGGCCAATTCCGTTAAATCGGTAAAACCCAATTATTGGGTTATATCGGTTGATCTCTAGACCTATTTAACTAAGTCCACTATCCTTGCTTTTTCAGAAACATCTGGTGGATCTATTTAACTAAGTGTACACTTCTTGCTTCAAAGTAGTGATACACTGACATCGAGCGAATGTTTGGGTTTCATTGATATATCGGCATCGCCCAAAACAGCTGATCACCTTTTTAGGTGTTGACAAAATGCTGTTATATTCCTCACGCATCCAGACAACTTTTACATGAAAGCACAACAAACCAATTCAAGACAGTTATCTTGCAGAAATACTAGCAGGTGTGTTTTCATAAACAAGCAGACAAGATGAATTATGAAGCATGCATCGGCCATCGCAGCCAAAACAAAGCATCATCATTAACCAGATTAATTAAAAATCATATGAAAATATTGAAATTGCTGCAATTTGAAAAATTTTGGATCATAAATCCTGATTTTTGAAGTTTTTACAAAAAAAGGTAAGGCATAGAATACATGATATTTTTGATAACGAAGCAGAAAACAAGATTCAAAATTTTGGAAATATCAGTATCGGTTCTCGGTCCATGAATGGCTGATATATTGGCATTGGTATCGCCCCTAAAAATGCCATATCGGTCGATCTCTACTTCAAAGCTTGACAATGTTGGAACTTTACCAAGCTTACCAAAGTATTGCTTTCAGTATTGTGCAAACAAAATATAGTGATGGCTGGCTTGTTTTGATAATCATGTTTTAATGAAAAAACATTCTTCATATTAATTTGTAAAAGCCTACAGCTTTTATTTTGTGTTTCCCAGGTTATTGTCATGACTTTCTGACATTAGGGAAGTCATGTCAAACAATGTTTTTTTAACGCTAACTTGCACATTTATTAAAACATAGTATTCATCATAGCTAACCTTTGCTCCCATTTTCAAGTTATCCTAAACGCAGGGTTCCCACATGATATTCAGAGTATCGAAAAAGTATTGAATTACCGATTTTCAAGACCTTGAATAAGTATGAATTTGGCCAAGATGTACAGAAAGTTTTGAAAAAGTTTGGAAATTCTAATTTGAACTATTGGTTTTTTCAAATTTTGTTTTTCACTAATTTGAAGACAGTTCTGCAGATGTTTTCTGCATTGTGTTCCATGAGTAAAATTTTTGAAAAAATGAAGGTAAATCATGGTATTGAAGTCTTTCAATTTAGTATTGAAAGGGTATTGAAGAAGTATGGAAAATGTTTTTTGAAAATATGTGGGAACCCTGAATGGTGATAGCTTGTATGTTGTGGTTAGTGTGCTATGGACTATATATATAATGTTTTGTTGAGAAGAAATTGAATTATTTAACAATAATGTTTTTTGTGGATCTAAAGAAAGTGTTTGATCATGTGTAGATGAAGGTAATGGAATGGACAATGAGAAAGAAAGGTTTACCAGAGATAATGGTAAAAAGACAGTGAGTCTTTATGGAGCGATGATGAGGGTTAGAGTTGGGACAGAGTTGTCAGAGGATTTTCATGTTAAAGTAGGATCCATCAGTGTTGTCTCCATTGGTGTTCACCACCAATTATGGTGTATGAAATCACAGCAAGTATTAGAGAAGGTGTGTCGAAAAAAATCACATATGCGGATGACTTGGTTCTGATGAGTGAAACCGTAGAGAAACTAAGGAAGAAGTTCTATAAGTGGAAAGAAGCATTTGAGAATAAAGAGACGATGTTAACCTAGGTAAGACAAAAGTGAAGGTTCGTGGATCAGGAAAGAGGAGAACAAGTAAGATAGATGCATGTGGTGTGTGTGAGAAGAGTAAAGGGCTAAATCAATCTAGTGCACACATTGTAGAAATGGGTTCATAGAGGATACACCAAGATCAAAACAATCACCCTAGTTTAACAAATGATTTCATTCGTGGTTAGTGTAAGAAAGTTGTAGAACAAGCCGCTTGTTACAAAGTTATGTGACGAAGTGGAAACAGCAATAGTTTCTGTTATTTGGGCAACAGAGTGAATGTTTGTGGCAGATGTGCAACAGTGGGGACAGCTGGAACAAGACTTGCGTGGATGAAATTCAGAGAATGCAGAGGATTGTTGTATAGGAAAAAGTTGGAAAACGTTCACACTGCAGATGAAAGGAACGGCCTATTGTACATGTGTTGAGATTGGCTAAGCTCTATGGCAGTGAGACATGATGTTTGAAGGAGAACGAGGTGTCAATACCAAGAAGAACCAAAAGAGCTATGTTAAAAGAAATGTGTGGTACAAAACTGATGGACAAAAGAAACACTGATGAACTGATGAACTTGCTGGGATTAAGAGAAACAGCTGGAAAATCTAGCAAAAGCAAGTAGGATTCAATCAATGGTACAGACATGTTTTGAGGAGAGAAAATGATGATGACCTAAAAAAGGTGCTGAGTTTCAAGGAGGAAGATTAGAGAAAACAGGAAAGACAATGGAGACATGGAGGAGCCAAGCAAGGAAAAACAAGAGGGATTGGGTTGCAGAAATAAAGCACCCTCAATCAAGCAAGGTGCAGAAATGGAGGTGAAGCTAATCTTTTCTGAAACGAGGTAAATCTGGCCACCCCCATTCAACGGGGACAGAACTGGATCAAAAATGAAGACTAATTACTAATCATTGCTTGATTTTATATGGAGAGAAACTTGATATTTGTTGGACAATTGCCAAGCAAACAACTGCCCACAAGAACATATAACAACTGCCATTGCCAAAATGTTGTAGTATTTTTTGACTGAGAATTTAGGCTATGGATTAAATAGCAGAATTTCCGTGCAGTATTTAAAAAGTATTGAATTTAAAAGTTAATTTTCAAGACCTTAAAAAAGTATGGAGTTGACAAAAATGTAAATAAATATTGAAAAAGTGTAAAAATTTTACAAGGAAACGTATCAAAAAATTTCCTGAGCAGAACCATCTTTCATCACTGATTATTTTAAATTTGTGATAGTTCGAGATTCCTTATAAATCACATTGCAAGCATTCAAATGCAACACACAAATCTCTACTGCACCATGTAGTGAATTACAAGGTTTTTTCAAAGTTTTAGTCAGTTTTGTAACAGTAACCTGCTCAATTTCTCAATCATCTCTTTAGGAAAAAAAGGTGTGTGTTTTTGTTGGAAAAAAATAAAATTCGTGCAACTAACTGCAAGAAACCACTTGGGCAATGAACGCAAAGGAAGTTAAGTGCACATTTTGGTTGCAGTTGCCAATTTCACCCCATCCATGATAGCTCTAGGATAATGCAATGATTTGGGCAAGTTGTGCTGCATACATAATCTGTAGCATTCGTGTTTATGTCACTGTTGAAAAGTAATTCCTTAAAGCATTAAAATTTTTCATGCAATGCTTTTTTAGGCAAATGTACGAGCGTAATAAAAAATTTAAATGATGCTTTATATTTTCAGAAGTGTGGGGTATATATAGACCAAAGACACTCCACAATGCTTTATTACAAATATGATGAATTGTGGCTTCATAATTCAGTCTGCAGAGATTGAATTACTGTATTAGGCACATTGTTGACAACAACATTGTGCTGTGTAAACAGGGCAATTGGAGGAGTTTTCTTGTAGTGAAGCAAAACCATACTTGTAATTTAGCCCCATTCATTCAAACATCACTGGTTAGAATGGTTAGTGTTGACAATTGTAATTTACTGTTTTGACAAATATTATGCCAGTATCTTCAAAAATATCAAACGAATTTTCTTAATTGGTTTTGTTTGGGCAGTGAAGTTGCCTGACCATGCAACTGACATGTATGATTGTCTTCATTAAAACATACAAGACACATTAAGATACAAAAGCATTGTACAACTGTCAATTGATGGCATTAAAATGTATAAGACATAGTAAGATATGAAAACTTTGTATAGCTGTCAATTGATGTCCCCAGTGTCATTTGGAAGTTGTGCGACAAGTTTGAAATGGAAGAAACAAACTTTAAGACAGATCTTGCAAATGTGGGATCAAGTGGCTTCCAACTACAAATACAATACATAATGCTTTTAACACGTTTGCTGCCAGTGTATGAATATGTCGCAACCAGAAATCCCATATGAGTCGATATTTTCATGCCGATTTGCAACTCCATAACTCGCCAGTCTATTGTGCTAGAGAGCTGTTCAAACCCTTAAAAAATACAAGTCTTCAAGTTTGCAATGAAAAAAAATTGGAGTGTTTCGTTTTTTTGTGAGCGATGTCATAAATGAGGTAGGTTCTTGGCCGACAAGCTATTATTGTGTAATTCTGAAATTAGTGATACTGCAAGATGCAATAAGAATAATTCAGAATGGGGTTTTTGAGTTTTTCATAAAAAAAGAATAAAAACCTGTTCCTTTTTTGTTTAAATTTCTTTTTCAAAAAAAACAAGTGGGTTGGATTAAAAAAAAAAACTCTGGTTTTTCTCAACCGTGATATAATCCGAGCCTTTTGAGCCTTTAACACTTTTAGAGCCGCCTGGTTTCGGCGATTTTCGCAAAAAAAAACAGCAGTTTTCGCTTGCCTTACCAACGCCCTAGCTCCTCTGCCCATTGCGCTAGAGAGCTGTTTAGCGGCTCAAACGGATCGGGCAGTCTAGTAAAGCATCATCGGGAAGCTTCGCAATGCTCGAAGCTACCACGTGCAGGTGTTGTGTACAAATAAACTCCCGTTGCACTTCCGGAAGTTTTCACAGCAGGAAAACTTTGACTAGAACTTAACACTTTGGCACCTGGGTGGTTTCGGCGATTTTCAGAAAAAAAAACGCCTAAACACATGTGGCTTTGCGCAGGAATTTCTTCGGTCCGGTATGCTTTACAGACCCGGTAAAAGTCTCAAAAGACGCGGCAAGTCTTCTAGTCTGAACTCGAAAAAAATTTTTTGCTTGGGTGTTGCATTTTTTTTGTGAGTGACGTCATAAGTGGAGGACTTTTTGGCCACCTTGGCCCACTTTGCCTGGTCCTGGGCGCCAACTGTTAGGTGGTAGTATTTCGCTGAAGTTTTTACTGGAAACTAGGCTACAATCAGAGTCTTTTGATACTTTGAATGACCTACTGAGGTTTCGGGTTCAAAAGTTGTCATGTAAGTTAGTAAAATTATTTGAGTAATTAAATAATTAATTAATTTGTTTATTTTAAATCATAGTTTTGAACCAGAAACGCTAGAAAGTCGATCAAAGGCTCAAAAGACTCGGACTCGAGTCTTGTTTCCAATGAAAACTTCAGCGAAACAATTGGGCCTTAGGCCAGGTAACATGAGCCAAAATGACCCTGAAGCTACTTCACTTACGATGTCAGTCACAAACAATCCGCACCCCNCAACCANTAAATTTTTTTCAAGTGCAATCTACTAGACTGGCCGATCTGCTTGAACTCTTGAACAGCTCTCTAGCGCAATCGGCGGAGGAGCTAGGGCGTTGGTAAGGCAACTGAAAACTGCTGTTTTTTCGGCCGAAATTGAAGTACGAATATACCGTAGGCTGGCTCTCAAGGAGTTAATTAGCCTAAGTGCGATGAACAAAACACAGTCTAAATACGATGTTAGTATGTCTTTTTCAGTGCAATCATGTAAGTTTCAGTGACTGAGATTTGAACTCAATGTGACGGCTAAAATTAAAATGATGCCTATGCTTGACTCAGAAAAAAAGTTTGAAATGTTCTCCCTCCCTGTGGATAACATGGGCATCCCACTATTGCCCCCCTCTTCCTTTTCAAAACTTCAACCCCCCTTTTCAAAACTTCAGTCAAAAAACAGGCTACAAATTGCAGAAAAACAATTAACATTGTGACAATTTCATTAGAAAATTGAATTATGATAGGGTCGTTGACAACCTCGCAGTTCACATTGATTTTAATTGGCAATGGATCCCACACACTGTAAACCTGTGCACCACCGCTACGCAAGCAGCAAGTTTTCATAGGTTAGTAGGGGAAGCACGGGGCTCTAATAGAAGAAGCAACCGGTCAAATAGGGTTGGAACCAGCACTGCATATATGACGAAAATAAGCATTATGACATTCACTGAATTGGCAACACATTTCGTCTGAAACACAATGCATTGATTGTGGGTCATATCAAATGGTCCACATGCATTGAATGCTATTTCTACTTCCACAGAGGCGGGCTGGACAGTGAGCTTCATAGTAAGTTTGAAGATTTGCAAGGCATTAAAAAGTGTACGACTCATTAGTAACGTTACTTTTTTATCCGGTTAACTGACAGAAACATATCCGATCATGGGATAGCAAAAAACTCGGGGTTATCAGGTTAACCGGATAATACAACCCTACACAGAACACTGTAAAGTGCTGCTATAAGACCATTTGGCATTTCTCATCTTTACAATCAGGTTTGTTCTAATCACTGTGGTGACCATATCAGTGAAAATTTGCAATTTAGCCATCACAGTGTTCATGCCTTACCACACAAGTTGCTACACCATAGTTTGATCATACTATATATGTCATGTTTCAGTTGAATGGGAAGTTTTATTTTTTGTCATTATTTTGTGAAACACAAACCACTGATTTATTGTGTTTTCCATGGCAACCACAAAGAGCACAGTGCTTGCAAACCTTCATTATTCTTTTTTGTATTGCTTGCTGTTGTAGTTTGTTGGTTTTTGCCCAGTTGTATTTAGGTAATCATCACCTTTGTGTTAAGCTTTTATCTCACTCTGATTTGGCTGGTAGGTAAAAAATGTAGCCCAAACCTGTGGGTCATCTTCCTTGCCATATATAGTTGGTGATTTTCCAGAAAGTTTATGCTAAGTTGCTAGTAACAAGACCTGACAAACACATCAGGAAAAAAATTCCTTTAATTGCAAAACCCAACGATAAATGTCATTGCTGAAATTAGCAACACAGTTATCAAAATTAATGTCTATTAAACTGCCAGCTTTCATGTGAAGAAATAAAAACAAAAATTTGAAGAAAACGATTGGTTTCAGAAAGTGACAATTTCAAACATACCTACCTGCTAGTTAAGGAATCACAGTATGAAGTCAGAACAAAAAGATGAAATTTTACACACTCAACTGGATATTGCATACCTTTGTTATAGTAGAAACATGAGACTACAAGACAGAACTTAACCTTTTTTCAGATTTCATCAGTATCGCCACATAATTATCAAATAAAGAGTTGACAAAATTTGGAAGTCTGGGAATGTAAATTATATTTATGAATTATCAATGATGGAAATGTGTTAGCCACTAACACAGTAGTGGTTTTCAATGATGGAAATGTGTTAGATATCAATGATGGAAATGTGTTAGCCACTAACACACTAGTGAGAAATGTGATAGCCACTAACACACTAGTGGATATCAGGGAATCATTGCATTTGTCAATGATGAACAATGCAAGGCATTGTGAATTGGTTTTAAGTTGCAAGAAGCTTTTTGTTGTAGATGCAAGATGCCCCATATCTCTGTTCCTATAGGCAAGATAGCTGTTGTGTGCGACTGTTGTGACTAATCTTGGACATGCATTCACTGTTTGTCTTGTAACATACAGATCACAAAAAGCAAAAGATTTTTTTAATCATTGTATGAGATGTTTTAGGTGTGTTTTAACAACATATCAAGCCTTGTATTGGGTGTGCTTGCAAGTTTGCATTTATAATTTATATTTGTATTTGTGGTTTATATATATGTTTAAATACAACTGTTAAAAGTGGCATACACTGCTGTGAAATTTAAAATGCACCATCACGAAATGCTGACCAACTGATGTTATGAAAGCCTATTTTTTTACTTTCATTCAATGATCCAAGATGATTGTAACTCCAGTTGTGAATATAACGTTGGATATTGCTTTTTGCAAAGTTTCTACAGACATCACTAATTTTGAAAGGTTAATGGATATAAAAAGTAAAAGTCAATATCATCAACAATGCATCCAATCCACAATCACATCTTGCTCACTTTCCATGGTAGTAATCAAGATATTAAGCTTTTTAATGATCTTTTTCTGAAGAATTTATTGATGTAGATTAGTAAATTTATTCCTGGGTTGTCCCTGATTTATTTGCTGCAAACTTGGTGATATTATTGGAAACTTTCGATACACTTACTTTACCTGTGGAACAAACCACCCAACAGTAATAAGCTGATTCAAGTCGGAAGGAAACAGGGGGCAGCATTATAAATGGAGTGTGTTGCAAAGTATGACTTCGTTGCAACAGCACCTGATGAACTCAGTTTCAGAAAAGGCGAAGTCTTAAAGGTAGGTTTGAGTGTGAGCTTGCTACCATACAGTATAATTTTGTTGATTTTTAGGTGTTTTATTGACCGTTTTATTTTTACATTGATCTTGTTTACAGAATATAACAAAGTTGTTGCAAATTGTGGTAGAACTGATACTGCAGTTGACTTTAACACCTTCACTGCTGTTAGTTTTAGGCAAAATCCCGGTTCTTAGTGTGTCTTAGCAACTCCATAACTTGCCAGGTGATTGGGCTAGAGAGCTCTTCAAACCTTTGAAGGACTTGGCAATTCTTCAAGTCCACTGAAAAAAAAATTTTTTTTTTGTGAGTGACATCATAAGTAGGATAGATTTTTATCCATTTTGGCTCAGGTTACCAGGCCCTGGGCCCAAACCGCTACATGAAAGTATTTCACTCGATTTTTGCTGGAAACTATTAAAGAATTTGTGTTTTTTTAGCTTTTGACTTTCTAGGGTTCCGGGTTCAAACGTTAGGGCTTAAAACAACAAAATAATCAATTAATCCCCTAATCAGATTAATTAATTTGTTGTTTTGAGGCCATAACTTCTGCGCCAGACACGTTAGAAAGTTGAGAAAAGACTCAAAAGACTTGGATTCTAGTCTAGTTTCTAATAAAAACTTGAGTGAAATACTTCGCTCTTGCGGGTTGACCCCAGGGCCAGGTAACCTGAGTCAAAGTGGCCAAAAACCTACCACACTTATGATGTCACTCACAAAAAGAACAAAACCAAAAAACAATTATTTCATTGGGAACTCGAAGACTCATATTTTGTGAGGGTTTGAACAGCTCTCTAGGCCAATCGACTAGCAAGTTATGGAGTTAAAAAGTGGCACGAAAATAGCGGCTCATGCGTGATTTCCAGGTACGATATACTTGTACACTGGCAGTGAACGTGTTAATATTTTGAACTAAAAACTAAAATACTTCCCTAAAACTAAAATACTTCTAAAAAACTAAAATACTTCCATCTCCTGCATGTCGAATCACCTGAAATCTGTTGTGAAAACAATGTTGTGACAGGTGTTATTGCTTGATCGCTGTGTTTTCGCAATAAACCATTTTTGTACTTGAATGTGAAACTTATGTAATGATACACCATGGGTTCAGGTATTAAATTTTGATGATGATCGAAACTGGTGCAGAGCAGAATCAGATGGCCGGTATGGACTCATTCCAAAAAACTACATTGAGCTCAGGCCACATGAGTAAGTGAAATTATTTTGTTTGTTATATGGTAATATATAATTACACTGTAAATGTTTGTTTTTTTTAACACAATGCATTGTTCAAACACTCCATCAATTTTTTCCTAGTTAACTCTTTGGTGTACGGCTGCTTTCAGGGATTTTAGGAAAAAAACGCCTAAACGCACGTGGCTTTGCGCGGGAATTTCTCCAGTCTGGTATGCTCTACAGACCCGGTAAAAGTCTCATAAGACGCAGCAAGTCTTCTAGTCTACACTCAAAA
>JGI24021J15306_10012741_pt1 | contig 10453 bp, 5 predicted proteins | sample Ectturendosymbi1_FD_15306 | JGI IMG/M metagenome (IMG submission 15306) | reverse complement strand
CGAAACGTTTGCAAGATGTCAGTTGTATCGTTTGCTTTGGCCGTAGTATTTATTATAAGGCTATTTAGCACTTCCGCTTTTCGTGTACCAATGTTGATATGTTGTTTTAAAAATATTTACAAGTGCACTCTTCCCAGCCGAAGAGTACCAGCTAGAAAACGTGCCTTTGTGTTGATAGATTTACAGAGGAGAAGATTATCTTGGGTTGCACAAAGACAAAAAGCGAAAGAAGGACGAAGAGGTTCAGTTGACCCCCGAACAAGAAATGCAACACAAGGCATTCATGGATAAAATATCCAAGTTATCGGTGCGCACGGCTTGATTTTTAATGTGGACCACGTGCGTTGCGTTAAACTGTGTTTCTACTAGTATTTATTTACTTTCCTCCTTGGTTGTTACTTATATCGTATTTTGTTCGTTCTTACGCATACAAACGTTGCGAAGAGTTGGACGCAAAAGATTAAGGCTATACCTTACAAAACTTTGGACAAAAAAAAGTAATTCAAACTTTCTTTACAAGGACGAAATAGATAAACACCCAAGCGAATGAACACAGCAATTACGTGACGTAAGATATAATTAGTTAAGTTATGTTCGTCATTGCTCGACTTCACGTCAGTGACTTACGGATTCAACACCGACGATGTAAAGAAAAAGATTGCGTTCTGTTTTAATGTACACGGACTCGGCAGCATGCAATCATTATTATAAAACAATGTCACGTATTTCAGTTGCGTGCTTGTTCATGCAGATTAGCCTGGCTCATATTCCCATCATCGTCCGTAAGACTAGTCCTAATCGCACTGTTTGCTTGGTAATGTTTTTTTTGTGGAAAAAATAGGTTTTATTGTTAGGTTGAAAAGTTACCTAAGGTACCGCAAAGGTTAGTACGCCCTCGATGTTCCTGCGCGAGTGCTTTGCTACCTCTGCTTTGCATTATTGTGGATAGACCTCGTCCTGCAATGAAGGTTTGTCAGCTCAAAACGCTGATGTGTAACGCGACAGGGGTTCTTTAAAACCGCTTTCATTAAAATTGCTCGCGCGTGCGTTGTGCCTTAATCGCTTGCCGAGTATAGGTTTGTTATGCGTGCGATTGCTTCCCCATCACTAAATTCACGCTGCTTCTGTAGATGAGTAGCTCGTCCAATGAGGATTTCCGGAAGCCGAAGCCCCTTTCCGACGAGGAACAGAAGAAAAAGCGTCACATGGAGAAGAACCGCCAAAAGGCCAGAACAGCTGCTGCGGGCCTCAACTTCAATGACCTGATGAACTTGGCCCAAAACCAATCAACTGTGGCGGAATCCGACGAATCTTCTGACTCTAACTCGGCATCTTCAGGTAAAACCAGAGCCCTTCGATATATCTGGTGTAACCATGTTAGTAGGTTTACGTGCTGTTAAGGTTCTGCGCGATATTACGCTCGTCAGACATCGACTCATTATACACTTACCTATTTGAAAAGGAAGTTAGAGATCAACGCAGGGTTCCTACGGAATCTGGAAAAGTATGGGAAAAATTTTTTTGGTCTGTTGGTATGGAAAAGGAAAATATTTTTCCGGCCTTCGATCTTTTCACATGCCATTTCGTATTATTTTATTTAAGATTGATAATTTTGCTTTCGTCGTGTTAACTATTGTATTGCCTGTAGTTGAACTGGGTATGTCGTTCGGAAAAGATTAAGTCTGGAAAAAGTCAGGAAAAGGTCTGGAAATAGTATGGAAATTTATTTTCAAAATTGCGGAGGAACCCTGTCAACGTGTTATTGCGTGGAACTATGGTAGCGCGTGCAATATCTTCACTTTTCCTACGAGTTGTGTGTAAGAAGCTCCTCTAACAAGCTTCGAGCTCTTGAACGTAGCAGTTTTCTACAAATCTACCAAGTAGACGACATCTTTTGCTCTTGACTTGCGTGAAGCAGTAGTTTTTACTTAAAAGGTTGGAAATATTTTTAGATAGCGATTCTTCTGGTGATGATTTGTCGGCGCGGGAGAAATATGAACGGGAACGACGGAAACGAAAAGCACTAGAAGCAAAGCTAAAACAATCCAACAAAGGTTACTGATCAGCTTTTCAACCATAACTTTGATGAAGATGATTTAATGTATACTTGGCTTTCACAAATGATCGATAGAGCATGTTTTGATTCCGTAGATTTTGATAGAATTGCAACGCGCTTGTTCCTCTTGAGACTTTCTACTGCAGTTGTTTTGTCATAGAAATATAAAATACCTTCTTACACATCTTCGTTCCAACTACAAAACGTCATCAATATCATGTAGAAAATGACCGCATTGTGACAGTGAAGATAATCTGTCACCGACGCCCCCCACTATCCCAATAACGCAACGATCCTCCTGTGCGGTGTTGAGAAGTCAATGTGTTTGTGGAAAACGCATACTGACGGAAGCAGTTTTTTGCACAGGTGTTAAGCGGAAAAAAACTGATGATGCTCCCAGCTTTAAAATAGGAAACCTTAACAGCGGTTTGACCGAAGAAACAAAAAAGCAGACAATCCAAGCGTTAATGCAGAAATTCAAACAACGCGCCGCGACGTCAGAAGGACAAACAGCGCAAGAAGTTCCGAACCCTTTGTCTGGAAAAACGCAATCGTTGAAGCAAGGTTTGAAGCCTGGTTCTAATGACGTCACCACGAATGCACGTCACTCAAAATCGACAAAGACCGAGGCAAAATCTTCGTCCGCAAAGCACAGCTCCAAGGGCCACGCTGCTCATTGCAAGCCATCGATGTCGCTGGACAAAGTTCCTGCTTCGAAAAGTTCAATCCCAGATGGTTTCACCTCGAAACATAAACATTCGCACTCCAAAGCACCGGGTGACAAACACTCTCGTGCCGGCGGACAGGGGCCACTTTCAAAGACAAAGACTGCTAAAAAGCCTGCTGCCCCTGTGGATAAGACACCGAAACCCGTGCGCAATGCACCCCCTCCTTCAAATGGAAACCTGCTGAAAAAAATTAAGATGAATCCCTACCTCGAAGCCATGATCAAGTCGAAACTGGCGAGTCAAGGGAGGGCGGATAGTTTTCAAAAACTTCTGGATGAAGCGGGCAGGTAAGCTGCATCAAGTTGTTCGTCTTCGCTGACTGGCTGTGAAACACTAAGTGTGGAATGCGTCGTAACGTCAGATGATCGAATAAACTGTGTCCCGCGTTGAAATAGTAACTTGCAATCAGACATGGGGCGATTACAGCACAAATGTAATCGATTGCGATTGCTTGCCACCTGCTCGATTACGATTACGAATAAACAAAATCACAATCTAATCGATTACGATTGCGATTACATTGAAAGTAATCACCATTACAATCGCGATTACATTCGTCTTGAAACATTTTCAGAACGAAAACAAACCCCATGTGCATGGTTTGATGTAAGTATATTTTCAGACACCATACGATATTAATGAATGCAATAAACGAAATTACTAATTTGTAAGGATCCAGCACCGGAAAAAATTTACAATAACTTGTTCGTGCAGTCAACAAACCAGTGGCGGTAACTAGAGGTTTGAACTAGAAGGGAAACTTATCTGAAAGAGGCCAACTGGCCTCTGTACAAGTAAACACTCAGGAAAAAATCTTCAGAAATAATGGTGAATCCGGGTGTGGATGGCTATACAGTAGTAAAACCCCAAATGAACGGGAAATCTCCGAAAAACGCAAAAAGACAACCTACTGAAAACCAAAAGCTGGCCAGCATTAGGCTGGCCAGCGGAGTCAAATCGCCCCTCATCCCTCCCGTAAGTTACTCCACTGCAACAAACACTTTAAATATTAATTAAACAGAAATGATCAATGCTTAAATTCTACACAGTTGGGCTTCAAATCTTTAGGCCTAACTGTCGAAAACATCTATCAGGCTTGAACATTCGTCCAGCAACGCTTGAAATTCGTTTGTTGATAATTTCCAAATTGCCGGCTATTTCTTCTAAGTGCAGGTTACGATCGTCTGCAAGTCAGCATAGGATTGTGTGGCTTTAATTTGAAATAAATGAATACTGACGCCAATATAGCTGCTCATCTGTCTGTTGGACCAAACGTCAATGCCCAACAAAACCACACTGGTTTCGTTGAGTTTTTTTAGCAGTATCTGGTGGATCGCGGATGGCTTGCCAGTTGTCAGTGTTGTGGAAAAGTACTTTCGACTTGAATTAAAGTACCTTATTCTTCTGACAAAAAAAAAAAAATAATTTACTGTGTAGAAATTACTGTACTAATTATATACACAGCCTTCTCCAGCACTTACATTCATAAGTGCACTGTGAATATACATAAATAAAACCAACACATCTCCTCGTGATGTCCCGCTATTCTGTTCCCGAAGTGTCAACTCGTTTTTAAGTGAAGCTTTTCTTGTTGTTGCTACGTGTCACTTGACTCGCTACGTTACTTCTGGCGGCCAACAGGAAGGGTAGCTGGAACAAAGTGAGATTTTGCCACAAACGTTGTGCTCGCCGCTGGACTATCTGGATTTAACGCACACAGACGGTCAAGTGGCCTTCCTTGAAACATAACCATAACAAACGATGATAAAGGAGGAAACCCAGCCACCACAACCGTGGTTCAGCGCACAGTGATGTAGGGTGAATTACGATTACATTTCATTTTTGGTCAATTCAATCGATTACGATTACGTTACGTTTTTGGTCAATTCAGTCGATTACGATTACTTGAACTGTAATCGATTACGATTACCCCAGGTCTGCTTGCAATATGTCTTCCCCCACTTGGTGTTACCCCACATCCATTGTGCGGTAGCGCCTGAGTCAGTTGAACACTGCAATTCCGGCCACATGTTGCTCACTCGACAAATGTCTGTTAAATTTAAATTTTCGTGATTTGCTCTGACCTACAAAGCAGAACCAAGCAGGTGAATTACTCAGAAGCTTGCCGCGAGGCAGAACTTGTTTTTTGACCTACAAAGCAAATCGCTTTCTGAGATCTGCTGCGAATTGCAGTGATGGTGATTATATGAAACAAGATGGCCGTCATGACTTGCCTCGCACACCCTCTCAGTTTACAACACGCAACACTATGGCAGATGAAAATTAAAATCTAATTATCACAAGACGATAATCTTGTATGGCCTTTTGTTTTCTAGTTTCCCTCTTTTGAAATGGTGATGTCATAGTTTGCTCACTGATCAAGCAGAAAAAAGTTTGTAGCAGAAAATTTACATTATTCGTAAAATATTTGAAACAGTTGTTGTGAAGTTCATGGTCGTAATCGAACGTTTCATTATGTTTTCTTCTGCCATCTCCATTTCCAGTGTAAAAATCTAGAACCGTAAGAATTTTCTACTGACGATAACAAGAAATCTTGTTGAAACGTTTTCAGTTCGCTCGTCAACCATCCGGTTGATTGATTTAATGAGATTTTTATTAAGAACACGTTTACTTCCATTTTTTTTTCGTTTAACTGCGAATCTTCAAAGGACGTGCACAAATGTATACCTGGGTTTTTTTGTAGAATATAACAAGCGAAGCTCAGTAGCTTTTGTGCTTTTTTCCGTGCATCAAGCTCTTAAGCTGCTGTAATCATGGACGCTGTGTGGCCGTAACGCTGTAAAAATCAGGTCAGTTCAACGAATGATTTTCATAATCACGTGGTTAGCAAAGCTCCTATTTACAACTGACCATTCAGGCGATCACTGAAGCCACGAACTTTATTTGATTGCGTTCTCGCAAAGTACTGGCTGTCTATTGTCTTCAGAAGACGTGAACCTACGACCCGGGTCTTGCCACGTATCGCTGCTGCGAGCAAACCAAATGCATTTTGCGATTGAGCCGAATGTTATCCGAATATGTTGTTTCATTAAGCAAAACGTCGAGGCAAAACTTCGTTTAATGGCAACAGCGTCACTTACTTTGTGTGTTTGTTCGCATGCAGCAATTTAACTAAAAGCACGCCGAAGTGCACGCTCACGGTTCAGAGCCAGGAAGTCAGAACAAACTATCCCGGAGTTGCTTTGACTGACCCGAAGAACGCATCGTACCGCAAACCCACCGGCCTTTCCCCTGGTAAGTCAGCTTATCGGTGCGCATGCGGTAATATGTGACGGCATCTGTCAGATTCTCGATCAGGTTTGCTCGACTGCCGTCACAAGTCGTTATGACAAATCGCGCAACGTGATCAAGCGAAAGAACGTCGCTTTGCTTAATAGCAAGTATATTTTACACATGTGCTTTAGAGAGTACATCTAACGCAATTAATTAATTTAGTACCGCCAAATAAACCTATATGCTATCAAGGCTTGTGGCTTTGCTACAAAATGATTGTCAAGCTGTGTGAGCCAGATCAATTGTACGTGTTTGCATGCAAAGGGTTCGACCTAAGAAGGGCGAGGTTCTATACTGGCGTNGTTGCTTCACCTTCGTATATGTTCGTTTGCACCACATTTCCGTGCTCGCTGTGCGTTACCCTACTCCTACGTGAAACGCGCGTACGTGTTCACCATTGTGCGTCGTCAGCAGTGGCAACGGGCCTCGTGGTCACAAATTACTAGGTGGGCCTTTGATTGAATGCTTATTTGCGTGAATGATCACCTGTCTAAGTGTCGTATGTTCTGAAGTATAGTCTCCAGGTAGTAGTGCATATGGGTCGACTGCAAGGTCGCACGCTTGTTTTTGAAATGGATCGAAGTGCAGTGCTGTTGTTACAGCAGTCTTGTTGTATTGAATGTTCGTCTTGAGCAAGCACAACAGCTAAAGATCGGTAATAATTATTGATCTGGTTGGGGTTGATCGTTGCCACTAGTTATGCTTTAGCAGTGACTTAATGTTCCATGAAGCAATTCGAATTCCATCGTTGTGACCTGAAAGACACTGTTGCTTTCTTACCCGCTGCAGTTTTTTCGAACGGGCACCGTCGTACCCCGGCCGAAGAGTACAGAGCCCGAGCGTTTGCTGCCAACAGGCACTCGCGGGGCGTTCAAGAGATCTGTAAGCGTTCAGCGGTCCTGCGTGATGACGACGACGACGACGATGAATACGACTCAGAAATGGAAGGTTTTATTGACGACGAGGAAGAAGGTCCGTTCTTCTGCATTAAAACACTTGTTGCTGAAGTGGTTACTGCTTTGCTGGTGAATGCTGAGCTTCAGTTGCCAGTTAATTCAATGCGTGTTATTTCTTCCACTTGCAGAGTATGACGAAGACGACATATCTGCGCAAATCGGACAGATCTTTGGCTACGATCGCACGAAGTACGGTCGTGAGAGCGAATACGAACTGTCGAAAATGGATGCCAGCTATAAGGACATCGAAAAGGAAGAAAAAAAGAGGTGAGCAGAATACAGTTTCGTATGAAGCGGAAGGATCAATGCATGTGCGGCTAGCGGTTATGGTGACTTCAATTGTAAAGAGAGAATTTTGAAATCGCAGAGCTGATTGATCGAAGACACNACGCATACCTGCAACTAACTCATTTTCATAATATGAAGCGGCGCNCTTGTGGAGGTCTTAACGAAAACTTTGAAACTCAGTTACTTTCCTCTTTAAACTGGAACTGGAAAAAAATGTTGATTTTCGACGTGATATTTTAAATGATAGAAGCAAAGTTTTATTATAATGTTAAGGGTGGTCGTGCATATCTACTCTGTACAGTAACCAAGAGTGTTTAGGCTTTTCTAATATCACGGTTTGTTGCTTGAACAAAATAAAAAATCAGCCACTGCCTGTTCACGCTCTTGGCGTTTTACTGTATATTTGCTGGCTCTGCGTGTTTGAAGTGGCGGGCAAGATCCAACTTTTGGTGCATTTATCATACAGCACTATTTTTCATCTGATCACATCTGCTCCTGTTGTTTTGTGGAAATACACATTTCTATTGTTGGGTGATAAAATTTTGTTTGAAATAAAACATTTCATAGCGTTTTTCCAGAAACAGTTCATCATTTCGCCGCCAATTTGCACTTACGCATATATCGCATAAAAGGTGTATTTTTTCGCTGAGACATTTCGGTCATTTGTCTCACAATTGTATTAAAACTCGCCATAACAGTGTTCATTAGCTTATATTTTCGGGCACTCTGGCCGAAATAACTTAATTTTTTTCGGTCATTTCGGTCTATGACCGAAAAAAACAGCATAAAAGGGACCTAGAACATTTGCCAGGTTCATTCGCACATTGCGTAAAAGGTTGTTTTAGTTGTGATTGCGGCTTTGCACCAAGTATTTAAGCTCTGTTTTTGGTGTCTGTATCACTGGTTATTGCTTGATTTGCAGCTTAAGAATCGCTCAGATGGAAGATGCGAGGGAAGCCAAACTGGAAGAGGACAGACGAAAAAAGGCAGCGCAGCGTAAGAAAAAGTGAAACTTGCAACTTCGCGAACAACCACTGTGACAAGGTGCTCTTTACTCTGACCTGGGTACACGTCATGCGTGACTGCGTCATGTTTTGCGACTGAAACTATTTCGTCTGCAATCCTCGCTTGCGTTCCTGTCCCGTCTCCGGTCTTTCTCATGCTTCTGTCTTTCTGCCAATTTTTTGCACGTGTTATTGATCGTGTACGATTCTACGGGAAGTCGTCAGTGTTAAACGTAAGTCATGATATTTGATCGTGTCACAGACTCGATGAAATGTTGCACTGCGTCAGTGCGGTGGTTAAAGATGGCGTTTTGTCTTCCACGCGTGACCACCATGTCAAGAATTGTTCCGATAACGGAATGTTTGCGCTATTGTAGAGGCAACCTGCGATCCGCCCGAATGTTATCAAAACGGATTGTTGCATGGTTAAAGCATGCGGTCTGGTTGAGTCGGCCTTTTGTTTTTTCTTTTATTTTTTTACGGTGCAACAGTGCAATGTTTAACACATCGTGAATTTTGTTGCTGTGACTCGTTTCCAAGCGTTGCTTAATAACAAGCGTTTGCAGAAACTTGCGTGACTCCTGGCAGCAGTCGAGCTTCATGCAGAAGCACAATTGAGACGGGAGCGTTGGTTTTCCGGACAGATGCAGTTTAGGAGGAAAAATAAGTCTCTCGGTTGGATGTTTCTCTTCCACGATCAGGAAGACCTCCAAGTGAAACATGATCGGTTAATTTTTTCGTGCGTTCCACAAGCATTTCGATGACACCTAGCTCTAGTAACAGGAATTTGGCGCGTAGTAGTTGTTACTGGCGTGCCATAATGTGCCTCCATTTACACAAAGAACTTAATCATTTCAAACATTTCCTTAGTTGGCTCACACTGGTTAAATTACTTTATCTCCCATCCGTTTATCCCCAAATAACCAAAAACTGCGTTTCGAGGCCCAACTCGCCAACCAACTTCTCAATGAGTTATGAGTCAAATGGAATTCTTAACTCTTCTGCAGCGCACTAAACATTTTGTTACAGCTTTCACAAACGCGGCGGATTAACATGGCAATAGGTAGGGGATGCATATAACGGAATATCGAATCGTATGGATTCGAATCCAAAAATCTGAGTTTTTTCGAATATTTAGATTCGAAAAAAATTTAAGGTGAAAAATTGCGAAGATGATAAAACAAATAATTTCAATAAATTTTGAATAATTTCAATTCACGCAGGAGCGCAAACACTCCACAAGCTCACGTCACTGTGCAGTGACGTAACGAGCTAATTACCAGGTTGTGTGGCCGCTGATCGGCGTTCTAAATCTCTGCGCGATCAGCTGATTTCGCTCCGAACAAGTTATTCCAGGATCTTTGAATGTTCCATAATGTACATCCCTAGCAATAGGTCTTTTAAACCGCTATTGGTAAAAGCAAGTCAACTGAAAGGTTTGTGCATTCCTCCACGTAATTGTTTCCGTTTATCTACGAGCGATCAAAACGCATCGTACAAACGAGTCGCCATTTATCATTTGCTGCACTTGGTTTTAATGCCATAAGTGTACAGACGAGCACAATGCCACACATTTATTTCAAGTACAAGCAGCGTTCGGCAGTAAGAAAATCAGACCATTGCGCCGAACTTCGTTCGGCAAGTGCCCTGCAGTCTGTACTACCTCAGTTTATGGACATATGTACAACACGAGAAACGAACGACCAAATTTACAACAGTCGGAACGCATAGAAGACTTTACACAATCACAATAGAAAAATATCGAACAAACATTGTCGAGATACTGCGAGTAAAACGCATTTTGACCCAACCGAACACGGCGGTGTTGATTTAACGGAAGGTCATAAGAATAACATTTGTCATATTCGGAAAAAAAACACTTGTTCTTAACTATACACTAATTTCTTAAAAGCTTTGTAGGCAATATTATTTAATCGTTACATGTTTTTTTCCTATATCGATTGATACAAGCCACATTAATTTTAAGCAAGAGAAAATAGAAATTAACTTCCTGAGTGACACACTCACGGAATGATCGGCTCGCTTCGCTTCCTGGGGAATCGTGAGTTTGTACCACGAGACAAATTCACTGACTTTCAAGCACAACAACTGTGTTTTTCTCTTAAC
>JGI24021J15306_10012738_pt1 | contig 10454 bp, 6 predicted proteins | sample Ectturendosymbi1_FD_15306 | JGI IMG/M metagenome (IMG submission 15306) | reverse complement strand
CCAATGAGATCTCTTCTTTTCTGTATATAAACCAGTTCGGTAGTATCTCCACTTCATTCTGACGATATCCCCTGAAGAGCGTCAGACGAAAAGGTTTGGGATGAATCTCCTACTTCACGCCAAAAGCGCTATACTGCATTTTTCAGTATGTTCTTGTGACTTCTAATCTGCCGCAAAACAGCATCCTATCACACAAGACAAATATCACAGAATTGTTAACACAGTTGGCTACAAGCGACAAAATGCAAAGAAGAGCATGTTTCCTTTGCCAATCCTGACTTTTCATCAGAGCTGCCAGTGAGATTTTGTGAAAAATCCAAGATAGATTCATCAAAAACCCCAGATAGAAAAATACACAAAAACAGGTAAATCTTTCCACTAAAGTAACTGGGCATAAGTAGGACACTAAACTTCCTTGTGATTATAGAACTTTGCTAATAAACATTTGTGTCTGTCTGAATCTTTATGTCGCAGTAACATGGACTTGTTTACATTTCTAACGGTGATCTGGCAGTATTTACAATAACTAAAATCTTCATTCCTACTGTCCTGCTGAAGCCAGTCTTTGAGATGTGGGTCTTACAACCACTCTACCTTAAATTGGTGTGTGTACCACTTAATCTTTTTTGGCATGCTTCGTTAATATCTCTGTCACTTTGACTCATTGCACTTAGATCATATTTATACGGTGTCCAGGATTTTTTTCAAGGAAAATATTAGGTACCCGGTATGGACTTGTAGCGACCCGATTTTTTCCGATTCTAGAAACCCGATGATAATTTCCTCTGATTCTAGGGACCCGATTTTCGATTGTAGGGACCCGAATCGTGTCCCTAAAACACCTTAAAAAAACTTGCGGTGTCACTTGCTTATTTATCAAGACACGCTGAAGACTAAGACGCCAGGATAAAGAAAGATGAAACTAGAAATAAAGTTTAATCAACCATTCAAGGCATCTTAAATCATCGCAATGCAGCTAAATCGTGAAAACCCTAGATCTCCAGAAGGAAAACCTAGAAACCCAGAAAGGCATTAGATCTGCTGGCAAAACCCCGGGTTCGACAGCACTGTCATTCTTATTTTTCAGAGGATCTAATCATTAGATCCTCTAAAACTTTTAAAATCCCGGACGTCAGAGTATTTTTTAAAATTATTTACGGACACAAATTTTAGCACCGAAATTCCGCACATGTCCGGGAAATTCCGGATGTAAGGCAAAACTAGTTCGCACGTGCTGACATCTGTTAAACCAGTGGTGCTCATACCGTGGCCCGCAAGACCCTCTGGAGTGGTCCGCGAAGCAATTTTCATTGGAAAGAAAACTTAACACTTTAATCATTTAAGAGAATTTTTTAGATAATTTTTATTGAGATTATTAATTCTTGTAGCCCGCGAAGAGTTTCTGAAAGACAAATGTGGCCCACGAACTAAAAAGTTTGAGCACCACTGTGTTACACTGTCGTCAGAAAGACTACGACAATTTGCTAAACCGTGCAACTTTGGTGGCATTTGTGCAAGCTTTTTAATTTCTGCACCTTTGTATTTTACCAGGACTAGTGAGGCAATACTGTCGCACCAATGATGGATGGAATGCGTGCTATTTTCTTGCAGGAAAAACAGACGGTATTACCACTCTTTCTCATTTAACATTCATTAACCCTTTCAGCATTTTGCTTTTCCACTGAAACGTGTCAGCGAAATATTTGCTCTTCCTAAAACGTCGCGCTCTGCAGAGGCATGCTTGGAGCTGGCAATCCAGTGAAAGTTTCTGCCTGAAGGCCATGCAGGCTTGCACTTAATCTGCCGCTGTATCTCGTCTTTAGCGGCAGGCCAACTGAGCAGTTGTTTACATTTTGCTGTTTTGACAGAGAACAATCATTAAAGACGCCAGCATACGATTTAAGGTGGAAGCTCTAAGCTGGAGTGGTCAGTCGCAACTCACAATGACCCATTGAAAGTCATAATTTCCTTATTTGTCTGTTAATTGAACAGCAAATTTAAGTCAGCCAAAAAGTTCCTTCAATAATACCCTTAATTGCGCCATCACCCCACAAGTAAAAAATGTTTTTCTGTGTGTATATTTAATCTACAGTATTTCCGTCTTGAATTTTGTAGACCAAATGCCGTGCCCTTCGTGAACGACATCAGCGTCGGTGCAAGCGAGTGCTGGAAAGTACACTTTGGGTGAAGGCTAACCATGTTTTTTTTAAACTTGTTCAGTCATTTTTGCAGTTTATAAGCGCAAACGTCAAGCGTCAAGATAGCTGTGGTGCCAGTGTAAGGGATACGCGCATGCAATTTTAAGCATTAAAGCACCGAAACTGCGTCAGGTAGTAAACAACCAAAATCTCATATTCAAGTTTTGCAGTAACTCGTTGATCCGTGTTTTTTTCTTATATTCAAAATCACGCGCTTACTTTTTGCAGATTTCTTTCATTTCGAGCCGTAATCACCAGCTTTGCACCCATAGAAGCAAACTGGTTGGCGATTTCCTCTCCAAGCCCTGAGCTAGCGCCCGTCACCACAACGTTCAATCCCTTTACAGCATCTGTAATGGATAAAAGGAAAGTTAACAGTGAGAGCAACTTTCAATTAGCCAGCACCTGTGCTGGATAAACGGAAAGTTAACAGTGAGAGCAACTTTCAATTAGCCAGTGAAAAAATGCTTAAGCCTGCGTTTTCACTAGTTTACTGACAAGCGTGCTGTGTTAATTAATTATAGATCGATTTCCTGTACATACATGAAGTGTTATCTCACAGTACAATGGACTGGACGTAGACTGCAAAAGTGATTTCAGCTCACGCTCCTCAGATAAAGTTGGTGAAGATTTATTTATTTTCCATGCACAATACAGATGATTGACACTCATGAAACGTTTCTATCATTTTTTTTTAAAACACTCTCACTCAATCCTAAGGCCTTATGTAGGTATTTAGGCAGCTTCAAGTACCTTATTTATTCTGTCTATTGAAGCAGTTACATAAGTCAGCTGGCTATCTGGCAACGGTATAATGCAATAGGCAGAACTTCATTTTTAACGTGCCAGGCCTAAGATCAAAGCGTAAGTTGTTTGACTTCACAGAAGGCGTTTGTCGGGACTAAAATTACTGCAAACTTCTTCATACTTAACTAAGAACACTTTATCTGGCATTGGCAAGAACACTTTATCTAGCATGTCTTCTTACGAAAATATACCTGGATCATACGTCGCTTTCCGACCGAAAACTGTATAGCAGACAAGCACGGAAAGCCCAGCAATCACGGCTGCTTTGACGAACGTCATTTTGTCACCCAGATCTGGTCAGTTACTAGGGCATGTAACGTCGCCTATATGTTGCGCACGACACAACGTCACAATGTTGCCGCCCGTGTGCTACAACAAAATACAGAGTTGTATGATCAGGCGGATAACGGATATTTAGCCCTAGGTGGATTAGCGCATCGGCTGCATTCCTCGAGCATACTATAATTCTTCGGATATGGATAGAAAACGGAAAGCTTGCTTAGCAAACACACATTTCTGAAAGTAATGATGTCAATCACTGTGAGTAGCACGTTTACTTGATGATTGACGATTTGTTGTATAAACGCTGGTTTTCTACTTGAAACAAAACATGGCAAAGAAGCATCATTGAAAGCAAAATTTCTACAGATCATTTCTGAAGCCTACGGTATTTCAATCTGGGTAATATATCTCGGTTTTTGCATTGTCGAAAATTTGATGCTTTTACAAAACAAGCTAGATTAGAAAACAGCTGCGTCCATCAGGTAAAAACACAAGCAATATTTATTCTCACGTAGCCTACTGTTAAGACTTCCAGATCTATGCACAATTTTGTCAGCGTGATTTTAATTTAAAGTTCGATCTAGGTTTCACGGTATGTGCTTTCACGCGTTCGGTAAAACATACGGTTATTGTTACCACCACACACAAGATTAAGATAAGTGCGCAGAAAAAGATTACGCTCCACCTTACTGCTCAGTTCCCTGCGGTGCTTGTGTTCACAATGCTTTTCTGTGACAGCCTTTGCCTGTTTGGTTTCGCTTTTCAAGACCCTTGCGTAAAATTTGGTTTCACTGCCGCTTTTCATTGAAGTTGGTTCTGTGTCTGCATAAAGACACGATTGCGCCTCTTTGCTGGTACCTTTGCATGGTTTGTCTGGCACGGTCTGCTATTTTTGTAAAGAGTAGGTTCGCATCCTCGATCGTACATCACACTCGTACGCTTGCGCGTGTTTGCAAACGGACCGTTACAGATTATGATATTTAATCTCTTCCTTCTACGTTAACGTTAATTCTGAAGGTTTCGTTTGGTCATTGTAGCTTTTGTCTCTGAAGCTGCCAATATGCTGATTGTTTTGTCCCTGAAGGGTGAAGCCATGCTAATTTTTTTTGATACGTAGTTCACCGCGGCATAGAAGACGATGTTCATCTTCCGGTATATCCACCGAAGGGGAGCTTTACCCTTTGACAAATCGCATGCTTGGGCACCCTTGCAGCTCTTTCGCTGCTGCTAGTAGTTTTTGCGTTGTGCTTTTTTGCGATATTTGCGTATTGCCTACGCAGTTGTGTGACCAGGAAGGCCATTTCAAAGTCATAAAAGTCATATTTTTTTCTGTGCTTCAGGAACCTGTGAAATGAACTTTAAAACAAAAGTCGCACCCCTGCGAAATCTATCGCAAAAGTTATAAAATCTGAAAAAATCTTATTTTCCATGCTAGGTCATGAAGGCATATTTTGCACATCCTATATCTAATTCAGTAAGGAAGCAATAAAAACAATCTCAAACATCAGGTGAAACTATATCGCTAGGTCTGAGCTGCATCCTGCAAATTGAACCCACTCGGGCACACTGTGAATGTTGGCAAAGAAGTAGGTGCACCAAGTTATTGGATGAAATGTGATGCACTGCCTGAAAATACATGTTCTTGCTGCCCCAAAGAAATAAACCAATGTCCGTGCATGTTTTCAATTTGCTTCAAACCCGACTATAGGTTTTGCTCATGTTTTGAGCTGTTTATTTTAGTGCGCTTCCAAAACATTGGCTACCATCTCTTGTGCCTATTTTTGCTGGTAATGCTTCTTTGTACAGTGGTCGTATGTTCTAACTCAGCTATTTTTATTTGGTCATACAAAGTCACATTTTCTGAAAAATAAAGTCATATTATCAAGTTTTTTAGGTCATACAAATGGCTCTAGCCCTGCTCAGGCAACTCCTTTTTTAAAACAGGAACAGTAACCACTGCCATTCCTATCTATGTCGCATTTTCACCTCCACCCAGACTTACTGGGACTTTTCCAGTGCAGAAGCAGCTTTTACAACAATTCAGAAAGCATTTTCAAGCTTATCTGACCTCAAAAAAGTAACATGTGGAATGTCGAACAAAATTTATTATTAGGCAAATTAGTGACAAAAAACTATTCGAAAAAACGCAAATGCCGCAGTAACCTTTGATGGCACTCTGTACAAGACCCATGCCGTATTGTGTTCAAAAATTGCAGTTGCGCATGCAATACAAGTACATTGAGGTTCGAACTTGAAAGTTTTTTATTTTCGGCAAATTTTCAGTTTTTTGTTGCACATCAGGTGTGCTTGGCAAGTTTGGGCGAAGTTTGTTTGCAGTAATCAGTGGCAACCTGTGGCAATCAGTGGCAAATCAGTGGCGGTCACAAACTATTTAAAAAAGCAAAGTAGTTTTGACTATTTAAACTCATGTAATGAAATACATGAAATAACTTTAAGGCAAAAAATGTAATTATTTCAAAAACACCCACAATCCACCTCCCCGAAAAAACGCTTAGGGTACGCGTAGAGTCAAATATCCCTGCCAATTAGTGGCAAACTACCAATCGCAAACTATTTAAAACAAAATGATTTTGATTATCAAGGCCATCTGACCATAGAAAATTGGCTGAAGGTGGAAAGAAATCCCAATAAAAACATTTAGGGTACACGTTTTTTTATTGCACATAAGGTATCACCAGCCATAATGGCGAATTTTTTAAATACAAAAAAACGTGACAATTGGCGACAAACCATACACCACACTGCATTAGGTAAGTCATTTGAAATAGTAAATCTCTGCGAAAAGAATAATAGCAACGTTCACGTTTGCTAGACAACAGAATCTTCACTGCCACTATGTTGTCACTGGAGAAACGGCGGAACGCACAGAAAGTGGCACGCCACAATATATCGGCAAATTCTTTGTTTAATTGCATTGCCATGCACAGCAGTGATGTCTTGACGTGTTTGAGTGATCTCTACCTTTGTCGCCGACAAGAGACTGAGATTAAAATTGTTTAAAGGGATTTCGTGTCGCGAAACTGAAATGCAGTTTCGTTTTCCTAACTTGTAACCATTGGCATGGAACGCATGTGGCTTTCTGCACGTGCTTTACAGTTCGAAGTCCAAAATCTTTCCTTTCGTGCCAGCACAGTACTGAGTGCTTTGAGGGCCTTACGAAATCCTTTACACATGTCTATTTCAGGAAATGCATCATCTCGTGAAAAAGCGATGTTTTGAAGGTTTGACAGGTCTGGATAAACAAGAGGCTTATCATGAATCAGGCATCGAAGCAGCATGTTTCGAGAACGAACTCCCTTGAGAATCGCATTTACAAACTTGGTTTCGCCAAAGATGTCCATTGTTACCTAACAAAGATCGGTTTCGCTTTGTTTACGCCAAATATGGCTCTGGTTACATGAGTGAGGTTTGCCATTTTGTCACTCAGGAAGTGACCACTGCCAAATCAGTCCAAAAACCACCCCTTACTCAAAAACTACAAAACGTATCCAGATTTGGTCAGTACTACCTGAAAGAACTCTTCAAAAAAATCAAGTACTGAGGAAATGGGTTTAATAAAAGCTTTTCAAGTCTTTTAAAAACTTAAATGAAATTTTACATAATCTGATTTGCCTCAGGTTACCTGAGCAGGGCGATTAGGCGGGCGACGGAGATTTAGCCCTACGTGTAGCTTAAAATGTTGCTAATTACCATTCTCTTGAAAATGTCTTTTGATTGTTAATTTCCCGCTAATTTCAAGAACGTTTGATTTGAGTGAAGGAACTGTTTCAGGAAATATTATTTCAACAAAAAATTGTTTACAAAATACGCAGATATGGCTATATTTCCATCGGAAACGAGCAATTCGATTTGAAATATATAATTGTTCAATGATTTATATGAAGCATGAAAAATTTTCAACGATCTATCAGTTTATTTTGGCTAATTCACTGAAACGCACGGCGATACGTTATTGTTATTTATGTACGAACACATACATTCATTAATGTACTCGCAAAAAGCCACACAAATCCTTCTGCGGTATATTTCTTTGCAAGTCAGTTTTGTACTTTTTATTCCAACTCTTTAAAGCTCGTGGTGTTAAAAAATACTACACAAATAAAGACGACTTTCACTTATAGATCCGTTTGACGTTTAACATTTAAGGACCCCAAAGCCATTTTTGTTGCTTGGACTTGAGCAATCATAACTTGCTAACCGATAGAGCTAGATAGCTGTCCAAAGTCTCTACACATAAGTCTCCTTGCAGGGACAGATCCAGGGGGAGGGGGTGATCGTCACCCCTAAAACCTACAAAAGTAACTTTTTTCACTATGATTTTGTACAATTCGTAAAACAGCATTCGCGATTTAAGGCTATTTTGACGTCCATTGTTTTGTCACAGCAGTGTTGTGAAGTACAATTCATGTCTCTTGCAGTAGTGAACTCGTAATGAGATTTGGCTGCCAAATATTGGTGAAATCCCTCCCCCTTAAACTTACTGGCTGGAACCGCCCCTGTCTCCTTGGTTCTATTAAAAAAAACTTTTGGTTTTGAAAGTTTTTCGGTGTGACATCACAACTGGGGTAGTTGGGGGATTTTTACATGACATGGCCAATGCCTGAGAAAAAGTTTAAGTGGCAATTTACCGTATTTTTTTACGTTGAACTGGGCAAAAATCCATTTTTTAGAGCTCTTGATTGTCACCTAGATCTAGTTCTGTGCAAGTTATGGCCTTAAAACCACAATTAATTAAGTCATTCCCTAGGCCAGGGGATTAGAATTAATTAATTATCGATTTTTTTAAAACCATCGAAACTCCAATGTGAAAATGACATTTTTCTTTAAACTAGCAAACTTGTGGAACAATCGGCGTAAAGATCTTAGGCGTTTGTACATTCACTGAAAATTTTAATAACTTAAAAAAACATGTTTATTCTTGAAGCAACCATACCTCATCTTAATGCAAAAATACCTTAGACGACAGTCCTACTTGGCATGTCGAGACTGCATCACAGTCCACTACATATAAACCGTTAGTGTTAGCAACTTTGCCGTTGTGGTCTTCATGAAATTGAATTACACTTGTTTCTTGATAGGCATTTACTGAGTTTGGTTCATTTAGACCTTCTTTCCAGAGATAGCACTTATTTTTATAGTTGACGTCTCTTCAGAACAACTTCTCAATTTAGAGTTGTGGAACATTCGCCATATGGCCAAAACGACCTCCCAAATATTTTTATATCCAACTTTTTATGTTTCTACGCAATTTGATTAACCTTTGCTTACGATTTGACACATCTCTGTTGGCTACTCTTGATCATATCGTGCTAATCGTTAGCAACTAAACCCCCTATGTATGCGGTGACTTTTTGAGTAATCTGACTTCCATGCTCTACTTTCATAACTTTGCAATGATTCGGACTTGCACATATATCCACATTCCAGCACTAATTCTCCACAAAGATAATGCAGTCGAATCAATCAGTGAACTGTGTTAATGGGAAGTCGATTTCACGTTTCTTTACGCATCGTGCGCAGTCGAATCTATCAGTAGATTGTACTAATAGGAAATCTATTTACGCGTCTCATGGTGCGTAAAGAAACGTGAAATCGATTTCCTGTTGACACAATTTTCTAATTGATTCGACCTCGTTACCTTTGTGTAGACTTACTGTATTGCTAAATTATAAATCATTAATATTTGTTGGTTGCTGTGTTGCTGCAGTGTAGGTGTATTTGCTTGACAATATCGCATTCTCCGAGAAGCGACACAAGGCCTTTATTCTGGCGTCAGCTTTGCCAGTTGTAATTGAATAAAGAATAATGGATTAGCCATATATTGCATTCGTATAGGTAATTAGGTAGGCTAAGCCCTTTCAAGCGATCACAATCACGGTCAGCGAAACTGTAAACCCGACCCCCGGAGATGCTTTCAGATTTTGCCGCCCATCATTCAAAAAATGCTTCATGAAATTCAGCACAAAACCAACTCAAAGATGTCACAGTTTCTATATTTGGAAACAGACCACCACCGCATGCAAAACCATATTTTGTAAAGGTCCCGGAATCACTACTTGGGTTGATTCGGGCAGCTCAGTTTCCACTAACACACCTGTGCTATTCGCTTCTTTTGATTTTGTTCGCGCCTCTCACAGTCCTTTTCAGTTATGTTTGAATTATATTTGAGCTTTTGCCTTTGGATTGAAAATCGCGAAGCCTTTCATCGCATCTGCTCCTCATTGCGTTAAGAGACTGCAGTTAGTCAAAACAGCGACAACTTTAATAGTGGGGAAGAAGAGGCAAAGCAGGATAGTGAGCAAAGCGCGACACTCAAAGTTTCTCACGTCTTGTCATCTTTGGCTCCCTCCACCGGGAAGGACTGTGCAAAACGCCCAACGCGCAGGCTACAACAGTACTGGAGTAGAACACGGTTTGGCCTATTTTTTTATAAGAAAGTGTTGAAAAGGGGTTATAAAAAGTTTAAAAGAAGTACATTTTATGATACCGTAGTTTGGATTTTGCCCCTGTCTAAGCCCGCAACGCAATCAGGTGAGAATTATCTTTCACCTACTGTAGATTCGTCGCTTCTCTTTGCGTTTGTTCTAGATTTTCATCGTTGTTTTCGCCTCTTTCTACAGTGCTTTACTCAGATATAAACCTGGTGCAATATGCTGAGGAAATAGTGTCTATCTTGATTGAGCAATCGTAGAAAAAATGCGAATGATGATTTCGAGAATATTTTTAAGAAAACGCAAAATCTTTATGGAAAGCTCGTAGTAGTTCCCAGAAAGGCTGCGAGGCAAACACTTCGGGCAAACTACGACTCAAATGACCCGTATGTGCCGCGTCTTGACGGTCTAATGCAAGAGCTCAACCAAAGGTTTAATAAAAATTTCAAAACTGCAGCAAAAATTAAACATCTTGTCTTCACAATTGTTGCTAGCACACAGTACGCGAACATAAAACAAACTAGAACCAAGAAAAACCAAAAAGTCATTTTGGCCAAAGGTCAATAACAAGAACAGATCCTCATCACTACCAACATTGGTGGGAGGGGCAACTGGTGATTCAGAGATTGTTAAAATGTGGAAAGACTATTTTAAAGGAATATTAAACTCTGAAAACTCTGGCAATGGGTCTGCAGAGTCTGTGGAACACAGCATA
>JGI24021J15306_10012737_pt1 | contig 10455 bp, 2 predicted proteins | sample Ectturendosymbi1_FD_15306 | JGI IMG/M metagenome (IMG submission 15306) | reverse complement strand
TCCGCACCCTGCAAATCAACTTCGACTGGATCACAATCCTTCGAACACCTACAGCTCAACGATATATCCTGTCCTACATACAACAAACAGGAAAACCTGTTTGACAGACCTTTCCGTACTCTGTATTCCATCATCTGAGATTCCGTAATCTGTCCTGGCGCTACATAGCCCACGAGCTGCAAAGCGCCACAAAAAACAAAAACAAACAAACATCGTTTATTGCCGCGGTGGTGTACGGACTGTCTTGTTGCCTAGTGGGTTGCGAAAATTCTAGCTCTGCTAGATGACATCTTTTCTTCCAGTGCATAATAGTTATAGCTCCATTTGACATGTTTATAGATCGCCTGCCCTAGATAACACTTTGTCGTCCGAATCAGCAGGTAAGTTTAGCGAACCCCCCAAAAAGCTGGAAGAGCGAAAAGTAAAGCTTCAGCACAATGTCAGATACCTTGTCTCGCGGGGCGGTCAATGTGGTAGACGTTCAGCCGGTTGTTTTGCATATTATATCGGAGGAAAACTTGTTGCTTGGAATCCAGCTGTAATATGACGCTTATATTTGATAGGAGCTTATCGCTCTTCGAAAAACGGAAATCTTATTTTAAAGGCAGTATTGACACTTCAAGTGAAAGGCAGATAATGGCTTTCTTGATCGATGGCTCAGATGTTTCTACAATCTTTGCATAGCCTCTCTGCGCCAAAAAAGTTAATTTAAACTCTAAAAGCGTTTGTTTTGCAAGGCAGCATGGCGAATGGGGGAATTACACTACTGCACTGCAATTAGAAAACGTCCAGAGAGTATAGGGTATATAATTTGCAATTAAACAGTACATTCCTAAACCTTTACGGGCTTTCAAGTGCAACCGATTCTGTCACGTGACTAAATATAGCGTGTATAGAAAACTACCGAACTGAGTACCGAATAACTAAAATTGCCAGGAGATTCCTCGAATGACCACTTTCCACCATGAACTGCTTGCTAGTCACGGTGACGGAAAAAAAACGCAGCATAGTAAACCACAACGTTCCAGGTCCAGACTTGAATTGTTCATATCAGGCAGTGCTTGATTTGAATTTGGAATTTCGCTGTTTTTTTATAGCCTCTTCGTGCTGAGGTTGCTAACAAAGCCATAGTTCCACGAGAAACAAGACCTATAGATGTCTACTCTTTCACAGTATAAAAACTTTCCTGTAACGATGTGATAAATTCAAAGGTGATTTATTGCTGTATGAGAACAGTAGTATAAATGGAAACCAGTACATCAATTTGCAAATGCGTAGTAGGTCATTGCAACTTAATTCAGCGTTTATGAATTTTTTGTAAATGGTCGTCAGATCCTTTTTGCTGTTGCCAAGGCCAGTCTTTGTTTTTTTTCCTGAATACAATTCCAAGGGCAGAACCCTGCAATTTAAAGAATTTTAGCAGTGAAGAACAAATTAATACAGTAGTTGTTCGTAGGCAACACATATTACCTGCGTTCTCGATGGAGTGTTTGTGTGCACTATCTCTTGTGTGTTCTTGATGGAGCTGTTTTATAGGTCAAACAGCTGTGCTAGGAAATTACCAAATCCATGCAACACTAAAGGTAAAAGTGAGAAACATTCACCTGATGTTTTCAACTGGTTGAGAAGAGCTCTACCCTAGCAGGCCCTTGCCATTGCTTCGTTCGATGAAGTCATGGTTTCCAAGTAGTTTCTTACAAAATGATGCAGGAGCAGTGGAACCATCGTTTGTTGCTGTCACAACCCAGCGGCCAAAAATCTTTGTCAAACCTAATATCTTGTGACCAGATTACAAATCATTGCTATTTTTAAAGTATTACATAGACCTAATTCTTACGAATTATCCAGCATGAAGCACATCAACTGTAGGTGTCTTCAATGTGATCTGGAATTTACAACAGGGGATGGTAAATCTTAATTATATTTAGGATACTCTTATTTACATAAGAGACTCATGTTACTGACTCCACAAGAAAATTCGACTTGAGAAATCGTGAAGATTGATATGACTGTACTCACCGAAGCTGGACAAACTTTGTTTGACGTATGCTGTATCCAATGTTGAATTACTTGGATCTGGTAAGAAGCGCAAGTTGGCAATAAGTGACTGAGCAACCTGGTTTTATTACATCGATGCTACAAACATGCAGTCACGGAACATGTCCGCTATCGGCTAATGTTACCTTAAGATAGCTTGCCACTATAGAAACCAAGGATAGCAGTGCTTTTTAATGTAAATTACAGATTTTTCTACGGGCATTACTGTGGTAGCGAATGTGTTTCCAGTAAATATGCACAAACGGTTTTACGAACATTACCTTCGGTATAATCACTCCGCGATTTGATCTCGTCAAAATTGGGTGATCAACATTCCAAGAAAGAACGATTTAACGATTGTGTCCATTGACCTGCCTCCATTTAGACAGGCCTCGTCTGTTTGCACTCGATTATTCTCAGATTCTTAAATGGCTTAACGAGGTGCTCTTTGGTCTACTTACGGGTGACCTACGTCATAACAGCGACAGCGATTGAATATAACCGAAAACAAATAGTCTCATGTTCCGGTGCTTTATCTTGCTGTCAATTTTTTTTTAAAAAGGCGTTTCTCTGAATTACGTAGTCTTGAGTTGTGACTGTTTTGTTGTACACTCTTGTTGTATACTCAGAGAACGAAATCAAACCTTGTCAGGTCGTCTCGTCAAACGTAAGACAAACGCACTTCGGGAATCCTTTCTGCTGTTGTATGTTGAATATGTTACGGTTCGCGTTGCCCCCAGAACTTATCAAATCACTGGCATTTGCTGGCAGTGATTGGCAATCTTGCAATATGCCTCCGACAGTAAGAGGAATAGAAAAGAAAGCTATGAAATTGTTGAAAGACTGCTAACAGGATGATGTTGGAAAGCAAGGATGATGTTGGAAAGCAGTTGACCTACAAATTGCGGCATGTGCCCAAGCTTTCCTGATAATTATGAAACAGCATTGCGCAGCGAAATGGTTTTGGTTTGACATTCTGGAACCTTATGCGAACACGCGATTATAGCGTTTAACCAACCGATATAGAATTACTCGGAGTAATCTGTACTCCCTCTGCGAAGTAGTGTGCACTGGCAAAGCTTTGTAGAATAAATAACACAAACAAAGACTTTGCAAAAGTTCGCATAAGTATGAAACAAGCAACTGCAATACATTAAGCATGCGGTCTAGAGTGGGTGCATTCATACTGTGAGAACCGGCAAATCTTGCGCAATGTCACTTAAAGGTGTTTTTCACCAAATATTGACCAAGATTGTCAAGTAATCAGTGGCCTATATTTTGGGTGCAAGGCTCTGTTTACCTGCCGTGGCCAACGATTGTTAGTAGTCATCAGGTTCAATGCAACATTCCTACCTTTGAGGCCTTTTTGTGAAACTTACGTACCTTCTTCAACGATACAGGTCTAGCAACGTATGGTTGCGCGCTTTGATGCAGTCAGTTTGTTTATATTTGTTCTGATTCCTTGAACACTGCAACCGCATTTTACTGTGCGACAGAGTGCTCGGACGGACGTAAACCGCATTTTACATTGCGACAGAGTGCTCGGACGTAACAGTGTTTGTTTGAGGGCGTGTGCATGCCACAGGGTTGGACTCTTGTGTCCTACTCTGGATGTAGTGTTGTACCAAGTGTTGCGGGTTAGCGAACAACAGTGTTACCCTGTTGTTCTACCTCCAAACTCGCTATTAAATGGTTGTGTTGTGTCTGTTATCAATCCGCATTTTGCAGACAGTGTGTATTTGTACTCTGTGAACTTTTTGTCTGTTATAAAAGCTTCAAATAACAAAATTAGTTAAATTCACCAAGAAAGATTTGTTTTTACAGCTTATTTAAAGTCTGGGTGGCGTGAAACAAATTACTTAAGGGGGGCGTGATAAGAACCACTGGTGTAAAGACATTCCCGGGGAAATACGTAAGGGGAATCACCTGCAAACATTCATTCTGAAACAGAGCTACAGCTGGTACAAAATTCCATTAGGCGAGGGAGCAAGGTTTTTCGTTAAAATTCGCTCGAATGCACTCGCCACAGAGCCAGAGAAGGCTAAAGATTCGATTCCCAACTTCGATCAACGTCTTGAAAGTAGTAGCAGCTTAACTGCTGCAGTAATCAAGGGGAATTAATCATGAAATGTAGCAATACTTTCTTATGACGCAGCAAGTACGCAGCTACTGTATATCAGGGCAATACACGTCATTCGTTCAGGTGTGCTTGGTCCAGCAGTGAAAGCCTTGTCTTCCCGACCACCCACCACTGTTGTAACTAAATTTTGCCCTACAATATACAGCTCAAATGCATGTATAAATATTTCAAAGCAGTAAGGTTCTGCAATTCAAAAACCATTGCTGAAAGTGTTTACTTTAGGAACCTAACGTACTGTTACGAAATTACACAAACAGCTGCTCTTGCATCTATAACGTTTATTACTGGCCGATGCCTAAGCGACTTCGCCAGCTGTCTTTTCTGATTGTATAACTATACGTAGTTGCTTTTTGCTGTTGTGCCAAAAGTGTAGCTTAAAATTAAATGCTGTCTTTTTCCCATGCTGCCTTTTGCTTTGCTATTTTTTTGAGGGATTGGTCTACTTGTTAAATTGTTTCGCCTTGTTTTGAGTCGAACTACATCAGAAACTTTGATTAATAGTGGCCGTCAGAATCAATTTACTAATTTTAATTCTGCCTAATGTTAGCAGATATTCAATAAACCTGCTTCTGCACCTCTACATTGCTGCATCACAAAGTTATCATTTTTGCAGAGATTCTCAAAGTGGCATGTGACTTTCAATAAACCTGCTTCTGCACCTCTACTTCATTGCTGCATCACCAAGTTCTCATTTTTGCAAGCTGTTTTTTGGGTGTTGGGTGATTTTGTAGCTTTTTTGTTTTTAGCTTGTGTTCAAATAGCTAAAGATTGCCTCTCTTGTCTGCCGTGCTATAACATGTACCTTTACTGATACGAATTTACAACATTAGCAGTGTCTCGGGAAAAGCAACAAATATAAGCTATGGAATTTTCAGCCAAATTCAAACGCTAAAGTGTTTGCTCGCTTCTTTGAAGTTTCCCCTGAAATATTTGATTGTATTGGGTTGTGACTTTCGCTCCTCTGGGCGCAACAGTAGTTTCGTTTTCCGTTTGTTGCGCAAGGGCGATTTCATTGTTGCTGAACTTGTTGACCTCTCCTTGTTTGACGACATCACGGGCACATTTGACGTCACTCAGTGGCAGGACGCTCAGCAGAATTTCTGTTGTAGCATCGCATTTGAGCTCAGCACTTAAATTATTTTGTCAGCATTTGACCATGCGTTGATGTTTGCACAGGTCATATTCAGAGGTGTGTCCAACAATTGCAGAATGAACCTACTTTTGCGGAAGTGAAATAAGCAACGAGCTCTTAACTAATTGGATAAGCTCCAGGCCAGGGTTTTCGTAATTTAAAGTGAAATCGGATTCCTGTTAAAAATTGCCTGATCAATTCCATATCCCCATTGTCGAGAATACTTACGTGAATATAGATATGTGCAATTTTGAATCATCGCAAAGAGAGCAAACAGAGCAAAATCGACTGATTTATCGAAAGCATACAGATGACTAAACTTTTCGCTATTGCCATGATACAATGTTTTACTGATGACGCTTTATAACTACAGTGATCATGTAGCGCCACGAGTGAGCTTTGTACAATGTCTGGTTTCGTTTGACTCGGTTTGTTTTTGAGTTTTGGATGTGTTCTCTGCAGCTCTTCCACACACAACGTGCGCCTGGTAAGAAGGCTACAGAACCAATTTGCAAAGTCTTGGTAAGACCCGGCTGAGAGTCGAAACTCGAGACCAACTACCACCGAAGCGGACGCACTTGCCACTAGATCACGGGCTGGTTTGCCAAATAAGCATTAGCATTCTTAAACTGAAGCCTCGCCTTGGCAGGGCGTTACTCAGTTCACGCTTGAGCCGATGGCGAAGAGTGTTCTCTCTTATTTTAAACTCGCTGACCTCTTGTGCTTGCTGAGAGCATCATTCTCTTTGGTGCCACACAGTGTCCGAGCGAACCGATTAATTGGTATTGTGACGGTGTCTTCTCAGGGCCACTAAACGTTTCCTCTCACGCATTTTTACGTGGAAATTTCGCGAACAATCTGAAACAGACAAGACTGAACATGATTTGAAGGCACCTTTTCGACCAACACTGTAACATTGCGTTTGTGAATTCATTACATTAATTTAAGTTTTTGCATAAGAGGTTTATTTCATCTTGAAACATATTTTAAAAAGTGTTGCGACTTTTTATGAATACTGACAAATAAGATTCAACGAAGAAACAGGCCTTTAGTCGTTTATTTCCTCAAAAGTTTGGTATTGAAACAAAACAAATGGCAATTGTTTTATATTGTACACACGTGTGCATATTTTTGCAAATTTCCTTATATTGAAAAGGTATAGGTTTACTGTATACTTTCGAGATATCAGACAATTAAGCCCTGCTTTCATTTTTTTGCAATGACTGAAAGAGACATCAAATATAGTGAAGGATTTTCCTGATGTTTTAAGACAAAACGTTTTTCAGCTATATATTTTTTTGGGTTTTAGAATAGCGTTTGAGTCAAAGTTAAGGCGTGATATTGTGCGATTTGCTATCTCTGCAAGTGGTTTTACCATAGGCGTTTTTCCATACAAAGGCAAAAACATGAATGCTGTGCCACACCTTGTTGAGGCTTAAGATTTACTGCAAATATTTGATAAATAGGGAAAAGGCTGTTTTTATGTTCCTGTGAAAGACAAATTTACTAACCGTGAGGTGTCAGTCTCGTGAATCTTCGTCAATGTTTGACTATCAGAAACGACCGCAAATATTTATACTATAATCAACCACAAAATTAAACATTACAAAGAAAAAACAGCAAAATATTTGGAGGCTATTGCATTGCATTTTGCCCTTTTCATTTCGAATGGTGTTCAACCAACTTTAAACTTTACCTTCACGTGAAAGGTTCCTCTGCGTAATAAGAAAAAAATAATTACAAAGTGTGGGGTCAAGGTTCGAAAACCATTGCATCCTTGTGTTCCAATACTTTGATCTGGTGAGCACAAAGGTAAACAGATTTGAAAAATTTGATTTTCTTAAAAGTGATTTTTAATAATTCAAGTTAGCATTTTGCAGGTACACATTGCCTTTCCTTTATTACGGGTAGTGTGAAATCTGTGCGTTTAATTGGTTTCTTGCACCCGCGCTTTATTGGCTGATCACGTGAAATTCCGTGGTTGGTGCCTGACTTGCCTTGCTCGTCTTGCATTTCCGTGTGTGGCCTTGAAGGCGTGCTGGTGTACTGACGCTGTTTCGTTCTGCTTTTCAGAGTGTATAGCGATTCTTAGTTCAATAAAGCCGACAAGTGGTTATTGATGGTTGCGTTCAGCACAGGTAGGCATTACTATATTTGTGCCCTATCTTCTTTAACACTTTATAAAAGGAATAGAAGTCTTTTTAAATAGGTGGTATCAAACTTGATGCGGTATAACAGATCAAAGTCCATCAGTACATGTTTTAAACATCCTTTACAAACTAACAACTTGTCTGCACGCGTTCAGTGTTGAACTTTAAATTAAAGTCATAAAGTTTTTGTTACACATCAAGGAATAATTAATTACCAAAAATATTTAAACGACATTAATTCAGCAGTTTGCACGTCAGTGCATGTCTGGATGTCAGTTACTTCAATTTAAGATTTTCTACATTTTCAGCAAACATTATTTGTCTTGGTGGTGTTGACTAAGGCTTCATCTGGCTCATTACGACCTTGTGTGCGTTTCTGACGGACTAGCGCTGCCCTGCACACGACACCCCAGTTGAATCCTTTGTGAGGTTCTTCCCCTTTACATACCTTGAGGAAAACTCAGATATTTTTGTAACAATACCCCAGATTGCGCAATGTGGAATACGTTCATCGAGGGTGGGAGTTGTTAGCAAGAGTTTAGTTGGATGTTTAGGTATACATTTTCACAAGAAAATGCATCTCAAATTATTGGACTCCAGTTGTTTGGAGAAAAATAAGTCATTTCAACAGAAGTTGATCCAACGTCGGGAAGAAAATAGCACCGTCAACAGGTGTGGGGCTGCATACTACGTTTATTTGTGATATCGCAAAATCTTAAGTAGGTCAGTATTAAAATATAGCAGAAATGGAAACTTAAAAGTGAAAGTAAGCGGTGTTACAACACCTCACTAATGCCCGAGTTAGTTAGTGTTGAACCTAGATTAGTTTTGTTATGATTTGTTTGATCACACCGTTTCTACTAACCTGCAAGTGGTGAGTTCTTTTTCATCCAGTCGAAGCCATCCCCTCAACTAGACTGCCATATGTTTCTAACTCTCTGACTCTTTTGCAATTTATCACTAACACAGTAACTAACAGAAACTTGCTTTAACGCAGTTCCTGGAGTCGTGTGATGGTTTTAACACAAAGTATTGTTCTCTCATTAACCAACGGATAATATATACAACATTTACATTGCATTGCGATTTGTTACGTTTTAGAAAGCCAAACATCATTTATTTCAGATCCCCTATCATTATGGCCTAAATTCTCTTATACACAAAACATAATTCCATTGTTTTCTAGGGATCATACTTAAATTTGACTGTAATGCTAAAGACCAAGATAGGACCTGTCCTGAGGTCTTTGTTTGTTTTTAATATTTCGCACCTTGTGACTTTGTTTCCCAGACTCCCTCGTGACTTTCTTGGCATATACAGACGTCTGCCTTTTGTAATTTCTACTTTATTTGGTAATGTCTTTGCTCCATCGTTTGGTTCATGAGCTAAGTTCCGGATTTTTGTCTCAAAGGATTTCCTAAAACACATGTTATCGGGTTACCTTTGACATAGGTATATTTCCTATTTCTCATCGTTGCAAACATTTGTAATATAGCTGTCAATCAAACTTGGTTGCCTGTCAATCAAATGGTGGCACAGGGTTACGTGATGTTATTGACTTGTCCTGTCAATCAGTCTTACCACTAAAATGTCGTAATTCGACTTGCAAGACGTCAGAGGTTAGTTATGCATCATTGCACAAGGTCTAAGTTTGCGTAATCCGCTTGGGTTGTGGTTCAGTGGTTTTGCTCTTTACGGTAATAATACAGGTATTGCTGTATAGCGTTTGCCACAGATCATGCTCGAGTAATCTTATACCTTGGCTAACTAATTGATTATTAACATGGTTTAGATATTTGACTTTCACACAAACATTCGATAATACAGTTATAGCAACACAAACGCTCATAGTCTAGTGCATCATGAGGTATTGAGCTAACTCGAGTGCGGTTGTCGGTTTGGATAACTTCCGTATTTTAGTGCTTAACAAGGCATCATGGCATAGCGACATTGCGTACTAGTGCGTGCCTTTATTTTGACTTAGTTAACTTTCTAGCTATTCTTCTACGACATTAACATAATTACAGCACACAATATTTTACAGTTCATAATACGGATCTGTTTTGTCATCTATGGGTTGTGATGACATGACATGGCACAATGAAAACATACACAATTAAATACAGTTCAACATAGCTTTGTTTTACTATGTTGTAACTTTAATACTGTGCATATACACCATTATTGACATGTGTCACACAGGATAACAACAGTTTTTTTCAGTATTGAAGTTGTTCACCACCGTCCCACTATCTTAGCATCCATTGCTGCTCATCCTTCAGAACGTTACTTTAGACCAGTGGTTCTCAAAGTGCTCCGTACGGAACCCCAGGGCTCCGTCAGAGAAACTTAGGGCCCCGCAAGCTATTTGTTTACTTATTAAAATACTACGCTTAACTTGCTTGTCTACATTAATTCTTGATTTTAGCTTTATTTATTGCGTAATTCAAAGTAAACCTTGATTGAACTGTCCCATCGTTGTGAGCGCCAAAGCAGTTTGTCAAACTTTATTTTTAGAGTAATCATTTCCAAACCTATTTTTATTATTGTAAAAACTATTTTGTGACGTAACAGTGTAGAGTTAATTTCGCAGTGTAGTATAGAAATTAAAAATCAGTTCCGGTAAAGTTGCTGCAGTTTTGCTTTGTTCCCGCCCAGGGTTGGTTTATTTTTCACCCTGAGACTGTTTTCTGATGAAGCTCGGCACCAATGCCGAGCGAAACATTAAAATAAAAGAAGAGACGATAAGATCTGTTTTCAATTTTACCGGCAGAACACCAGATCAGCAATATTTTGTTACTCCAGCTAGGTTAGCCTAGCACTGGCCTACAATATGCCTGGTAAACAAGCACCTCAGCAATCTGCCCCACATTATGCAGTATTCTATAAGGTTTGTGGCTATTTTCAGTTGAAAGCAACTGATGGATCATCATTCAGGTATATTTCCGGTAGTCTGTGTTTTCGCTATGTTCCTGTTGCAAGGTCATGAATTTTTG
>JGI24021J15306_10012735_pt1 | contig 10455 bp, 8 predicted proteins | sample Ectturendosymbi1_FD_15306 | JGI IMG/M metagenome (IMG submission 15306) | reverse complement strand
CACCAGCTGTCGCCAGCGCAAAAAGCAAACTTTCGGTGTATCCAATATATGGCGTTTATAATGTGTTTTATTTTCTATGACTGTGAATGCAAAGTGCTATGCTTGTCAACTGATCCCTGGATATAAAAACGTAACAACTTTAGATTGCTTTCATGTGATGTGACTTCTATTCCTTGACTTAAAGCGTTGCTAGAAGCTGATTTGAAACAAGATCAGTGCAGATACAGAAGATTCTGGGAGAGATTTTCTGAAAAACCAAGCGACACCCTTTGTATCAGATAAAAATAGTTTTTAGAGAGAATGGAACATGAATCGGTGTGAATATATTTAGGTCAAAGAGCAGTTTTCACTGTCATGGATCATTTTAGGATTGAAATAGCTTTGAAAATAATTGGTTTGTCCTTAAACGAAACTCTGGATCTATTTGTTATAGTATCATCGAAAAAGTTTGTAATTTTGCAAAGTAGTTTAAACTCGAAAAGGCCACGCAGTGTCTTGAAGTCATTAAGATGTTTCATTTTTTTACAATAAAGAAAATCTTGCATACACCAAAAATCTGTTTTCATGAACATCAATTCTTCTTTTAAATTTTGTTATCGTTGCCGGTGAATGTGTCGATCAGGTTTACCAGCAGTCACTAAGCTTCTTCAAGCACAAACTACCAATTCTGCCAAGCATCCTTTGCGTATTTTTATCACATAGTTACTGAAGTTTGAGAACGAACATCCAGGAAGCGCGTTTTTACCGGGTCGGTTGTTTTCCAACAAGAATGTTGCGTGCGAGGTTAGAAAGAAACGCTTAATCTACAACTTTCACCCGGATTCAAAATTTGCTGAAAAACTTCAACACTCACTTTGAGAAACTTTGATGGACATGAAACCCACTTTCATACCTTGGCAGGAAATTAACATGTTTTGAATATGTCCAGAATTTTTTGAAACAAACGAATTTCCGCGAAACAACGCACCATAAACTTTAAACGAGTTTAGTTGTTTTCAGTATATTTGCTAACGTTCTTTTCAGATCTTCCAAGAAAGTCTTTTGTTCAGTTAAACTTGGGGTTGTTCCGATAGTTAAGGGTAGTGGTTGAAAATGCTTACCTGTAGGTAGTTTATTAATACCTTTCGCCTGACAACCCATCGTACAATGTACTACGAAAGTCGACCAGAAGGTTGTTGTTTAGTATTTTTGTGCATTGTTACCATCTATAAACGAAAACTCTTTATTCTACCTGTTAAAATTTATCAGGTTAGCTTTAGTCGAGTGGTATTGAATGCATAAAACAAGTCTTAAGCAAAAATTCAAGTTTGAAAAACGGTCAATTTGTGCTTTTGTTTGTGAAAAAGAAACAACGTAGGGTCGGTGTTAACTACAATGCAAAACGTCTTTGTGCAGAAACGAAATTACTGGCGCACAGGCTTCGGGAAAATTCTTAATTTTTTAACACATCCTCCCAGTCGTTACGATTGATTGCCCGTGTTGATTTCCAATTGGCGTTACAGAATAATCTTTTGATGTGTTTTGTAGCTGCACACTTTGTGGGAATTAGATTAACATAAACGCCTTCAGATATATGCTGTAGAGTGTAGATATAGCTAAAGTCAATGTGCAAACGGCATCGTTTCGCTCTTTGTGGCTTCACCAGTGGAGCAGATATACATTTACACTGTACAGATATATAACTAAATGCTGCTGTCATTAGTTTTTTGAGAGTTTCAGGCAAATTATAGATGTTTTTCAACTACAGTTGCAGTTATGAATATTCTGCCTCGTCCAGATGGAACATCGCAACGTTCATCGATTGACGATGTATTCGCTGTCATGCTCCATTTCTTTTGTTACAGCAACAGCCATTCACAGCCCTGTTGATGACAGCAGCTATATCTACGATTTGACCAACACTACGTCTGAGAAAAGTTGGGACATACCGGAGGAAGATACGAGGTAGATAGCGCTTAAAAGTTGATCCTGCCCATTACCTTAGAAAACAGATACATTTATTGAGCAACTGAGCTCTGCTCGCATGCAGCGCATCCTCACGCAGTTCTGTTTCGCCTTGTTCTTGTGTTGCGCGTCACACTGCAGTTTACTTCAAGTGTACTTGGTTCAGTTCGAAACTACTCGGTTTAATTTTTCTGTTGAAAATCGCACCAAGCGAAGCGCACATTGTCGGCGGGCAGATGATGCCATAAAAGATTTTCATCAGAGTCTGCTTCGGAATTAACCTTCGGGCTATTATACCTTCGTCGGTGCGTGTCAGCGTGACGTTGTTGATGGCAATTATGTTGTCACAAAGCTAAACATGACAAAACAAAGGAAACGGAAGAGAAGTAATCACCATTCACGTAATCTTTCTTGCAAGTGTTTGTCGCTTACACGCAGTTGTGTTTTGAGTAGACTGAACGAGCAGTTACTGATAACAGATCGACATTGGATATGTTTTTATGTTTTCCAGCGTGGACTCGCACTTCTCGCACAGCAACTCCTGGAAACCGGAGACTGTGCCTCCTCGAAACTTGACAAACGCCACGAAGCTGTGCTGGCGCGACAAGGACGGCAAGTACAGGAATTTCCTCTTCAAAAAGAAAATTACATGCAAGCCGGAACCTGATCTCTTCAACCCATGCGAAAACTTGCTGGGAGACTTGGGACTTGAGATCGTGTCGTGGAGCGTTGCGTGCTTGGCAGTGCTGGGTAACTTGTTTGTCATCGTCGTTCTCGCCGGAGTCGCCATCGACCGTTCTCGGAACCAACAGCGCCACCTGTCGGTACCGAAGTTTCTGATTTTGAACCTCGCCTTCGCTGACCTGTGCATGGGGGTCTACGTGCTCGCGCTATCCGCAATGGACAGAAAGAGTTCTGGCGAATACTACAAGTACGGCGTTGAGTGGCAACAATTGGGGGGATGCGACGTTTCCGGTTTCCTTTCGATATTTGCTTCTCAACTCTCGGTGTTCACGCTGAGCGTCGTATCGCTGGAGAGATGGTGAGTCATCGTTGATTAAGTTGAGCGAGAAAGTAGTCTCAAAAACTAGTCTCAAAAATGAAATATAAAAACAGTTAATGTTGATTTATGATTAACTGTGCAGAGACAGCCATTAAACGGTTTTATGTTGCGTCATCACTCTCGCTTGTTCCAAGGTATGCGATCCGCTACGCTATTCAGCTGGACAAGAGGATGACAATAAAATGCGGACGGATCGTGATGTTGTTCGGTTGGTTACTGGCTCTCTTCCTTGCCGCTCTTCCTCTGGTTGGAGTGAACAGTTATCGAAAGACAGCGATTTGTTTGCCAATGGAAGCTTCGACGTCTTCAGGTTAAAGAAACTTAAAATTTTCCTGCCACTCAGAATCAGTGTTTCTTCCACTGAGTTTTAAATTTCACCTTTTCTTGAAAAGCTTTTTTGGTGATTGGTAAGTTTCATAAGTTTTCAATTTGCAGCACTGGTACATATATACCGTGTGATCCGAAAACATTTTTCAGTTCCAAGACATCCAGTTTGCATAAATAGTTTGGAACAAAATGCCGTTAGACGTTTTTTCTCGGCTTGTTTCAAGCATAGAAGTTGCTCACCTTGTGAAAACAATGTTTCAAAACTTCACGAACAGCTACTGGTGTTACTCACTGTGAGCATCAATCAAACCTATTGTAAAGAATTTATGAAAAGGCAAACAATTTAATTTTTTGCAGGTAAGGCGTACGTGGCAACTCTTCTTTCTCTGGACATCGCTGCTTTTGTCGTTGTCGTGGGGAGCTACGTTTCAATGTACGCAATAGTCCGCACAGCCAATACCAGTGAAAATCGTCTTAAAGATTTTTTCAGCCGGCAGCAGAAGAAGCCGTTTGACGAAAGCAAGTCAGTCCTCATGCCGTGCGTTCTGTTTCTTATTATTGCTTGTTAGTAGTAAGCAGCAAGTTATTCTGATTTCGAAAAAACGAAAATGAGATACTTGTCTGAAATATCTGTGATGGTTGATAACAACGAAAACATCAGATTAAAACGGTTGAAAAACGGAAACATTGCTTTAATTTATAGGTTCGTGTAGGACGGAGGTTCTAACTTTTTCAGTCGCACCACTCTTGGCGTTAGTCATTGATAGTCACGCCCCACCTAATCTCAAAATCAAACACAAAAACAGAACAACAACTGATTTGCCATTATCCTGCTTAATGGGAAGGATGCAACTGTTTTTCGGAAACTAATGTAGTTTGATTCGAGGCTTTGTTGAAGACAACGCACATGGTAAATCTGCTTTACATTCCAGTTAGTTCCGAGATTTTGTCTTCGCACTCACAAATATTCAAAATCCACTTTCACATAATATAATATAGTTCTGTGGCAAAATTCGCATTGCCACTATAAATGAAACCAAGCAGACAAGACACCATCGAAACATGAAACGTTCCTTACTCATAAATCCAACTTTGAAGAAGTAAGTTTAAGAGGTCTCGTTTTTTGTTCACTGTACTGTTCGTTTTGTTTTGATTATGGTAAAAAAAATGCATGATAAAAATTGCATTGAATACTTTTCAACAGTACGTCGCTGTCATACTCGCGCCCCCATTGCGAATCTTTCATACCCCCCGGTTCACGAACCCAGGGTGTCGTAGTTTCAATTACCTGATCTTTGATTTTAACCGAGCTTTGATTTACATGGATGTAAACAATTCATTTTACTTATCAACACTATAGGATTTCTGCTTTTTAATCATAACCCAATCTTTTTGTGTTCAGGGGATCTACCAATTGTTACGGGACAATGGACAGCAGAGCAGCAGACGCAAGAGTAGCTAAAAGGATGGCCGTACTGGTTTTTACTGACTTTGCCTGCTTCTTTCCAATCTGCTTTTTTTCTTTGTTCGCTCTGGCGGAGCTCCCCCTTCTGACGCTGTCCACAGCCAAGGTTTTGCTCGTAGCCTGCCTACCATTCAACGCTTGTTGCAATCCGTTCTTGTACGCCATTTTGACCAAGTAAGTAGGTGTGGATTTCATAATTAATTTTCGTTCCAACAACTTGATATTTTTCAGCTATATTACACCTTAAACGCGGTTAATTTTTATAACAAAATGTTTTTGCCAATTTTTTCCAGCGTTCAAATAATTTTACCGAATGTTCGAGAATACTTCTTGAGAATAGTTTCCGCGCAAAAACGTTTATGGAGATGTTTCATGACGTAACCCGAAGATAGAGTTTAAGAATCCTCTTTAGATTAATAAGTAAACTACAGTTACTTTGCATGAAAAGCTTGATATTGTTGAGTTGGTGTTTTGAAATGGAGCGCTTTTTCCTTTAAGGTCTTTCAGAAAAGACGTCAAGACGTTTTATCAAGTTTACAAGTGCACTCTTCACGGGGACGATCGCCGTAAAGTGCGTCGCACAGAAAAACGTTCGGAAGGTGGCAGCAGACAGGAGGATCGCCGAAAGACGCTTCAGGTTTACGTTGACGGTGAAGCCGAGCAAGCCAATGGAGACATCGCCCTGGTGTCGATGGATCACAAAAACACCTCGGGCGCGAAAACTTCATCGATTGCAGACAAGTCAGCCGCTGCGAAGAAGAACGCGCATGCGACGTGTAGCTTCAGCCAGGCGAAATGCCCGGACAGCAGTAAATCACTCCCGGCAAAGTCAACGTCTCTTCCGAATTCAAACAGCAACAACAACAGCAACAGTAAAACACCTGGCAATGCGAGCAGCACAAAAGCGCCCCCTGGTCGTCACAGAACTCTGGCAAGTACCAGCTCACTGTCGGAAGATCCGGCGGCCAATCCAACAGCGATGCTAAACCTGATCGCGAGTTTACCGATGTCGTTGTTTGGCAAGAGGAAACGCGTGTCTAGCTCGCAACCGATTCAGTTCGCTGATACGGCGAGACAAAGTTTTGAAACGCAAGTGTCTGCCAACGGCGGTGTAGAGCTTTGCGAACATGCTGTTTACGAAAACGAAGTTGAGGTGTCAAGTGCGAGTAAGACGACTGAACTCGACGGCGAGGTCAAGCGTGACACAATGACAGAAACACTACCTGCGGCTAAAACAAATCACTGTGAAGACGAAAGTTTTATCTGAAACTGATGTCAAGTTTGAGAGCTGTACACGCATCTCTTCTGGGTGATCGCACTACTTTTAGCAGAAGCTTCATAATTTTTTTCTTTTCAAGAGCCAAATCCAGAATTTTTGTACCCTATTGAATTTTACAAAAACTTGGGCACCACTTGAACTGTTCCATTTTTTATGGTGAAACACTTCAAACCCGTCTTTCTGATAGAAAAAACGACTTTATTTGACTGCCGTGCAGTTCAGTGCCCTGCTCTTCCGTTTATTTTGTAGTAACTTCAAACCGTCCTCTGGAATCACACAACTATTGCGGTTTAGTTCTCAGCGAAGGCCTTTTTAAGCGAATTGTTTCAAACTTGAAATGTTGAATGTGTTACATTTTACGTCAACATTGATTCATGATTGATCCACAAGCGTAGTTTGTCCGGAAACAAAACAGTATTTGCCTTTATTGGCAAAAGTGAAACATTGTATTTCCCTGTCGTAAACGCATTTTTTGCCTTTTTTCTTTCCTGATGCGCCACTTTAGATCAAGAAATTTTATTTGAAACCTCGCGATCTGAAGTTCCTGAAACGTTTATAGACTTCAACAGTTGGTACGTTTGCAAACAGTTTGCTGTTGAAAACGATTTCCGAGGCTGCCTGTATAGGTGGCACCAGTCAAGCAATTTCCAATTCAAGTGTTAAATTCCTTTGCGAAGTTTTCATTTCGTGAAGTGCATAACATTCCTTTGTGGCGTAACGTCCTTACAAAACGCCAGAAGTTTTTTCTTTCAAAATGAATGCACTTCATGCCAGTTGCAAACTTTCTGAGTAGAATGTTGAATGTTTTATTATTACGTCATAATACGCCTAACACACCAGCTGTCGCCAGCGCAAAAAGCAAACTTTCGGTGTATCCAATATATGGCGTTTATAATGTGTTTTATTTTCTATGACTGTGAATGCAAAGTGCTATGTTTGTCAACTGATCCTTGGACATATAAACGTAACGATTTTAGATTGCTTTCATGTGTTGGAAGCATGACTTCTATGAAAGGACGTCTACTCCTTGACAAGAAAAGTGAAGCTTTGTTAAAAGCTGATTGGAAACAAGATTAATGAAGAGACAGAAGATTTTGGGAGAGATTTTCTGAAAATTAGTTTCTTTCAGTTTTTCCTTGTATTCAGCTTTTCTTAGAGTTTCAAAATCCCAATCAATATCAACTACGAAAAGAACCAAAAGTTTGCTCGCTGAAGCGTGCTAACTGGCTTTGAACGGGAGTCGAACCCAAAATGAATGTGATTCTTTTTCGCAGCCCCAGCCCCAGCGAGGATTGTCATCGTATAAATTCGCGTGCGCTGCAACAGCGCAGTAATAAACTACATAGGGTTTGGATCAGCACAGGTGAGAGCAAAAACAGACTATTCTGCAGAAACGACGATGACATCACGCTGCTTGGTCCTTAGCGGACTTCTGGGTTGCTCTACCGTGGGTGTAGCCAGCAGGAATCTTCGCAAAAACCCCATCTCTGCCGCTTGCGCTTGGGATAGCAATCTTTCACTCATTACCTAAATTCATTACCATAGGTGAAGATCGGAACAATGGTCGATTCGAAAACTGATAGCGTTTCGGTGTTCGGATGCTCCGGGCTTGTGACTATGTAAATAAGAGCTCAAAAATAGTGTGTTTGCTCTATTGATGCGAAAATCGATTTCCTTGTTCTGCCTTTCCAACACTCCTGAATAGCCCTCCAAGGTATTTGTACTTCTCGATCTCCTACAATTTATTGCTGCTTACTTGTAGTGTGTAATGGCTTGGGTTTCTGGAAAGACATAATATCTCGGTCTTTTTGGTGATAATTTTCATTCCAGCTTGGTCTAATATCAAGACAGTGGAACTTTTTGTCTCGAGATTAAAACCAGATACCAGAATTGTCCATTTAAAAATGGTTTTGGGGCAAGTTTCAGAATGCAAGAATTGTACCGTTTCGAACATTCAGAACCAGGTATGATTCATATGCATCTTTTAACATTACAGCAAAATTTCTTGATGAATCTGACACGCGCGAGGTGCTCAACCGCAGGAAGGGGCCACAAGAACTCGTATTGGACTGCCACAAATGTCCCTTAGCGACACGTTTCAAACCACATGCTTGGCATCTCAACAGCTTGTTGGTGCCATCAACCAATTCTGTTAAAATGAGGAAAAATGGAAGAGGTGATAAATAATACCAGTCTGGTCACTTACAACTGCCGGGGTTTTAAGTCTTCAATGCTTGATGTGCAAAATTTGTTAAATGATTACCAGATTATATTTCTTCAAGAGACCTGGTTGGCAAAAACAACAGCTTGATAATTTATCCTGTTTAGGTGTGTCTCATTTTGCATTTGGAAGAGCAGACTATGACTTTAATGATGCTTAGTTTTGGGTCGTGGACATGGTGGAACTGCCACAGGGGCGTAAGGAGGGGGCAAGGGGGGCACAATTCCCCGGGCGCCGAATCACTGCGGGGGGCGCAGAAAAGTCACAACAATGTCACAAGTACTTTCTTCAATACAGTACATTTGCTTCCGAAACACCTCAGGTTCGAACATGGGGGCGCCAAACTTGCTTCTTGCCCCGGGCGCCATCTAAACCTCAACCTCACTAACCCCGTTAACCTCGTTACGCCCCTGAACTGCTGTCTATTGGTCTAAAAATCTTAAAGCTTCAGTATTTTCAAATTGCGATGACTGTATAATAGGATTAGGAGTGTTTTAAAAAAAAATCAGATTTGTGTTCGATTAATGTGTACCTGCCATACTGCAGCAGAGCTAAAACTGATGACTTTTTAGCTTACTTGAGCAGAATGAAACAATTATGTGATGAGCTGCAACGCCCAAATATTTGTTGTGTGGGGGACGTCAATTCTGGGGCTACAAATATATTTGGAAATTCCGATTACGGTATGTTCTATTACCCCAGGACACATTTACATACATTAGTGATGCGCACAACACAACTTCTTGGATTGATCATTTTATCTCATCTTTTGCAATGCATCAAGCAATGTTTAAGGAAGTGCTAACCGAGTGCATAATTTTTGATCATCGGGCAGTAGCAGTCACAGTTCAGTGCTCCCACCTTCCTGAATTTGGTGACGAGGTGATGCATAGAACCCAAACGATGTCGAATTGACTGGCTTAACGTTACTGTCCAGAAAAGAGAGGATTACTCAGTGTCGTAGCTAGAGTGTGGGCTGCCTGGGGCGGGCCTTGAGTTTGGCGCTCCCAAAGCCCATAAAAACACGTATTGCACAGTGACTCCCTCTTAAAGCTTTGTATATATATTAACTAGTTTGTGTACCCTTATGATATTACAGTACGCTCACATGCTCAAATATGGTATGTTTTAAATATACACAAAAAACTCAAACATTGTAAGTGACAGTTAAACAAAATGCAAAAATGACATATAAGGAATAATAGTAAAAAGAGTGTAAAAAATTAGGACTATCTTTGTTTCTGAAATGAAAACTACAGTTTTCTACACAGTAACTTTTCCTGCCTTATTGCCGGCAAATTCATCAATGGCAATGTCAAAATTTATATTATCTGTCAATTGTTGCTCTATAGACAGTGTGGCAAGATTTCTCAACCACAAGGTACTCATGCTAGATCTTAAGAAATTGTTGATCATGCTTTGTTTCGAAAACCTCCTCTCACATGCAGCAACACTAACGGCAATTGTGAGGAAAATCCGCAGCATTATTATTGTATTTGGAACAGAGTTCCCAAGGTTATACTTTTGAATAAACTGCACAAGTTCAAGGTAGCCTTCTTTCTCTACTGCAATATTTTTCAACCATTTGGTTGCAGAGGAACCCTCCGCAAATGTTGCGTAGCTCATGGAACCCTAAGGCATAGGGTTTCGTAACACAAAGGGAGCAGTAAGTCAAAGCAATTGATAAACAGAGTTTTCAATGCGATTTATAGTGGCAAGGATATACTGTGCAACAGTGGCATTGCTACAACCGCATAGAACTGTGGTTGCTAATTTCGTTCCAAGCGCCTTCGGTCTGTTTCGGCGGAACCCCTAGCAACCGAAACCCCTGGAAACCTGAGGTTCCGCGGAACTCCGGTTGAAAAACACTGCTCCACTGTGAACTGTACATCGGCAACATCGTTCAACCGTGATGCAACAATAATGTTCTTGCACAACAGTTAACAACAAGCACAACTTCCACAACAATGAACAACAATGAACAACAAGCACAACAACTATCAATACTTCTTTTTCGGCTATTAACTGCACACGACCTCCTGTACAACTAACTGGCGAACTTGGAATCTGAATGCAGCACGGTGATCTAAAAATTTTCATAATGACGTATCAACATACTGAAGCAAGAAATCATTTCCTCTAAAAAAACGAGGCAC
>JGI24021J15306_10012734_pt1 | contig 10456 bp, 5 predicted proteins | sample Ectturendosymbi1_FD_15306 | JGI IMG/M metagenome (IMG submission 15306) | reverse complement strand
TTAAAAAGTAATAATATTAATAAAGCAGAAAGCTGCAGATCCTCTACTGAACCATTATTTAATACCACTCTTGCATTATTGCTTACACGTCTCATTAACCATTATTTAATACCACTCTTGCATTATTGCTTACACGTCTCATTACCTCATGCAGCTGCAATCGTCCAGCACAGACATGGACCACTTATCTACAGCAGACGAACTACCTCACAATCAAGTCTTACTCACGTTAAACGTGACTGGTTCACAACAACAAACCAAGCTCCAAACTGAGCTCCCGGCCAGGCCGGCATTCATCGGAAACTTTCTCAATAAAACAGAAGAAGATATACAAAGAAGATTTGTGCTCGAATCAGATGCCAATCTTGGTATGAATAGGAATAAGTTTTCGGGTCCAACATATTACAGGTACTACAAGCTGAACCAAATTTGCATCGTTAACGTAAGGGTGGCGAATGTACCTGAAAATATGTAAATAGATGATTTGTTTCAAAATTGGAAATTTGCATNAAAGCTAATATCAAACCAAAATAAAATTTCATGCTCGCGGCCTCTCCTTTGTTTGGTAGGAAACGACAATGATATTGTGCATGTGTTTTGGTGCTAGCCACAAAAACAAACTATTGCTCTATGTGGACACTTACAGCACAAACTTGGTTGTTTTGGATAAACGTTCCCTGATGAACTACAAAGCATTTTTTTATAAAAAATCTGTTTTGTCAGTAAGTACACAATCATGACAACCAAATATTAATTTTGATGATATTTTCCGACACCACCTTAGGATAGACATGACATGGGTTTGAAAGTCGTATTTATATGAACATTTTATCAACAAAAGTGCGCGTTAAACAATCGACAGCTATCCTTGCCGCAGTGTGTTTCGTATTGTGTACTACCTAACACTCTTGCGAATACAGTATGTGCATGCTAGAAATAGAATCCGTTTGAATAAGACGAAAGGACTGACGTTGCGTAGTGTTAAGTGATATCGATTTCGTTTCAAAGTTTTGCTGATCGATTCCTTGCTGATCCCATTTGTAGAGAGTACTTTCTTTGAAATTAAATGCTATCTTAATTAATAATGGTTCATTATCTACTGTAGGTTTATCAATATTAACGATTATTTGTTTTTCCACTTTATTCAAACTGCGATTGCTCTACTTTCGAAGAAAAAATAGAAAACATTTTCAACTAATAGTTGATTTGGAAATTCGTGGTACGCCAAGAAAGAGGTGGATTTGTCTAATATCTTCACTGAAATTTTAGATATAAAGTTGAAGTGAATACTCTTCAGGAATGGTATCTGGTAAACCCAAGCCCTTATTTTTTCCACCCAATCCATACGCACGTCTACAGTTTTCAGGTTGGTTATCGAGATATTTGTTTAAAATGAATCATAACGTTTCATGGCGAACCGTGCAAAAACTGAAAGCGCAATCAGTGAGCTACGTTAAGACTGGATGAAAGTCCTACAAAAATACACTTTGGTCGTAGTTTCGTGATATGAGCGAGAAGGTAAAAATTAGGTTTTTAAAGTTTTATTTTCAAGAAATGCGGTGACCATGCAAACTTAAACACCTGTTGGATTTTGCATCATTGAACTGCTGATTAAAGCACTGTTTCATCTAATGATTTAAGAATGCGTACACAATCCATGCAATCCGTTTCGCCCAACCTTGCGACATTACCAAAAGCCATCTTTTTCATTGTAACTTAATACTCAAAACATCATCTTCAAAAATTGAAAACATCCTCATTCTTTCCAATTTGCACGACACCTATTACCACTGAGGAACAATACCAATTTAAACACAAAGACGTGGTGGTCAGGAATTTTCTAGCATTGTTTATTCATTTGCTAAAAACGTTATGCTCTAGCACAGCTGTAGGCAATTAAGTTCGTTCGGGGCCACTTTGAGAAGGTCACGTTTAGCGTGTGGTCGTACCTGCTAATCGAAACGGAAGCAAACCGCTAAAACTAGTAGCACTAGTAAGTGCACGTTTAAATTAGCCTCAGCACTAACACTTACTGTGATAAGCATTAATAATTTCAACATTTAAATATTATGTTCCTGAATCTTTCCGTTGGCCTCTTAAAACGGTTTGGTGGGCCAAATATAGTTGTCAGACCGCTAATTGCCCACCCCTACATCTTAGCAGGATATAGAGGTGAAGCTAAAACTCTAGAAAACGTGTCTTATTGTTGAGATTAGCAGTTTTGTACATTTGTCGTAGTCAGTTATTGGGGTTTTATCTCTTCAGGCGTCTTTGTACCTATACGTGGTATAATCAATATCTTGGTGGTTCACAGCGGCACAAGTGCTGGAAACGAATGCGTTGAATGGAACCGTATTCCAATATACGTATTGCGAAAGGGTCATGTTAAGACAAACTTGATTAGAAAGACAATGAAGTAAACATACACCCAATAGCAGTGTTTGCTTGGTCAAAGTGAGGGCAGGAGTATTTTTCGACGCAACAAAGAAAAATTTCTAACGAATCTTTGTCCATCACGTGGACATCGAAATTCAAACTATTTACCAACGTTTGTATATTACAAAAACATGTGGACAGCGTGATGCCTGCAAGAACAAGTTTATAGCCCAACAAATTTCGAAATACGTTGCCTTTTTCCAATGAAAGAAAAACAGAAGTCTGAACCATATCTATGCTTGTCTCCAGAGCACTTTTTTATTTTGCGTTATGAAGGTTATCAGCTACAATGAATATATTGGACCTTATTCGTCTGAGCTCAATGCTGAGAGCATGAAGTTTTGGAATCAGGATAATGAGACGTGTAAATATCAATACGATAGCTACGGTGAGTTAGCATGTAAATAAGTTTCAGTGACTAACGTTGTCTGATCTGCCAACTTTAAATAGAGTTTTTGCAGATCCACATCTTGTTTTTATGTGATTTGAAAAACTAACCAACCATTCCATTTTTCAAAACCAACCAATGTCATTACAATTAAAACTAACTCTAAAGTGATACAATTTTTCCTTTATTTTTTTGTTTCATAGATCCTCAAGCAGATATTCCACAACCAACTGACTGGGATCTGTATCTTGGACACGACATCCGCTGGAAGGAAGGAGGTCCGGGAACAATTGGATACTCGGATGCTGGAGTCTTTCGTGATGTTCTTGCAGTTCCACCCTTGTCAAACATAACGGTGAGTGGGAATTCTTTTCAGAAACAAGTGCTTGACGTTTTTCGGTAGACCAACGGCATGCCTACTGAAAACATCAATGTTATATACCGTTACTTTGAGNGATTTTGCGGCTGCACAAGGTGAATAAATCTTCGTGAAGGCCATAGCAAAAACCTTTGACACGGGGCTATCACTGTTTCTTGCACCTTGCCATTTCGGAAATATCTCGGCTCGTGCTGATGCCGTGCGTTTGCTGTTGCTGGTCCATTTTTGCATTTTNTGCCACAAACGGTTGCAAAACCGTAAACGCCTTTGTCAAAATCATGATTATAAGGCTCGATATTATATTTCTCCTGAATGCTGCACCCATATTAACGACAACAAAATGTTTTGTGTAGAAATATTGCATTCTGGGGTACGAGAGGAACGTGATGGAAATGTAGGCGACTAAATTATGTGGATTTTTTCTATTACATGTACAAAAGATAAATGTACAATGCAAGAATGTAATTTAAACATCTTAACAATCTGGTTGGGTTCATTGCTTCATTTCCCTCGCAAACGAGTTATAAAGTTTGACCGATTTGGAAGTTCATTTAAGATTTAGAAAACTTTGTAGGTTTTAGATATTCTTCACTGCCTGACACATGTATCAGGCGACACATGAAAATAGGTCCTTGTTTCTCACACAGCCAAGATCCTGCCGAGTTTTTACGTTGATAGGCTTTCTATTTCCTCACAATGCGATTTTCTCTCATCTTTGCGATTTTCAATCACTTAAAACAAATATCATGGTCTTGGAACCGGTTGTTACAAACATGAAACAAGCAATATGGCACTGAGCACATCTCCAATCTCATTTGCACCTCAATCGTATTCATTTTGGTCAGGTTCCTAGATTCATGCATGTTATTCCCCAGTGCGGATGCAGCCAGTAAAGTTAGGGAGGGGCGATTTCAATAATATTTGGTAGTCAAGTCTCATTACCGGTTCGTTACTGAAAGAGACATGAAGTACTGTATGATTCACAACACTACTGTGACAAAACAATTGACGGCAAAATGACCTTGTATCACTAATGCTGTTTTCCGAACTGTACAAAGTCATGGTGAATAAATTACTTTCGTAGGTTTTAGAGGGGCGATTTCCACCTGGATTCATCCCCGGTCTTCCCAGCTTTTTCTATGGAATGCATCACAGGGCAACAACCCTAGGAGGACTCGAAATACCGCACCGTCATCAGCAATCTAAAATTATTGCTAGGTTTCATGTGCTAACATAAATACCGTGAAATGTGAAAACGCACATGAAAGACACAAAGCTTGCTAATACAAGTTTATTGCAATTTAATGAAAACAATTTCCTTGAATTGGTTTCCAAAACTTTGGACAACGCAACCGTTGAAACACTCATTACGCAATTACTTGAAGAAAACCTTGTACATATTCCAATAAATCAACATGAAACTATCTGCAAAGTAAATGCATATAGCGTAACGTAATTCAACATCAATCTTTTTTGTCAGGTGTTTTCGCTTTTTTCACCTAAATGCTTTGTTTCAAATATCGCATATATGTACCTATTTCTTCATTTACTCTGTTGAAAATTTTATGACACACTAATACAATTGGTTGTTGTCTGAGCTCTGACAACTGGTTTCGGAAACTTGAGTCACACTTGCAGATTCGTTTCATCACCGACGAGTTCACCGGTCCGATGGTCATTCACTGCCACATTTTAGGCCACGAGGATAGTGGAATGATGATGGTTGTTGACGTTGTACCAAAAGGTTTGTACTTTCGCATATTTGTGTCCACTGCCAGCTCAAACAAGGCTGGATTGTTTTTTTCCAATTTGACATTCTTCATTACAAAAATCTGCAGTGGCTATCCCAGATATGGGGTTCAACTTTATATGACACTTTTTGAATCAACTTCATATGTGCATCAATTCCGAACTATTAATGAACCCCACGCCTCGCAGTTTCATAACCTTTCCGGGCAGTGCAGATGCATATAATACTCCGCCATTCTTGAAAAAACGTTAATATATAAGGAAACGTCACAAAATATAGTGAAAGAGGCACTTGTATCTTTAGTAAACAAATGCATGTTCTTGTTGAAAAAGCATTATCTTCTTTTCAAATACAGTCTAATGAACTACAGTGTAATGCTCTGCTCATTATCTTCTTTTCAAATATAATAAAATATACAGTTTCAGCAATAATTGGAATATCACAGCAGTGACGTATGCAAGGGAATCAAATCACACTTTATTTGCACCTTCCATATTGACGCTCCAACGCCATATGAGGTCCAGAGGCGTTTCGTCTGCTCGGTCTGCAGCACTCCCAAAAATTGACAGAAACGCTTTTGAAGTATTTAGTAAAATCAGACTGCAGTAATTCTTTATTTCAATTTAACAAGCAAACGAGCACAATTCAAGCAAGGTTAAGAAAATATTGCGTTCTGGTTGACTAGATATTGATTCTACTACTCAGGACGCGTCATCGGACTGATTTCACTGGAAAATAACATTTTACAACTTGGTGCTAACTTTCCAAGTGAATGATTTAAAAATACAGAGTCCTAAACCATTTTGATACCGTCAATATTTATGCATATATCGAATATGCAACCAGTTGCCACAAAGCATTGGACATTTTTTAAAAGCTTTTTGACAAACCTCGTAATGAATCAATTGCGGGACATGTAGCCGACTTCCACCCATCAGTGGTTTAAGATCAGGTTGGATGTGGCAGGAACTTCTGGTTGATAACGAAAAGGGATTAGACCAGTGGTTCTCAAAGTTGGCGGAAACGCCCCCTTGGGGGCGAAAAAAACAAAGGAAGCGATAGAGGGGCGAAACAACACAATAGGGGCGAAAACGTTCGACAACTAATCGATCACTGACTTAACGTTAGTTGCCTACTCTTATGACTTGCAGGTTTATTGCAAATTTTTATGTACTATGATAATCACTTGAGGTTGTTGCTGAAGCAATTTATCTGTTAAATTTTTACTGTTGCTGAAAGAAACTGCCTTTCGAAAGGAGTCCTTTCCCAGCAAAGAATCAGACACCAAACTCTGACAGAGTATAATTTTCGCCTACGAAGTAGGTATCATCAGCTCTTATTCCAGTGGTTCCCAAACTTTTTTAGCCCAACCCAAATCTGAGTTTGATGAACATCTCACGACCCAAGCCTAAAACATCGAAAAACTGTATTTTACGTGCTTAGGAAGCGAAAATGTTTCAAACTACTCTACTACTACATAGCTGAACTTTCATACACTACCAACTCTGATCCACCACTGGCCTATTTACTGAACTGTTCAGCTCCAAAATACTTCCGTACTCAACGAATCGTAACTATGCAGCTAGTTGGCTTGTAGCTGCGCTGCCATTAAACCTCTCAGAAAATCATTACGATGCAATAATCCGGTTTTAATAATAAGAAGCAAAATGAAACGCGTATGATGCAATAATTCAGTCTATGACGGAATTGAAAGAACTTGAAAAATGAAAAGAAAAAAGTTTGTTTTAACAGATTTGAATCACCTTGGCGCGACCCTTTTTCGACCCTTCGCGACCCATACTTTAGGTACCGCTGTCTTATTCAAATTGAATTTGTTACGGAGATTGCTAAATGCCGCACAAAGATGCTTGGGAGCTGCTGGCTGCTCTTGGAACAGTGTTTGAGATCCATTGTTTAACAAGCAACACCAGGCCTGCCAGTTAAGATGTCACAGCCTTGGCGATTAATAAAACCAAAGAAACATCTATGGCTTGCAGATCCATTGTTGCATTCTGGTATGGTAACACGTAACAATCGCGGTGTTATAAAGAGCACACGCAAGTCTATTTGGCAAAACTGTTAGTATCTAGGAAGGGACCCGGAGCCGGAGTTGCCTCTCAAATGGCCGTAGCTCGGGTCCTAAATTTTAAACTTAGTTCTGGCTTCTTTTGATATTTAATTTGAGATCCGGCTCCAGGCAAAGTGCCCATCTCCGTTGCTCCGGCTCCGTAGCTCTCGATTATTTTCGCACGAATTCTGAACGTAACATTAGCGTCGTAATGCAATTGCTTAGTTCAGCTTTTTAATGGTTCAGCTACTAATACTTTCTTGAAATAAAATTATTTTAAATTTACTATCTTGTGTTTGCTTTATCAGGCTTGTGGGGCGAAAACGATGTGTCGAGAGTAAAAAAGGGAGATGGAATAAAAAAGTTTGAGAAACACTGGATTAGACCACCTATTCAATCTAGCTTTTATGTTATTTTGTAGAAATTTTATGCATACCCGCTTGATCGAATTGATGCAACTCCAGTTTGAGAAATCCTCCAACACAGCGTTGATATTGTTTGTCAACCAAGCGTGTCATAGGATGTGCTATTCTGTTGGCAGTCGATTTCATGTAAAGCATTTAATGGGCGTTTTGAATATGATGGAGAAAATACTATTGAAAACGTTTAGTTTGCTGAAATCTTTAGAAAAAGCAACCAGTTCACGCTCTGCTGCTATTGCTTTGCAATGATGCACAATTTAAAAAAATCAGTATTCAAGTAACCAGTCTCCACACGAAGTCGAATCGATCTAATATTTTGCAATTCGATTTCACATAACTTTATGCACTCAAGTCTTTGAATGAGTGTTACGATCTTAGAACCCTTCTTATTGAATCTCGAACACGGTCCAAAGACGGCTCATCTAGATAAGCTGCGTCTGAGTACAAGCTTTAATATGAGCAATGCGGTTGCATGGTTCAGGGCAGTGCTTCTTAACCGGGTGAATGGGTGAAAATTCACCCCAGGGTGAATGTAAATTTTGCAAGGGTAAATGAAATAAGGGGTGTGAATGAAAAGTGAATTAAATTAATTTTCCAAAATTTTTTAATCCTCTAATACCCTGCATTTGTCTTGTTTATTCTTTTTGTCCAAAACGTATCACCAATTGTGAATAAAATTTCGAACTTCAAGTGTACTAACTTTGTATCTTAGCAATTTATCACTTCAGAAATCTGTACTATGGTGCAAATAACTGCGTCAATTACGTCAGCGTGGTCATACTGCTTTGACCTACGAGACATTTTGCAAAAACGTGACAACTTGTAAGCCACTTCGACAAAATCATGTATAAAACGACAGGTTCACAGGATTTAAAATTGAAAAAAGGAAATTACGTGAGCGCGTTATTCAAATTATTATACAATAGCAAATAGTAATTTATGACGAATACCTATCAGTGTGATGCAGGCATGATTTTGTCGAAGTGGCCTGCAAGTTGTCACGCTTTTGTGGTAGAGCTTTCTCTGACACTATCGTTCCTTAACAATACCAGTGTTAGCGGTAGCAAGTCGGAGACTATCATCCAGTGTTCCGCCTGTTAATCTATTTCTGTTTTTAGTTTTGACTTGCTTCATCGCAGAAAATGTACACATATGCAGTCAGTGGCGTAGCGAGGCTAAGTGCCGCCCGGGACCGACCATAAAAGTGCCGCCCTTTCCACACCTCAAATTTGCTTACAAAAATTTCAAATCAGAGAAAATCATGTATCGTGCTTATTTAAAGAACTAAGGATTAATGAATTATCTTGAAAATCACAATAAAACACTGACGTGATCCTCACAAACTGACATGATCCTTTTTTTTCAGTGCCGAATGTAAGTCTTGCTTTTTCTGCTTGTCGCTACGTTTCTCATCATTAATTTTTCCATTTTTTGCTTTCTTTGCATATGCATATAAACGAACCCGACATGCTTCGTCAAATTTTCTTCCCTGTTGGTTTTAATCTCCGGTAAGCCCATCCCATGTTTTTCTAATAGTTTACTTATTCCAGGGGATCAAACGAAAAAAGTAAAGGATGTGTTGACGGCATATCTACTTTACAGATGAAAACATTTATTTTTGCTAAAATTTCGTGTTATATCCCGGTCTTTATCTAAAAAAAGTATTTACACTGCATATAGCAGGCTATAATAGTCTGATAATATGATCTCAGTGATGTAAAAAACGTTTGATTGTTCACCTTACGTTTCAGTATAGTAGTTTGATCTTCTTAGAATATATAAAAGGCTTCGAACGCTAACTCTGTTGCGCGGAGCCCTCATAGGTGCGGGGANCCATTNAAAAAATATNTTATTAAACAGGTTTAAAACCGGCTATGGTTGAGAAGCGCTGGCTTGCAGTCTTCATNGTGATTNGCGGACTTGGTCTTGATGTTGTGTTAGACCTCTTCCAATGTGCATAATAGTGTTATTCCTTGCCTTTGATGGTTACCAACAGAACCATCGCTGGAAGGCGTTTAATTGAGAGACTTTACGTTTTTGCAGGGGGGTTGGCATTCTAATATTTGACAAAAAATCCACTGAAATATATTGTTTCACATTTCACATTGGGAAACTTGGATCTTTGTTTGGGGGGGGCTAAGCCCACCAAAGCCCCGTGGCGACTGGACTGGTTACCATCAGACGTCTATTTCGAAAACTGTTTTACCAAAGAATGTCAAGTGGGACATAGGCATGTTGGATGCTCAGCAGTGATTACTACGTCTTACGTACCTAATTGCATTGAATAACTTTATTCAGCACAGCCATTGCCAAGTTGTACAACCATTTCAATGACCCTTTTTAATAAAAGCCTTAACCACAATCATATCCAAGCAACCTTTTCTAAGCTTTTCTTGTTCAAATGAATTTTTCTATGACTGCAAATGTTAAGTACACCGTTGAACAAAGGAGATCTTTACGAAATTCATGCTGCTTATTGGCTGGTTGTGATTCACTCTGCTTGCAGTTCTAACCGACAATCTGAGTTCAAAGTTACCCACACAAACACACCAACTGCACTACCCCGCTTCAAGAACGTCATTTCCCGACACCATTACGTCATGCAGAAAAACGGCAGTTGTATTGAAACTGAGCAACGCTACCTCTGCAGAGTTCTTCACTTCAACCGCCAAAATTCAATGTGGATACGCCCACCTAATGACTGAGCTACAGCTTATGGCCCTTATTGAAAATATCCCACTTAACGTTAAAAATCGCAGGAGATGTGTCAAGAATTGTTCTTTTTTTGTAATTTTGGCAATGGCAATTAGCGGCATGCCAACGCCTGAAATATGCTACTCACCGGGACAGTTGAAGCGAACGATCTTTCCATAGGAGCGCTACGGCGATTCACTCAGTGTCGGTGAATCGGACACACAACCTTCCAATTGTGAGGGGCACTCTTCCACTCAACTATCGCCGCTCCAGCGAAATCTTCGTCACCAATGCCTAGGTGTCAGGTAATGTTATGTTG
>JGI24021J15306_10012733_pt1 | contig 10456 bp, 6 predicted proteins | sample Ectturendosymbi1_FD_15306 | JGI IMG/M metagenome (IMG submission 15306) | reverse complement strand
AGGAAAAGTCAATGTGCCAAATGTAATTCGATCAAAAGTCTGGAAAAGCAGAATTGACACATATGCAACGTGAACAAAATGACTGAGAAATTTTAATGGCCATATTTAGAAAACAGCAAGGGAAGTAGACAACACAAATTCAGGAATTTATTAACAGAACCCGACAAGTAAAAACTACAGCTGTGAATATATTTTTTGTGAAGAAACACAGAAAGTAGGCCGCTTCGCGTACCACCTTGCAGGTCTTCGCGTACCACTAGTGGTACGCGTACCACTAGTGGTACGCGTACCACAGTTTGAGAACCACTGCTCTAGGCCCTTGTTCTAAAGGTTTGTCAGGTGACACTCCCCGGAAAGCTAGGAAAACCTTGGGCTCTGTCGTGATTTACCACAACCATTTTTTTTCCTGTACTATAAGGCCAACGTCATAATGCTTGTTAAGTAAGTAAATAATTTAACGAAATTTGGTTTCTGTTTGGAATTTCGTTTGATTGGGATTCCACTTGCCGAACAATACGGCCGCCAATTCAGAAATTTTTGTTTCGCCTTTGCTGCTCGACGCAAAAGTGGAGCAGACAGATTTGCGCTCGCCTCGCACTGCCTTAAAAACGCCTGTCGAAGTGAACGGAGAGGTGGAAAGGAACAGTACCGTGGACATCGCCCCAACTGCCGGAACTTCTCCGGTGAACCAAGCCATCATAGTGGATAGTTCTGCGCGAAAACGAAAGGCAAGTCCCTTCGTCATAAACACTGCCAACGAACAGCACACAGTTCCTAACAGCAACATCCTTGAGAACGGAGCGATTGACAGCGCAGCGGCGAGCAAGATTCCTCGCGTACTAGCCACGTCGTTCTCTCAATCGCTCGGCCTAAACAGTGTCAATTTAGTCAATTCTCTAGGCAACCAGCCAGGTCTGAGCCAAGTAACCACCGTTCCTGCGAACAAACAACTTTCAGCAACCGCAGCAACGGCAGGACTAGGAGGTCTTTTGGTTGCTCGACTGCCAGCAGCACAGCATCCTCAATCGGTTCTACCGTCACCAGGAGGTGGTGCGGCCTTGTTGCCTTCAGCGGCAGCAGTTGGATCAAACAGCTTGCTTCGTCCTACTTCCGCTTTCGGAACGACAGTCGTTCCAGCTGGTCAGACTCCCAGTCTTATCGCTCAGCCGCACTTGCACCAGTCATCGCAGTTGATCCTCGCTAATTCGTCGGTGGCTGTCGCAGGGATAACAGGAGCAGATTCGAATCAAGCGGTGTCCGTTTTGCCTGCAACCACGGCTTCGCATACTATCATCAATAGTGCCGGAAAGCCGACCAACATGTCAATACAGCAGAAGGACACAACCTACACGAAAATATTTGTTGGCGGCCTTCCGTATCATACGACCGACGCGTCATTGCGCGAATATTTTGCTGTCTTTGGAGACATCGAGGAGGCTGTGGTTATAACTGATCGTCAAACTGGAAAATCACGAGGATATGGCTTTGTAAGTACTGTGTGTGGGTGTACGTGTGAGTTATCTCGAGAGGTGCAGGGATGAGCAACACGGCTCGAGGCAGCTTGGGCTTCAAATGTGGGGCAGACTGATAATGTAGTGAAATCGCTGAAAATTGCGAAAAACTGCTAACATATTGAGCTGTTCACAAGATTGATACTGTACTTTATATCCAGAAAGTACTATTGCATTAGACTGTTAGCTGAGACCAACATTGGCAGGAAGAAAACCTAAAGGTGTTTTCCCGATTTGTTTTACACTTTAAGCGGCACCTATCAGCGTGAGTTTTTGAACTTGGGATGACCCAACCCTAAAGACAGATTTGTATGAACAGTTGCTGCAGTAATGTTAACGGTTGCATTTTATATTCGTGGCACATTGCAGATAGGGATGTGCTGAGACTTGTTTCCGACCACTCTTGGTATTTAACCACTCCTGTTGGTAGGACGTTTACAAAACATTTTTAACACTGGTATTTTCTTTATTCCTGGGGTGCAAAACCTTTTCGCTATTTCCGGTCGCATTAAGTTTATTTTTATGAATTACGGCTGCCAGTGAGTTCAATTTTTATGAATCACGTTTAATCGATCCGATAGTATCCCATTTTCTCGAGCCTATGAGCATAATAAAATGTCGAATATTTTATTGAATTTACTTAATTAAGCACGATTCCACATGTTTGTATGGCCGTGTTTTCATTAATGCACGGCCGCCTCAACTTATATTTATAAAGTTCTTACGGAAGGCCGCAGGTTGTGCACCCCTGCTTTACTCCCACTGAAGCTCCTGCACCTTCAACCTGAAATCAATTGAAAAACGGTGAACTGCACTTGCCCAGATGGTATTTTGAATGGAGTTTTTCATTCCTTACGTCATGCGCAAAGTGTTTTCACAATTTCAACATCGACAATCGCATCTTCCTATGCCCTGAGTACATGGGCGCAATTAGGCGGGGGACGCGCTCCCCCACTTTTTCAGACAGTGGGGATATAATATGCCATGTTCCTACACATTTTTCTCTATAGGTTTCGTAATATATTGTTTTCACACCAAGCTGTCCCCCTCACATTTTGCAACAGAATTATGCTCATGCCTGAGTAGCTTTACCTTCACCGTAAGTTGTCTTTCCCTAAGTTCAAAATAATAGCTAATATTAACATATGTATGTGTGTAGATAAGTGATTTCGCAGTTTGATGCTTGGTGGGACAATTTGAGGATTAATTTTAATGGCGGACTTTACTGACGGTTAAAAGTGTCTGCACGAAGGTTACACTTACCGAGGAAAAAGGTTGTAAAGATTCACCTTACAGTTGGCGTTAAAATTATGGTAACGTATTAATTTCAGCCCCAAGCTTGTGACCCACCAATGTTTAAATATTTCATTTTCTCTTCGTTGAATACCCTTTTCCAAATTATCTTTCACAACTCTTATTGCTGCTTCCCTTAGTACCTTCGTTTTGCTTTCCTGTTTTCGGAAAATTAGTTTGCACCATGGATTGGCCTTAATGCAAGCATAGCCTTCTCCACGTATAACATAAGCGCGTGATCTTAAAAAGATTGGAAAATTGGTTCAGCAGCTACGACCTATATTTTTATTCCAAGATTAATTTAATAGTGCATTGTGATTTTCTAGTACGTACGTTCTTGTTTGATTTGCACTTCATATACTTATATTGTTGTGGATATTTCAGTCACGTGCTTGCGTAGCAGTAACCATGCACTTATAGCCCCACACGCCACTACAGCTTCACAGCCAGTAACTATAGGTTTGAGCCAGAGGAGAACTTAGCTGAAGGGGTCCCTCTTGGCCACCGTAAGGTACCCACTAGCTAACACTCAGTAAAAAGTTGATAGTCAATCCGGATGTTGAAGTCTATACTAAAACCCGAAATTACCAGAAAAAAAAACTCCGAAAAACTTTCGTGAGGCTCAAGCTAAAGTTTCGAAAAACTGGTACGCAACTCAATTGTGTTTTTTAATAACGTTCCGTAGTTCCGTTCCTAAAAAGCATCTTGTACTGACAATTCCTTCAACTTACTGAAAGAGGAAAAGTCGTCACAAGAATAGGTCAATGCAGACACGTGGTGAACCTTTGAATGTAGTAAGTTTTGCACACACATTAAACTGAAACAATGAATATGAAACGTGACAATGTGGTCAAGGTGAATGATAAGCCGGTCACTCATTAATGATAACTCTATAGCAAGTGTGCACAACCTTTTCGCTATTCCCGGTCGCATCATGTTTATTTTTTATGAATTACGGCCGCCAGTAACTTTCCAACTAATTTGTTTTTTGCATTGCTTCTGTTCTGCTCCACACACAGCCTAGCCTGCTTTCATAAAACCATTTGGCCGTGTTTCTATTAAGTACCCTCGAACAGTAGACAAAGCTATTAAGATATGCACCATGACATACTATTTTTAATTACATGTGCACGGCCGCAAAGATTTGCCGCAGCCACATACCCCTGCTCTGAAGTCTTGGCCGAAAGGGATTTTGATAAGTAATTTGAATGATCAATAAATCCCGCGTTACAGCCATGGGTGTCAGAAGGAGGCCCCCCTGGATTTCGAAATTTACTATTTCCTATTAAAATTTTAGCAGCAAAAACGGTCGTTTGCTTAGTTTCGAGTGGGTTAAATGAAATATCGCGACTTTTTCCCCCCCTAGAAAAATCTTTTCGGCTACCCCTGGCAAAAATCCTTCCGACGCCCATGGTTACAGCTCGTGTAAAGAGTGTTTACTCAAGTCGTAGCATGGTGGTAAGTGTAAACACGAGCTGGCCGTCATCACGTCGCTTAGTAGGAAAAACAAGATTGAATTTAGCTGCTCTTAATTCGAAGCAACATAAAAACAGTCGGGATGTAAAGACATTTAATGTTGCGGTGAAGACAGCAATTTGTGGTTGGTGCTGTCGTGAGTTAGGCCTGTTCACGCCAGAGTGAGAGCAACTTCACCAAGCTGAAACTTTCATGGTAAATAACTTTCTGATGCACTTTGGTAAAATATATTTGTTACTGTTTTTTTTAATGCCGATAAATTGCTGACCTAAAACCAATATCGCGTGTTTTTGGTTCATGTACTCATCACAGTGTTGTAAGTACCGATTTAACATGTCTATCAAGAGTTTCGCCGGTAATGAAACAGTGATCAGTGTTGTAACCTTAATTACGTTATTAGTGTCTGGTAACTTCGTTTTTAAGTATATTTACTGGTTAGACTTCCAAAGCAAGATCATTTGATTTTGTGCTATAGCATATGTAAAATATACTGGTAGGCCTAACAAGATTCAAATTTGTAGTTGCCGAACAAACAAACTGTCCTATTGTTACAACAATGCTTTGTTTATAAACAGTTAATTTGCAACCTATAGATCACCAGCACTTTATTTAGCAGTTGATGTTAGGTATGAGTCAATTAAAAATAGCCAAACATGGCAAAGTGTTTTGTGAAATAGCAGTATTTCAAAATGCCTAATTCGATTAATGCTCCGCTTCGTGCAAAAGAATTACATTTTCGTGCTCTATACCAAACGCCTAGGTTTACCAAAACAGCGTTAATGGTCTTGAGCGTTCACACTTAACAAAACTGCATCACATTAAGAACTCTGGAAAAAGGAAATACCCTGCTAGGGCAGTTCGTAAACAGCCGAATTTTTTCTACCGCTCCCTGAAAGAAAAGCTTTTCCTTCCATGCGTAAGCAAAAATTTCGACAAATCCAATTTTAATGCAGTAGTTTCCATGGTACAAAATTGACTGGTCGGTGTTCGTGACCTAATGTTCCTGTGCAGAGTGCAGTGCTGCAACAATTACTACCGCAAACGAACGGCAATACCTTCACAATTCAATGCAAACGTGTGACTATATGCACTAGATTTGTTATAGAACGTTGGCGCCTAAGCTTAGAAATATGTTGCAGTATACTTCAAACGCTGTTTTTGTCCCCTCTCCAGGGCGTTTTCAGGTGCGATGTGTCTCTAGACGGGTACAGTTCAAGCCGTTTTCCATTCCTCCAGCAAGAACTATTTTGCTAAAACAAGGTTCTCCAGGGAAATTCTGAAAATACTTAACACGAGTTTTGCCTTGGGACAACATAGTTGAAATCCCTCCGCGATGCTCCGGTTCACGGGGGTTGTTTGGCGTGGTAATAGTGGTCAGTGCGTTGAATTATCGAACTTTGTTCAGCACCCTGTTCTTCCTATTTAAACGTAATAAAAAACGACAAGCTAAACTGTTTTTGGCGTGGTGTCTGAATCCAGGCTTTAAAATTAGGGATTTTAATGTGCGTTAGAGCATGGTTTATGCAACGCTAATATCGTTAAGCTGTTGGTCGTGAAATTTGTCTTCATGTTCATCAAAGTTTGAGACAAATTATTTTTACTTGGCCAGCGCTATTCTTCAAGCGGCATCTGCTTTATGCAACTACTACTCCATACTATCAAAAAATCTCCTTAAAGTTAAAAGATACTGGCACGTGTTTTGTTGTTACTAACACGTGGTTCATTTTAGATCTCAGCAAGAAGAAACGTGAATAAAATCGCTGGGAGACATAAGCCAATAGACCGTATTTAGAAGGGTGGGTCTACATAAAACCTCGTCAGGCTTCACTATCGATCATTAACGAGGTGCGGGTTTCGAGCAAATTGTTTGCATCTGTGCTTCGTTTAAGGCAACAGCAAACAGGCGCCCTCGCTATGCTGTATTAGTTTTCCAGTTAACGATTAAAACGTCTGGGATGCTGCGTACGAAGTATTTCTATTTTAACCGCCAGAACAATTTTCAGGTTATGAACGAAAGGTTTTCAACTCATTCGCAGTTGCAGTGCCATTTGTCATTATATCTCGTTGTTGGATATCTGCTTCATACCTATTTCATCCAGCCGTGATGGACTGTTGACCAATCGAACCAAGTACGATGCTTTTTGTGCTGCAGGTTACCATGACAGAACAAGCTGCAGCTGAGCGGGCATGCAAGGATCCCAACCCTGTCATAGACGGTCGCAAAGCCAACGTCAATCTCGCTTACATCGGAGCGAAACCGAGAATACTGCACACAACCGGTACGATAAACACTGCGGTCTGTCAAACGTGTTTCCGTTCTAGGAGTGTAGTTCCCAACGAAGGAACGCCAACATTTCATTCCAAGATTTTCATGATTCGCCAGAGCAGCGGTGTTTTGAGCCTCCATGGTTTGTCTTGACTGCACACTCACAGTCGCTAAGCAAACAAGAGAATAGTGTTTCGAGTGACTGCAAGACACGCCACTAGGGTTTCAATCACTCAGCTACTGCTATTAGTTATTGGTTGCTCGTCAAGCACTCGCCCATGACGCCTATCATCGCGCATGCCCAGCAACAGCTGACATGCCTGTCGGCTCGCTTGAACAGGCGGCACATCTCCTGGGAGCAAGGGCATCAGCTCGCTCGTAATGATGATTTAGTCACCAAACGCCACCAGCGAATGACGTTCCCCGTGAAAAATCTGATGTTTCAAAGAACATTCATCGATGCAAGAGTACAGGGTGTTTGTACCTGGAGCCTCGGTTAGTTAAATCAATTATCGTTTCCTGAGATTGACTTAAGTCAAGTCAAACGGTCCGAAGAGAAAGTAGTTCTGCTATCATTAGGGCTCGGTAGATTCTTCATCAAAGCAGCGTTTTCAAAACCTTAGATTTATGCTCCAAGTGCTCAGCGCTCATGGTTCGACAGCTTAAACGCCTGTAAGAACCGCGACGAGTGCTTGCGTGTTGTAGGGGTGGTATGGTACTTGAGGGTCGCACGTCTCTTGTAAAACTGTAACGAAAAGCAAACAAATCTTGTAGCGCATACGGTCAACCGAAAGAGGCCGACCGCTGCGTTTTTGTCCTCGCATCCTCACAAGTTCCGTTCGCGTTGGGCGATTACATGAACGTGGTAACCAATTAGGCCAATGCCGCCATTAAATTTAAGCTTTGCTTGGTGTTAAAATTTGCAGTGGAGTCTTTGATGCCTGATTGTGAATTTTTTTCTCAGGACCTTACTTGATAAGAACGGTGCTTGCTTTCACCTGAGTAAATTTGTAAGGAATTAAGGAAACGTAGCGTACCAGTCTTCCTTGCACTAGAGTGGCACTAAGATTGTCGTTTTGCTCCGTTCGTAAACGGGCAGACTGCTGAGATGCCGTCTCAGACAGCACCCGACAAAAGAAGCGAACTGGCAGAACGGACATTCGATATCTGTCAAAACCCTGAGTCAATCTGCGGCCGATTAGTGGCGCACAGGGTGAATCAAGCGAAATGGCTTTCTGATTGGTTGAACTTACAGCAAGTCAGCACTGGGTCGATAGGGGAAGCATATAATGTCTTTGTTTTTTAAGTCGTCGACCGGAGTGTTGTAAAATTGTGAAGAAACTGGCAGTTTCTACGATTCTCCGTCGTTGCGTGTAGGCTCACACAAACATACAATGACAAAGTGCTGTCATTGTACATTTAAAATAGTTCTCCGCGATTAGACTGCTTGAAATGTTGCGTGTACTCAACGACTTGTCTGTCATTACCAGAAACTTTTGTCCCAAACCCAACGACACTTTAAAGCATTAACTTGAATAAATCCACTGCATCAACCAATTCGCTCCTCAACGGAACAACTGATACCGCTTTCGAAGCTGCAGTAGGCCCCTCGTTCGTGAATATTGCTGGATAAATTTCCTCTCAGACAGTGCTTGTCTTCCGGGTGTATCGTACACCCCAGGGTGTACCAGAATTTTCCAAAGGTGTACCAATTTGATGGGGTGTACAGAGGTGTACCAGATGTGGGATCTTCAAAAACAGTCACATTGTCCCACATGTCCTTCTGCTTCAGCGCAGTGTGTTAACTTTTCACAGAATTTAAGACCGTATCTATCGGTGGTGTGCATTGTCTGCCTTTTCCAGCCTGTGTGTTTGCACTGTTGGTAAGACGACCACCACGTATTCTTTTTGTTTAAATGCAACATTCGGGAGTATGCAGGTAAGTAATGTTTGTGAACCATTGGTCTAGCTTGAATTTTTTGTAAGCTAGTGTAACAATCATGCTTTTCTCTGCAGTGGTTATTGTTTTGTAGAACTAGCAATTTTTTCCACATTACTTCAAGCAGTAAGCTGGAGCTAAGCGAGAACTTGTACCGAGAGGAAGTGAGTGATCTGTAAGTTGTTGATCTTCAAAGAAAATTTGACATACGCAATTTTTTAAAGAAACGTAGTAGCGAAAGGTAGTTATAGAAGAGCATAGTAACTACCAATGGAAAACTTCAGTGAATCAAGTGAGAGTAAGATGTCAGAAAGTCACACGATAAGTGTAACGTACCCCACTTTTCCGGAAGTAAGGTGAGTCGAAATTTAGCAGTGCACGGTTGTAAAGAAAGTTATTCACGAGAAAAAGGTTTGTATTGTTAAGAAGCACAAATGGAGGAGCGATGCCTTCATCTTGTATGGGTTTTGTCACACAAACAGAAATGCTGAACCTGTATGGTCCAGGGCATTGCCTATTTTATTCAACCGTATTTGGTAAAAGTAGTTCGGCTCCTGGACATCTCAAACGTGTGAGGTCACAGAATTATACTTATTAAAATCTGAAGTAATACCTCCAGAAGGTCATTGTCGATGGAGGAAAAAAAACCGTTTCGAAGGTACGAAGAATTCCACTATTAAGCAATACAACTAAGGTTCGATGTCTTCATATGTCAGAAGATTTGTAACTTGACAAGCTGAAGAAAGCTCCGTTGTTTGGAATTTAGCTCGATGAAACAACAAATACGTATCTCAAAAGAGGTTCAGTTGATTTTGTGGTGTACGTTTGCCAATCTGGAAACAAAAACCGAGTTGTGCTGTCTTAACGTAGGAGTTTGCTCAACTGCTAAAGCCATCTTCGCTAAATTGAATCAGCTCCCTGAAAAACATGGTTTTGATTGAAGTATGAGGCAGTTGCTACTAATGGAGCAGCAGCCATGCATTTACTAATGGAGTTGTCCGAAAAAACAAAACATTTCCCTTGACCGTGTTTCAACCTGGTTTTTCCGGGGATTGGTCGGTCACAGACCGAAGTTGTTTTGAAATGACCGAAAAAAACCAAGTCAAATTGGTTATAATGCCAGTTTCAGTCATACAAATGTCCCAAAATAAAAAAATGACCGAAAATTTTTAATTTATTTTGGAAAAATGACCGAAATGTTTCAGCGAAAATAAACCTAGGTTTTAACTCATGCATGGTTAGTAGAGAATCTGTGGTTAGAGGTTAATTTAAGAATATAACCAGAGGCCAGGTCTGGAGATGGTTCTTGATGTCAAATAATTGAGAATTTCATCCGCTCACATTCGAAGAAGCATTGAACGTTTTCAGAAGTGTGCAAAGACATAGTAGCAGACACAACGAGGTTATATTTCATGCTGAGGCACGCTGGTTATCCAGAGGAAAAGTGTTACAGCGTGTGTTTCAACTGTGGCAAGAGTTGCCGGTTCGGCTTGCTCAAAGGATACCCACCCATTATCCAATAATTTTAAGACAGTTTTTGGCTATATTTGAATCTGAATTCTCTGTCATGGATCGTGCAGCCATTTGCACCTGAGGAAATTGACTTGGGCTTTTCGCATGTAGCTGCAAAAACGCAAAAAACAGCAGGATACGGCACACGTAGCACTAAAATTAATGAAAGTCAATCTTGCTGCTCATGAAGTTGGTATAACGCATAGTATGAATATAAAAAAATCAACTCATTTACTGTGGTTGCTCCCGCTGAATTTCATCCGCAAGTTGTGAAAAATGTGACTTTAACTCTGTTTCAGGGCGTTTTTCATAAGTGGATCAACATCTTTGAGTTTGTTTTTAATTTTATTTCGACAAATGCAGAAAACCCTTAGGTTGTTGGCATGCGATAAAAAGTAAATCGCTTATCGAGTGAGATTTCAGTATTGAGGAAGTGCTGAGAAGTGATACGCAAAAATC
>JGI24021J15306_10012732_pt1 | contig 10456 bp, 11 predicted proteins | sample Ectturendosymbi1_FD_15306 | JGI IMG/M metagenome (IMG submission 15306) | reverse complement strand
AATAGTTGAGAAACAATAGCAAATCCGGTATTGAACAGCTATACAAAAACCCGAAATCACCGGAAAACACTCCGAAAAACGCAAAAAACAACAATCTTCTGAAACCAAAAGAATAGTAAATACCGAAATACAAGCTACGTAGGTGCCCGGTTTTTACATTTAGCTTGGCAAGGGAGGGCGGGGCGGTTCGTCAGTTATGCCATTGATCAGGTGCATTTCAAACATGAACAGCCAGAAGTTCTTTTGATAGAGTCACACGTAACAATCGGTACGATTCAGCAAACGCAGGACGCAGCCAGCGTGCTGTGAGTATATCGACACAATAGTTGGCATGCGGCTTGACCAACCGTCGTATTGAGATTCATGGAATCTCGTTGGAAGACCCTGGCGTTATCACCACGAAAGTTGAATAAAACTATATTTTGTGTATAATAATTAAGACATACATTTTTGACGAAGTTTAATGTAAATGATCATTTACCGGCCATTGACTCTAAGCGTACCACAGTTTGTTGGAGCCCCCTTGAATCTTGAGGGCCAAGGCTTCAGCCTATAGGTAAATCCGACCCTGGGTCTACACGTACTCGCTAGATTCAATGAGTACGTTGTTTCAATTCATAAACATAATACTTTATTCTGAAATCCCTCGATATTGGAACAAAAACAATCACAATGAAACTAATGAAAAGGGCAGCGGTGCACATTATTCCCTCTCAGGTGCGCCATTGTGCAGTAACATCAAAAATCATTATCAATTTTGCCAGAATGCTTTCTGAGCATGTTGCACAGCTAACACTCGGCAATTAACCTGAAAAAGTGTACGCTGTATTTATTCGATTGCAAACCGCCGCTTACAATCAAGGACAATCGCGGGCGACTTACATTTTTTAGAGTGCTTGCATCGCATGACAAATCTGGAAGGCCATTTATATCAATTAGGAAAAGAGTAAGTCCTAAAACACTCCCTTGAGGTATCCCACAAGTTATATATTCTTTATCTGGTTTACATATAAGTTGTCTAAGTTGTCACAAACTGTTTGCGAATTGCTAAGCTTGCGAAAAGATTTTGTGCGTTAACCCTAATTCCAAAATGATACAGTTTTTTCATAAGGAAACTGTTTTCCACTGTATCAAATGCGAACAGGTATAAAGATTTTCTTCTCTTTTTGTGGTTATTATATCATTTAGAGACATCAAAATATGAACAGTGGAAAATCTTTCCTGAANCTAAATTGATTTTGGCACAAGAAGTTGTTTTTATCAAGAAATGATTGCAAGTCCTTTAACAAAATTTTTACAAACTTTTTTGTCTNATGTGGAAATATGGAAATGGGTCTATAATTAGATGGATTTGAAGTGTCACCACTTATGTATAGCGATAATTTTAGCTACTTTTAGAGCATCTGGGTAAATTCCTTCAGCGATACAATTATTGAAAATGGTTGTTAAAACAGGGGCTGTAGTACATTTACTTAGTTTTCATGAGCGCAATTTTGTTGCTAATGTGAAGGGGACAACTATGTGTGAAACCGAGGCTTGATTACGAAATATAAAGAGAAAAATGTGGGGTAACATGGCATATTGTATCCCCAATGTCCGCAAAGGGGGGGTGACGCGTCCCCCATTTACCCCACCTAATTGCTTCCATGCTTAGTTGGATAATGTGGACAGGTATACCTTAGGTGTCATTAGATTTTATACTGTATTGTCTAGCACAGGGATTCCCAACCTGGGGTACATGTACCCCTGAGGGCACATTCGCCTATCGGAAGGGGTACATTTATGGTTAGCAATAGAAGGTAAAAATATATTTACATGTTCTTTATTTTCAAATCTTTATACATAGATCACTTAACATTATTTTCAAAAGTCATCATATGTATATTGTTAAATACATCTATGAAAAATCATGAGAAAATAATTTGCCATGGGGACTTTTAGGGGTACATGTTCATCTGTCAAAATTCTGAAGTGGTAAATCCTTATCTGTTGAAATGCTGCAGGGGTACATGCTCATTTCTCGGAGTGCTAAAGGGGTACATGGTACGAAAAAGTTTGGGAATCCCTGGTCTAGCATATCAATGTGAAACAAGATTTCCACTGCACAAACAGGCTGCATAAACACAGATTCATTAATGTACTTGCTTGTATAGTTATTGCAATCGATTTCTTGTATTTTCGTCGCCAAATTTGAGCCAACTGATGCGAAGTTTTGATTGAAAATGTTGCTGATTTGTTGTAGGTCAGATGATTGGTCTTGTGTACGTGGGCATGAAATTAAATTTGGCATATATTTTGTATGTGACTTGCCCATTCATTTGTTCACCAAATTCCAAGTTTAGGCAGGGTTAAATTGGCGGATATTGAATTTTTGTGCAAAATATTGACTTTTTAACTTCTTTTTTTCATGTTTAATGGCACTACAGAGTGACTTGAGTTTATGTTTGATATCTGAGTTTTGAAGATTTTTATGAAATTTCCTATAAAGCCTGTGCTTTTGTATTTGCAAAAGCAAATGTTTGTAAACCAAGGTTTAGATTGGTGGTTTTGCTTTCTAGAGTTTTTTCATTGGTAAATGTTTGTTAATGCAAGTAAGAAATTTATTCAAAAAAGCATTGAAATGAGTATTTGGATCTTGGTTATAAAGCAGTTATTGCATAGCAACTTATAGGTCTGTAATGTAATCATCTAGTTCAAATTGTGGCTATACCTTTTGTATATGGGAGGTCTTTGATGCTTATTGAAACCATTTTCAATTAAAGCATATGTGGGATGATGATCACTAATGGGAAAAGCAATTGTGCCAGTCCTACTTAGTTGCATGTCCTACTTAGTTGACCATGACATCTGTAACAGCTCCGTCCCATGCATGGATGATGGTTGCTATGGTTCAGGGCTGGCAATCAGTTAGCAGCTTCTTGTTTGCATTGAGTGTAAACCCTAACCTAACTCTGAACACTGATCAACTTAACCTAAAACTTGACCATAAGCCCTGAAGTAGAGGACTTTTGTTAATTTTGCCTCACTTTGCCAGGCCACCCCTGTCGCCTTGTCACCTCCCCTGTCGTCCTGTCACCTCCCCTGTCAGCCTGTCTCCTCCCATGTCGCCCTGTCGCCTCCCCATGTCAGCCTGTCGCCCTGTCGGTTCCCTTGTCGGTTTCCCATGCCAGCCTGTCCTGTATCCATGAGCTAAGGTATTTATTTTGTCAGGCCTTATGATACGTTTATCGTCAGAACTTGAGAGGGCTGATTGAAGCGTTCAGAATTCAACAGCAGGTGCACGTCACGTTTGAAAGCTTTTGTGAAGCACGCACCTGCGTTTGAGCTTTGACTTGTGGTTGTGACACGCCATGGGCCGCGCCTTGAAAAAATTTTTTGACGTGGTAGAAACTTCCAAAGCAAGAAATGTTTTGCCATGCAAACAGTTCTGAACGTTCAGTCACAGAGAGTGCTTGAAAAGATGGTGGCTACAGGCAATGAAAGTAATGATTTAAGTTTATCAGAATCAACTGATTTTGGCGATAATGACAAAACGTCTGATTCCAAGCAGTGTCTTGCAAAGCTCGCTGGAGCCGCAACACCTTGGCAGCCCAGGTACTGATCAAAATTTATCAAATGCTGTTAATGAACAAATTAAAGTTTCATCACCCCTAGCAGAAAGTTTTTTTGATCTAACGTCTGACTCAAGCAGTGTGCTTCAAAGCTCGCCAGAGTCGCAACAGCTTGGCAGCCCAGGAACTGATCGAAATTTATCAAATGCTGTTAATGAACAAATGAAAATTACTTCTACCCCCTGCAGAAAACGAGTCGCCCCTTCAGCAACACAGGAGAATGATAACCACAAGAAAGCATGTTTGCAATGGTTAGCATATTTCAATGAAATGATTGTGTATACCAAGAGAATTTAGAGCCAAGACGTTTTCAATCTTGCAAAACATCAAAGACCAGGAATTGCTTTTCCTGATCTAGTTAAGAAAGCACCAAAACAGAATTTACAACTAACAGGAAGAGACCTGCATGTATATTTAATTGACCACCTCGTTAACAATGATGAGCGAGTTGATTCGCTTCAAATTTTAAAAGGAGATGCAACTCTTGAAGAAGCAAAGGTTTTTATTCTCAGAACTGACACAGCTTTGCGCTTGGCTATTAAACATCTTGTTGCTGTTTCAATTGAAGCAGGCATTAATTTTGAACGAGCATTTGAAATTCACCAGGTTGAGAAGCAAAATGGGTTGGTTCCTTACTGGGAACATTGGATAAAAGAAATCACCCATCTTGAAAAGAGTCAAGTTCCACGGCTTTGTCAAATAAGCAGACTTCTTGCACCCTGTCCGAAGTTCAAGCAGCTGAGTGTGCCTTTCACAGAAATTTTTGAAAAGCGCCATTTTATTCAACACATGTTGCAAGATGTAAACATTGCAAAAGACTCGAAATAATTTGTTGTAAATTAAACAATTTGATAGATTTGCGTGTAGAAATTTGTTGTTGTGTAGTTATTTTGCTTGGAGATGTTACCTTAGACAAATTTGAGGTGTAGTTTCAAATTGCATTGAAATGTTCACTTTGTCAGGTGTTTGAAATTCGCTACCCTCAGTAGATAAAAATGTGAGTTCAGTGGCCTTACGCCTCTGGTGGTGCCATATAACTTTTTAACTTTTTTTTCTTGACAAGAGAAGAAAGACTTGGGGTGGGTGCTAGCAAGTAAGACAAAGTCCAGACCCTTTGAAAAAGACCTGAACTCTATTCAATCATGTTTTTGTTGTTTGTTGTATAAATTAGTCATTATTATGTTGTGTGCTCTCATGTATTTGTGTGAATGTTTTTAAATAAAATGCTCAATTGCTTCAGATGTGCTTGGTTCGCTTGCTCCATTGCTGTCTGTGCATGTTTCAGCCGTATTGAGACGCATGACCTTGCTTTGTCCAATAATGTTCAGTTCAACGCCCTGGATGTGTTTGAAAAAAACAAACATTCAAGGTGTGATGTTCATTTGTGACAAAGCACTTTCGTCAAAATATGTTTATAGTCTTGAAGACTATGAACATTATCTGCTTTCAGGCATTATCACCCACCACAAAATTCTCAACCACAAATACAGCATGATTTATGTCAGCCAGTCTTCAAGAGATTTTCAAATGATTCTGCAGAAATATTTTGTTCGCTGAATTGCTTTGGTTTCAAAGTGTAAATTATTTTAACCCTTTTTGTCTTTGAGTCCTTTTTCATATTTTTAATAATAACTTTTGCTTTGTTAGAGTTAAAAATTGCCATAACAATTACATGTTTTGCTGCGCCATACATTTCTTGCACTGTTTTAATGTCAGATTCAGAAAGTATATTGTTTTTGTTTCCAACACTGAATCCAGGTTTATAAATTGGATGCATAATACTGTCTTTGTCTTCAGTATTGTGAAACAATCCGATGAAATGACCAATTTCGTGAACAGCGACTGAAAATAAGTTGAACTTTCCATGCCCTGAAACTATTTTCTGCTCTGACCATCTCTCATTGTCAAAATGCAAATCGCCAGACATTGTTCAATTTCCAAGGTGGAAGCTATGTGCCAAAGTGCCAGATTCTTTATCATTTAGTTTGTAAGGACAGTTAATTTCTGCATTTTGCTTTTCATCATCTGTCAAAAACGCAATATTCATACCTTGACTACCATCAAAAACTCTTTCAAATTTCAAATTGCAAACATTTTGCTTAACACTAAAAGCATTTTTGATTTCGTTCAATGTTTTTTCTTTTCCAAGCGAAGAGTAATTTTGAAAATCATAAGTCAAAACGTTTTGCTTCCAAGGGGTGCAATGCTTTTCATCTCCAAGGTTATCAGGCATAGCACAATACATTTATTACAACTCTGAAAAATTTCCTCATTCACGAGCAACTGTTTCAGCTACCTCGGTTGCCTTATCTGGTTCTGTTGATTCCCTGAGCGACAATCGTTCAAGTTAGATGACTCGGGTTTGCAGAGCGTCAACCTGGCTTTTTAGGTTGGTTATCAGACCCTGAAGATATTCATCGAGCGAATCGGTAGACACTTCCAAAAATCAAGTTTAATCCTTGCAAAATCTGTCCTGAAATGTTGCCTATGATCTCTTGAAAATTGGCTAAAAAGCCAATATTCAACAAAAACATACAAAACTGAACAAGTATGAAACAAACATGACAAAAATTGATCACATGATGATACTTTTTAACGACTGACTCTTACTTAATTTTCTCAAAATGGATTTGTTTTTCGATTTCATGTATTTGTTGAAGTCTGTACAAATGACCCTGATTCATTTTTATTAAATGAATAAAAAATCACTTTACTTTACATTTTGGTTGATGTGTTGATTCAAATGTTGATTTATTTGTTGGTAAATGTTCTAGTTAATTAGTACTTTTTTGCATTTATTGTGCTCATCAACGGCTTGGTTGATGTGTTGATTTTTATGCTGGTTGATGTCTTGCGTGACTTCTTGCTCAATTCGTTTTTCCTTTGATTTACACATTCATTTAAAGTCAAAAATTCACAACACTTTCACTGCAGCCAACCGAGAACTGGAATATCTTGCAATGGAGAATCTGGACCAAGACGAAGGCCATGTCCGCTAATAACATGGCCTCCCTGTTTCAAATACAAACCATCTCCAACCATGCCAAGCCCCGAACCTTGGTGTGGTTTCAAATACAGCCCTTGACCGTTTGTTTCAACTCTTGCTATGTTTGAGCCTTTTTTCAAGTACAACCCGTTTCCCATGACCTTGTTTGTCACTTTTTGCGCCAAAGCCAACCCGACACCTGACAGTGCCCCAGTTGCCAATGTTGGGAGAACGGTCTTTGCCAAAAATGGCAAGACCTTTGCGGCTAAGCTTGTGAGGAACCAAAGGATACCACCCTTAATTTTCATATTGTGGACAACCTGACGTTTACTCATTTTTATTGTGATGCCTTTTCCATCCTGATAAGCTTTTGTCATTCTGTTCACTTATGAATTGGTCAAAGCAAGAACATCACTTCCACGCAAATCTTCGTAGCTGAGACGAATGCTCACGGGACTCTTTGTATCAAGAGTGTGCTTCAATTTTTGCTATTGATTTTCAGAAATGTTTACATGCACATTGGTACAACTCATTTATATTATGTTATTAAATTTCTCTCAAGTGATATCTGATTGTCAGGTTTTCTCCACGAATATTCAATTGTTTTCCGTTTTGGTCTGTGACAAGTGTTTCCATTTTATTGATTTTATCTAAAATCACTGGAAGATACACAAAGTTTCTCGGGTTCTCAACAATTTTGTAACCAGGTGACACGTTTGGAAAGAAACTGTAAATTGTGTTTTGCGTTCTCCCATTCACATAAGACNCGCCANTCACGTCCACATTCACAAGAATTGAATTTATTGATAAGATGTTGACAACATTTCGCGACTTGTGAATACCCTCTTCATAAACCTGATTTCGAAATCCAAGAACGCTTGAAATTGAATTTCGTGCCCCGAAATCAACCTGAAAGTTGCCTTGAATTTCCAAGACACTTTTCAAAGTGTTGGTGTTTGCCGTTATTTTAATAGATTCATCGTTATGTCCATTTCGTTTCATCACAATTTTTATTGTTTCCGCAATATGAATGAGATCGTAACTGCCTTCTGAAATCTGAACTTCGACCCATTATCTTTGTAGATTTGAGTCGCCCTCGTCACCTCTCCCCACCTCAGTGAAACCTGGAGAATATCGAAAATCGTTGTTTTCATCAGACAAATTCGGAAACTAATAATATGTCTCTAAATTCACCAAAGCCATCTCATACTTTTACGTTCGATCGAACTCGATTGGTGGGTTTAAAGGTGTCTTTATTTTTGTCTAATTCTCTGAAACCACAATCTGAGTTGAAGTTTTCGAAGAAGTATTTGTCTCAATTTGTTCAAAAAGTTCAGTGTTCATTTATTCTATGATATAAAATTCGTCAAACCCCGATCTGTATTTCCAACAGTTCTTTGGTGAGGTCAAATCAATCACAACAAAATTCTGTGGCTTCGGCCACTCGTGTTTGCAAAGTTTTTTGAACTGTTCTTTCGTCATATCATGGGACACGTGGTCGTTGTGGCCAATATTCTTTTGGTCTTGAGGAAACAGACAAAAGAAATTTGCATTTTCTCGAATTGTTTGACAAGGCAATTTGAAATAATTTTGACTCAAATACAAACAATCACAATTTGAATGCCTTCCACGAACGTAACAGGCTTCACACTGTTTCTGCTTCTGAAGCAAGAGATCGTCAAATATCATGAGATTCTTTTGCTCTGGAGACAGTTCTTTCGGGTCAGGCACATCGTCTGCCGATTAATAAAAATTACACTCAATAGGCTCTTTGGAATGGGGGCGTCGATCTTTTGCCAACTCTTCAATCAACACACTCGTTGAAATTTGTTCTTGTTGTATTTCATTATGATTTTCAAACAAATTCATAATCACCCTTTTCGGCAATTGTTCTTCGAAACCTTTTCTCAAAATTCTGTATTCTGGTTGACACAAACTCTTACAAAAACTGACAATTTTGAATAGTCCAACCAACCTGGCTGAAGAAGAAGTTTCAGCAAAAGTGTTGTTTTTCCACAGCCCGACTTTCCAACAATCAAGCCTCTCAAACTTTGAAGCAGCAGAGGATGGTTCTTTATATTTGTTTTGCTTTCATTCCGTGAAATATTCTTTCCTTCCATTTTGTTTTATTAAAGCATTTAATAAATCAATTAAATATATTGTGTCAAATGTCGAAAGTTTACGGAAACGAGAGACTTGAAACAGAAAACAACAAAAAACAACTGTCAAATGCTTCAAGGCATCTGTGTTGTTTACGGAATGAAAATGTCAAAATTTATAAGCGCAAGTGGAAAAGGGTGTATCAATGCATCAATTAATTCTTTACCATTTGAAATGCACGTGCCAGGTCACACTTTCACAGGGCCAGGCACAAAGCTGAACAAACGACTAAATGAGGATATGACTCTAAAGGCATGGTCAAAACCTATCAACAGAGTTGACAAGCAGCTTATCACCAAGACATTTGTTATGTTAAAAACAAAGACACAAAAACTCGCAACGATGTTTGTGATAAAAATATGTTGACAGAGCTTAATGATATTTATAACCCCACACTTCGAGAAAGGATGGAGAGAGGTGTTGTTTCTACGATTATCGGGACGAAAAAACGCTTTGAATGGGGGTTAAGAATAACGAGCGCAGCGAGAGCGTCAATTGGAGTTCGCAATTACCTGATGAACTACACAAACCCATCATCAAAAATTTTCAAAAACGAAAAATCTTTGTGAATGGAATAGGAAAAATTTGGGCTGCAGACCTTGTTGAAATGCAAGCAATTTCAAAGTTCGACCGTGGGGTCAGATATCTTCTCACAGTGATTGATGTGTTTTCAAAATATGGTTGGATGCTTCCGATCAAAGACAAAACTGGAAAATCTGTCGCAGACGCGTTCAAGGCGATTTTCAAAAAATCAAAGTGAAAACCAGAAAAGCTTTGGACAAACAAAGGCCGAGAGTTTTACAACAAACATGTGAAGGAGTTGGGTGTAGAGCTTTGCTCAACTGAGAATGCGGAGAAATCGTCTGTGGTCGAACGTTGGAACCGAACGATGAAAGAAAATATGTTCAAGTATTTCACGGCAAACAATACCAACAAATATATTGACGTTCTTGACGATTTTGTTGAGAGATACAACAATACGAGACACTCTAGCATAAAAATGACTCCTGTTGAGGCAAGCAAGAAAGAGAATTAAGTGAGAGTTCACAGAAACCTCTATCCAGACTTAACAAGACGACCCATGAGAGCAAAATTCAAAATTGGTGACAAAGTCCGAATTCAAAAGAAGAAAGGGCTTTTGAGAAAGGGTTCTCCCCAAACTGGGCAGAAGAAGTGTTCAACATTTCAAAAATTCAAAGAACCAACACAGTCACTTATAAAATAACTGACTACAATGATGAAGAAATCCAAGGGATTTTCTACGAGCAAGAGCTTTAGAAGACATCACAAGACGTTTACAGAATTGGGAAGATTGTGAAGAAAGGCAAAACAAGGTCATTGGTGAAATGGAGGGGCTATACGGAAAGTTTCAACTCTTGGGTTGACAGCAAAGAACTTACTAAAATCTAATTTAAAATGCTAAATCATCTTGGAATCAAAAGCTCAACACTCACTACGTTTCTCAAAGAAACGCTCACACCAGAGCAATGTAAAGAATTGCAAAAATTATAAATCTTGATCCAAAGCTGTACAGAAAAGTATTCATCTATCAAGGTTGATTTGAATCTAGTCCAAATGCAATTTGAACCCTATCCAAAATTAAAAAATATAATAAAATGAGTTTTCTAAAAACAAAAGACCCATCAAAATGTGACAAACTTGTCACTGAATATATCAAAACCAAGAACAAAATTCAGAA
>JGI24021J15306_10012731_pt1 | contig 10457 bp, 8 predicted proteins | sample Ectturendosymbi1_FD_15306 | JGI IMG/M metagenome (IMG submission 15306) | reverse complement strand
GGCCGAGTGCCCCGTTTGAGAAACCCTGATCTAAATAGTGAAAATTTGCTGAATCTTATATGCAAAATTTAATATTTGACAGATCAATTTCAATTGTGTTTTTGTTTTTGCATTGACAACACCAAATAGCTATATTTTATTTCTGCATTGGCAACACAATTGGCATCCTTACAGACACCTTGTCAGTTGCTATGCTTTGTCGTGTCTTTGCATTTCGGTATATAATGCCTTTGTAGAAGGAGTATTCAGTCATGCTACTTCTGTGTTCAGGATGTTGAAAAGTTGCGATTTTGAATGTGTTTAAGACAGGTATCAATGCTGTGTTATTTTTGTCTGTATTTCAAGCCGTGTACTAGGTGTTTTTAACATCCCAGTGGCGATTCCGGAACACGGGCTCCACGGGCTCAGCCTTAGTCTTCGATTACGATTTATATCTGAGAACGCGAGCTTGCTTGCTTTGTATATTTGTGCCACCACTCAAGTGCCGGTCCCACTTCACTAAGTTGTTAACTCGGGCTCTTTTCTTTGTGCCTTGTCACTGTTTATATACTGTATTTTCGTTTCACGTCCGGCCTTTCACGTTTATGTTGCAGGTGACCTGAATAAAACAATATCGTTCGTAGTAGGGGTTTTTTCGACTTCGTTCGCTCGCGCTTTGCTCAGGCTCATCCATCAAGGCCCGAGCTGCCGGGCTATGCAATTAAGTATTTTTAAAACCTAATTCATATTGGACTGAATGTTTTTGAAGCAATGGATTTGTATAGAACATTAGATTTGAAATCCAATCTCATGGACATTTCCCATTTTGAGAATAATTTCAAATGAATAAAAATTGTCCAGCAACTTGGGCTAATATGAATGAGCCTATAGCACTCAGAGGGCTTGCTGGCGTCANCATTTCTCTGTGANGTACNTTACTCAACAATGGAGAAGTTATCATGAGAACTTCTCATTTACTGTTACGTAACTAACGTCACAGAGCAACGATAATGCCAGCCAAAATGAGAGCAAATGGAAATTTTAGTGGCGCAAGCGTCGAACGGTTTTAGTCAGTCAGAATAATCGTATGATGAGCCGGAGTGACGCTGTAAACCTGGGCCGCCCCTATAACAGCTTATTTGAATTTCACGTGGTTAACCGATACGTTTTCATAGCGGTGTAATTTTCTCTAATATAGTGTAATTTATACCTTCATATGGTGAAAACGTAGTGACGTCATATTTCAATGCTTGTGACGACACAGTTGCAAATTCAAACCGCGAAAATTTTCTATAGTTTTTTTGAAATGCACTTGTGCCCCCCCACTTTGAAAAAGGTTGCGCAACCCATGGCCAGTCCCATCATCTGCAAGTAATGCTAACAGGTGTGAAACGTTAAAACGCCAAAACAAGGTCATAGAAAGTACACAACCTCGAGACTGCAGTGAAAAAACACAAATCCAACCACGACAAATAAAACAATACTTCTTGCTCAACTACATGCATACGCTTGGGCCTCAAAACGTACTGCACAAATAACAAGAACTTACTAAATCCCAACCAGTGGCGTACCTAGGGTTTCCCGCGCCCGGGGGCTAAGTCAGTTTTGGCACCCCCACCCAGATCTTTCGTGGAAGCCCAGATGCGGTTAGTGAGTTGGGATTAAGCGGCGTCGAAAGCTGAATCGGGGCCGCATTTCGTTGTTTATATACCCACCTGAAAATTGCATATGACTGTGACGTCACGTATTTGACGTCAAGACCTAAATTTGAATCTTGGAAATCATTAACTGTTGTGGGGTAAAGAATCTAACGGTTTCGCGTGATGCTATCCCCACTTTGAATTTTAGGTCACAATTGAACACTCAAACTGTTGCATTGCGACATTCCCAACTGCAAAGAAAAAGCAAAAACTAGGCAAAAAGCTTTCATCTGCAAAAATCCTCAAAAACCTTAATGACAGAAGTTAAATGGGACAAAAATCGTCTGACAAACACAACATATAATTGACCAGAGTTGCACCGTTGTTTTTAAAGCACGATTTGTCGGAGCCTGTTTAAGATCCCAAATGCAACGTACTCGCTTGTTCCTATTTCTCTCGTCAGGTTTTGTCACAATCACTGCTGGTGACAGTTATAGCGCAGGATGGCCAACCTATGGGGCACGCGCCAAGTTTTGTGCATTGGATGATTCAAGTGGCGCATCTTCGTGATCGTAATAAAGCAAGGTAGCAAACTTCAATATTTATCGGCTTTTTGTTTCGTACAAATCCCTTGTGAGTTGTCTGTTAGCATCTTGAAACAAGCTGGTCATGATGTTCCGGAAGAAAAAAACGAGCCCACCTGAAGAAAGAGCTCTTTTTTGTGGTAACAACTGGCTATTTGATCTGGAATTTTTAGTTAATGTTGATGACCATCTCAATCACCTGAATATCGAACTATAGGGCAAGAATAAATTGTTTCCTAACTTAATAAATCTTATCAATGCATTCAAGATAAAGTTAAAATTGTTCATTTCGCAATTACAAAATGAGAATGTGAGCCAGTTTCCGTATATAAACCAGCAGATTGAAGGTGCTGATGATATTTGCAATTGAGAAAATGCACTGAAAATATTAAGTTATTGCAAGATTTTTGATATTGCTGAAGAAGACTGAATCTTTGCATTTGTAAACCCATTCTTACTTAGTGAACAACAGAATATGAAAATGCCACTAACACACAAGGGGGAAATCATTCATTTCAAAACAAATTAAATATTGAAAACGCAATTTGAAGGACTTTTCTTCAGTCCAGTCCCTGGTGTTTCTGATGTGATTCATTTCTGGAGACCTTTACCACGTGAAAATTTCGCAGAACTACGAAAATTTGCTAGAGTTATATTTCGTTTCGAAATAACGTTCACATACGAAAAAGCATTTTTGGCCATGAAATTGATTAAAAGCAAAGCGAAGTCGCGCCTAACCGATTCAAATTTGAAAAATTATCTGCTGCTCAGTGCTCTCAGTAAACAATTTACCTCCATTACATGAAATAACTGGTGACATCGAAGCCAGCTCAGAACGAAACTCATTAAAAAGTTAGTAAATGTGAAGTTTATTTGCTGATTTACCAGATATTCCGATTGCATTTCACATCATTACCTGGAAAATCACTAACGATGTTAAATAACATCTTTACAAGATAGCCGATGGTATGACGCATAAGTAGGTTACTCGGGTTTGAAAAAATTGGCGAATGGTGTGCAAAAGATTGGCCACCCCTGCTGTAGGGGTTCTAGACTTCTGGAACATTCCCAGAGCATTGATTTTTATAACGTAATATAGATCTGACTGAAGGACAGACAGAAAAATGCGTATGACAAACTGAAGGCAAATGATTTTATACAAAGCTACTAGACAAATATAAAAGTGCAAAGTCCGAAAGCATTTCTTTGGATATAATACGCTGAAAAGTTAACCGAAAATAAAGAAAAGATATCAAGACTGCGATATAATCTTTGCATGTAATTATCTAACTTGAAATAAAAAGCTTTTCTCCATTTTCTACTGAACATTTGTCAATTATATCGTGAAAAAACTGATATAGGCTAATAAATGCGTCAGTGTATTAACCCAGAGGAAATATATATGGCCACTGACGCACCGTGAGACGTTCTAGGTTAGCAATTTTCGGACCTAAATTTCGACAATCATGTTCATGGAGTCGCTCCATTTATAGGTCGAATTAATATATGCGCATGTAGTAGTAACTGAAAAGTTCACAATTATAACCAATTTACTCAACGCTGTTGCACAGTTCCAACTACAATTTTGCAAATGTAGACAGCAGTCGGCACGTTTTCAATATCCCACAAAAAAATCATCACAACTACCTACAGAACCACATCACATCCATTTCAACATGACGTTTGTCAAACCATCTCAAAAATTTTCCTAAACATCAGATCTACTGTCGTAACAACTTACTGTAAGTTTCATCGCTGCTCTAACAGCATGCGCAGCAGCATACTGCATCAGGATTGCCAGATTTATTTTTTCAAAAAAAGCCAAACCTTCAGTTAAAAAAGGCCAAAAACGGCCAACAAAATTGCTGAAAAAAGCCAAACACTCCATTAAAAACGGCCAAAAAAGAGCCAAACCCTTCACTTGACAAAGCCAAATTTATTAAAATTTGCCTCCTCACAACTCAAATTCACATAAAAATACATATGGTGTACATACAGCGCCTCCCCAAAAAGCAATTAATTCAAAACTATTTTTAGAATTTGTCACTTACGACAGAAAAATGCCAAAGTTTTCTTTTCGAAAACACCTATATGAATAAAAATAACTGAAAAACCAACAGTTGTTACTTTAGCATCATCACTCAAATTTTGAACACTTCAAAAACAAAGCTTACAGTTTACTGTAACAAGTCAAAATGCATTCAAATACAAGTTCATTTTCATTTTGCGCAGACGCTGAAGACAATCACAATTGGGGTGGCCAACCTGTGGCTCGGGGTGGCTCGTGAGCCACATGTGGCTCTATGCCCAGTTTCATGTTGCTCTTACGTAATTATATACCAGGAGTCCCACTAAATAACATGCATAACAATAAATGCCTTGTGAAGTTCAGTCATTGTCATGTTGGTGGTGTGTGATATTTACAATAAATCTAGCCAGGCAAAAGTATGTGCCTGAGTGAGGAAAAGATGGGGTGATGTTCATGTATGCCCATGTGTATGATATGGTAGCAGAGTAAGAAATGTGGTTCTTGGTCTCTGACCAGTTGGCCACATCTGCAATAGAAAGACACATACAGTATGAGTATTTCTAAATGAATGGACGCTTCATAAAAATGCAGGGATTGGGTATAAGACGTAATGCTAAATAGGTTAACACTTGAATGCATCATAGGCAGCAAGAAAAGATTTACAGCTAGGTAGAAACTAGATATGTGTCGCTGCAAAATCTCACAGTTAAAAACTGTAGGCATGGCATGTTTCCAAGATCATTCGGAAATGAAGAAACACTTCATTTCCAATGGTTAGCTTAATTTGCCCGAGTGTAATAGGCCTAAGCACAACTTGGTACTTAGAACAAGAGTTTGTTGAAGACATATAGTGGCAACATAAAAAGAACTGTGCATGTTGATTAGTAAAACAGGCAGTTAGCAATATTACTATTAGGATAACAATATGAAGAGTAAGTTTGGTTACATGCGATATCAAACGCATGGATTGTCACAAGCCATACCAACCCTACGGTCTGCTACAAGCCAGGTACAGCACCCATAAACAGGTATGCGCACAGTTGCACACGCACAACGTCTTGGTCTGCATCAGAGGTGTACAGAATCCGGATTTCAGGACTCCAATCCGGCAGAATTCACCACAAGCCGGATCAGATCAGGACTACGGTTTTATTCAAGTTTACGGATCAGGATTAGGATCAGGAGTTTAAAATTTTCATATTTGGAATTTGACGCCAACACAATCATTACAACAATTTTTGCAAAGATTTAAAGGATGTAATGTAGTTCACATCAACTGCAAATGTGCGAAAAAAGCCCTGTTACACCGGACGTGTCGTGCACTGCAGGGCACCAGTCTACCACCATAGCATCCCATCAGTCCACTATCAGGCTCAATACAACGTGATGTCAGATTACTTTTGTAAATTGTGAGTTGTCGAGGTTAGAGATGTAGTGTTGCTGTGCCTATTTTGCTGTAATATGTATTTTAGTGTGCATCAATATCAGTTAGTGCCTATTTACTTATCGGTTAGGTCTAATCATCAGTTACTGTTAGTGGACAGTGTTGCCACTTCTGATGTTTTAACATCAGATCTGATGTTTTGAGAGAAATGTCTGATGTCTGATGTTTTGGCGGCAAATCTGATGTTGAGTGGGTTGCTGTTGTTTTCAACATTTCCTCTCTTCTAGGTTGAAAACATGTAAGATTCATATATAATTTTTATGTTTCTTTCATCATCCTCTGTGTGTTTGGTTCATCATGGTTGTCATGCCAAAGTAAAAACTCTCCAAACGTTGCGTTGAGAATAACATTCTATGTTACGCACGAACGACTTCTCCATTTAGTGACGACACTTTAGGACAGTGGCTCACTTTAGGACCGTTTCTATACCACGACCCCCTTAAAGTAAGGCAGTGGCTACGGATACGCCTGTGGATCTCGAATTAAAAAACTTATTCAAACGCCACCTGTGACGTAACAGTAACGCACCATGAGAGTGCAGTAGGCTTGATAGAAAGGAACTAAACATAAAAGATAAACCCTAAACCTAACCGTAGCCTTAACGTAACCCTAACCTAACACTAGCCCCCAGGCCCGTAGCCACGGGGGGCATTCGGGGGCAGTGCCTCCTCAAAGTTCTTTTGGGCTCCTCCAAATTTTGTTGCGCCCAGAAAAATTTGTTTTAAACATACAGTAAAACCAAAACTCTTGCCCCCTCAAGAATGTATTGTGCCCCACCAAATATTGAAACCTGGCTACGGGCCTGCTAACCCCTAAATGTAACAACTAAGCCTGAAAAAAGTAAAGAAAAAAACAAAAGGAAAGTCGGCAAGGTGGGAGTCGAACCGAAAACCACTGGCGTTGCAGCTTTTTAGGAATTGTATTGAGGCGTTGAAACTTTTGCTTGGAGGTAATGAGGCGTTGAAACTTTAAGGCAGAGGTGCAGCCAGAATGAGGCCGAAGAGGCCATGCCCCCCCCGAAAAAACTTGTTAGGATTTTTCGTTGGTGTTTTATATCAATCTCAACTGTTTGAAAACAAACGGAAGGAACAGTCGGACTCATGTAGTGTCGTGTTCTCTCACTGACCAAGGTTTAACGTGACTTTTTGCCATTGGATGCGAAACTACACGACTAGTTGCCAATTAATGCGGACTTTTGCCAATTAATGCGGACAACACGAGCTGAGGTGTAGCCTGAATGAAATGCAAGGGCGCAGCTTTCTTGCAAAGGAGTACAAATTCAGATGAGGCATTTTTGAAAGGATTACTGAAGTATTTCCTAACCAAAAGAAACATACTTGGTCAAGACATGGTCAACCTGAAGCGCACCACGCAATGGAGTGTAATGCAACAACGCAATGTTTCTCACAGCACGGTTGGCATTGTGGCTAGTGGGTATGCGAAGCCAGGTAGAAGGGACTCAATTTTGAAATGTATAGCAAGTCACTGTCAGTGCAGCACACAAACTTTGTTAATATCACATTTATTATAGTTTCAGAGAGCAAATATAAAAAATCATTAGCAGGCAAACCATTACTAGTCACCAATCAGCCATAGTGATTTTGTGTGAAATCTGGTGTTAACTCTTCTTCGATCGTTAGTCTTGAGAGCAAAATATGACAGATGGATATTTACGTGGTGCAGTAAGCCAGTATAGGGCCTACAAGAGAAATTTTTTTAGGCGGAACAAAACCCATTTGGGGCCTCTAAGACTTGCAAAATTATTTTGAAATAAATAAAAATTGAGGCTAACTAATGTGCATCATACTTCCATGGGCGTCGGAAAGGGGTCAGGGGACCTTGTTACCCCCTGGATTTTGAAATTACTAGCAAAAAAAGGTTGTTTTTTCAATTTCGAGGGGTAGAAACCAAATTTCACCACTTTTTGCCCCCCTGAAAAAATTTTGGGAAAATCCCCTGCTGGTCCCCTCCTGGAAAAAATCCTTCCGACGCCCATGCATACTTCAATAAGAAGTGCTCGTTTATTGATCATATGAAGCATTACGTTAAAGCAAAACGGTACTCAAGAAATGTGACCATATTACCATTTTTAAACATGACTTTTAAGTGTTCATAGTAAAATCTAATCAAGGAAAAAATTAGGAAAAAAATAATTTAACTATTATATAAGCGATTTTCTGGTATTCTTATTCGCAAAATTTCTAATAACACTATCAAAATATGAACTTGTCTGGTAATGCTAGGCTCACTATTTAATCTTGCTAGGCCAACAAGTCGTGTTTGTGACATAGCAGACCGCAAATAACTTTTTACAAGTTTAAGCTTGCTGAAAAATTTTTCAGCAGATGCTACTGTAGCTGGAATTGTCAATAATATTCTCAAGCTAATACAAACATTTGGAAATAATTCACACGGGCCACATGGTGGCGACCACTGCTTTAAAGCATTGTCGAAATACTGTAAGTGGTTAACTTCTCCTGTATGTTTCGAAATCTTCAGATTTCTGGGTATGTCCGCTAATCCTAAACTCACACTCGATTCGACCTTGTATCAGCTTGCGCCGCAAGTTTAACAATCAGCAAAATGCGCAGCACACCTTCGGGGTGCACTATAAGCACTTGCGTCTTGCACGGCAATTACTTGTTAATTTTAAACTTTTCAGTTATTATCTTGCACATATGCGCAACATTCGAGGGCTACTGCTGTTAGATTAGATCGTATCGTGAACTGGAATGTTTCCAATCAAATTTAATTTGAAGTATCTCTTAGTTTAAAACTCTTTGTTTATTACTTAGAGAGACTTTTTATTAAAGATTTGTTTGAAAATGTTTAAAAGTGAAAGACGTAAAGGAATATTCAGTCAAATGGACACACTGGGACAGTAATCGTGAATGTCTTAAATTCGACGAAGTAGGCAAACCTTCAAGTTCAACAACAATTACTGCTAATAATTATCAATACATCGTATCAGGCACTGCCAGCAATTCACGTTAAAATACATCACCTTTCTTACCAAATTCTTTAGGCCAAACCAGTTTTGTCAGTGGGCGGGATTAATTTCGCTACATTATTCCGTGTGTGTTATTAATAAACACTCAATCGTTCCTTCCGCACGCCCACAAATAGAGGGGTATCAAGGGGCGAAGGCCCTCCTAGACCAGAGTTTGTCCTCCTGGAAAAATGTGCTGGACAAAGTTAAAAACTGTTGGACATAGTTAAAAAATTGTGCCCCTTTCAGAAAACTCTTCGCTCCCTTGGTGTCTCAAGCTGGTTACGGGCCTGTACGTCTGTCTCAGGCCCCTCCGTAGCTGTCCGGACCCGGAACAAAGTACCTGTTGGACCCCCTCTCATAGCCCCTGAGCCAGTAACCCAAACTCTGAGCTACGAGTTAAACCTTATAGAGACACTCCAATTGTGTCTTTTTCTCAAACATTCACACACTGTTGCACTTATCTGCAACGTTGCCAGTCACAACAGCAACAAATGAACGTCCATTTTCAACGGTTGCTAGCCTATCTACGCAACACTATGGAGCAAAACCAGGCCCGTAACTAGCTAGAAAAATTTTCGTTCCCCCTGTAAAAATGTGTTGGACATACTATAAAACTATTGGACACAGGCCCGTAACCAGGGGGAAGGGGGTCGAAGCCTCCTCTGCAAACCTTTTCGCCCCCCTTGGAAAAATCTGTAGGGCATAGATGATAACTATAGCATATAGTTTGAAAAATTTGGACCCTTCTCAGAGAACTCTTCGCCGCCCCTGATGTCCCAAGCTAGTTACGGGCCTGATTGGACATAGCTTAAAAATTTGGGCCCCTCTCAGAAAACTCTTCGCCCCACCTGGTATTCCAAGCTGGTTACGGGCCTGGGCAAAGCCGTGTGATGGATTGGCTTTTTTCACGAATAATCGTGATACGACGTTGATCCTAAGATGGTTATCCACGAGTTGTTAAAAAAAAACGCAGACTGAATTTTATCTTTTAATTGTGCTCGCAGGTATTTTGTAAAGACAAAATTTGGCTATTGGCATCCTCCGATCTTTTCCTATAAATCCATTTACATACTTTTAGTTGATTTTGACTTACTCAATAGGCATAATCAGTGATATTCTCGAGGACAACATAACACGGCGCTTCGCTTTCCGCTACTCTTAATGTTCATTGAAAACTGTTTGGTAAACAACTGCTTGATAATGATCACTGCAAAAGCAAACGTTTTCTTGTATTTGTGAAAGTTTATCGATGCCGACTGGTAGAAGATATTTGACGTCATATTCTGTTGTAATAGACCAGAAATTGACCAGTGACATCAAAATGATCTTTGTGCAAAATAGCTAAAGTTTGAAATCTGACAACGTCAGTGACTGGCCCCTCCTGAACAAAATTCCTGGCTGCGCCCCTGCTTTAAGGACCGCTGATTTAGCTTACGTGAAACTGTAATATAAAAATCTGATGTTGAAGAAGGCGACAATCTGATGTTGACGAGACTGACTCCAGTGGCAACACTGTTAGTGGATGTAGCAAGTCTAGCAAGCTTAAGTTGTTTTGTGATTAGAAGTTTAGTTGGTAATATTGCTTTAAGCTTCATGTTTCATTGCATGATCTTGGTTGACTGCATTTTCTGGATCTGCGTTTTAGTGCCAGTTTTGGTTATGTGTGGTTCTATTTTTCCCAGTCTGAGTTTGGCAAAACTTTGCTTTTCAGAAAGAAAGTGGCTATAGGTACGGTGAGAGTGATCTGGTTAGAATAAAATGCTGACTTTGTCACTTTAACCAGCATCGT
>JGI24021J15306_10012730_pt1 | contig 10457 bp, 9 predicted proteins | sample Ectturendosymbi1_FD_15306 | JGI IMG/M metagenome (IMG submission 15306) | reverse complement strand
ACCTAAGCCCTAAACCTAAGCCCTAAACCTAAGCCCTAAACCTAAGCCCTAAACCTAAGCCCTAAACCTAAGCCCTAAACCTAAGCCCTAAACCTAACTCCTAATCCTAACTCCTAATCCTAACTCCTAAACCTAATCCCTAATCCTAACTCCTAAATCTAATCCCTAAATCTTACCCTAAACCCAGTTCTTTTTAAGGAAAATGTTAGGTACCCGGTTTGGACATGTAGGGAACCGATTTTGTCTGATTCTAGGGACCCGAATCNGGTCCCTGAAACACCTTAAAAAANCATGCTAAACCTAAAGTTTTAAAAAGCTTTGAAAATATGAAAGAATAACTGCTGTAATGATTTGAAACTTGTAACCACTGCCAAAACGAAAGTTGCCAAATTGAGAGGCGAACTGATAAACCATTCGCACGGCAGACTTGGAACCTACCCGTTAGGCTACCAGATCGACACCGGTAGAATGACAAACTGACCGCTTTATTCGAACAGTGTCATGCGAAGCAGTATGGTCGAATAAGTTTTGAAACAAGAAGATCTATGGGTGGTTCCGTAGCCGCTTTCTATTTTTGACGCAAACACTGCAGTGCAGCCAAGTTTTCTGGTGCTTAGAATTGCATGAGTGAAAGCCAAGGCTCAGCCTACTTGTGTAGTCTGTTCCGATTTGCAAAGACTGCAGTATATACTGTACAGTGAAAAGTACATTTATGCAAACGTGTTTATATCTTAACTGTGTCACCTCAAAGCACTGCTGAGGTTGAAAGAACTTTTTCCGCTCGAATAACAATGAAGACAAGCTGAGGGATCGTCTGGCTGTGAGCACTTTGGAAAAAATATTTAAGTCTAATGGAAATTTTCCAGGTGACTTTGAAGTCAACCAAAGACTTACAGACACAGTGCATTTACATGGAAAGGCATGGAAAACGTTTTTTGAAAAATTTTTAAGTTCTGAAGCTATTGATGCTGACACTGATGATACTCTTTCCTTGTGAATTGCAACCAGCTGGAGAGTTATGAAGGATTACGCTTAAGATTTATTGTGAAAGCTCCTGGCTAAGCTTAGAAGACTTGAGAGAATTATGGTTATGCAGTGGTGTATTTCGTAAGGATGCTTGTTTTACACATGCAATTTTGACCTTGCATTTTTAATTGTGCAACATATGTTGTTTGTCAAGACAAGATGTTTTAGCTTAAGATGATTGTATTTTTTGGTTCAGGTTGTGTAGGGAAATGTAGGGATTTTTCATTCTGGGATGTAGGGGAAGCTTGTTCATATAGAGTGGCAACACTGAATTTGTCCCTAGATCAGGAATGGAACTCAGCAACCTTTGGGGAAAATCTGGGGATTGAGGAGTTTCCAAAATTTTTAGGGAAATTGCATATTTTCAGATGAAACTAGGTGAAGTGGTTGTCACACATTTCGATGTGAAAATCAGATCGATAGGTCATGTTAGTTCTGTATTTGTTTCTTGTAGTTTTTAATTGTGGAAACAAAACAGTAACAACACAACGCGGAGTGATGCAACATAATACAGCAAACAACAAAGATGATTTCATGTCTACTGACAAATAAAATCAATATCAATATTGCTTACTCTGTTTTTGCGTGCTCACACAAAGAGAATTTGTGGTTATATTGATATTGCTGTTGTTTGTCAGTAGACATGAAGTCCATATTATGAACACACATTCTCTGCACAAGCAGTTCGGTAAAAACAGACGACACAACGTTTTGAAAGTCATTGGAGCCGATGGAACCACCACAGGGTTACAGACACTTTTTGCAACTGTGTTGAGGGCAGAAACAGGCACATTGTTAACACTCAGCTTACCCGTAACACTTGTTACAACACTAGTGCATAGCAACGCGCCAATTCCTAAACTGGCCGAACCCAGGTACAATGGAAATGTGTTATGGCATGATACGCCATTAATGAAACACACTGCAGTGTTTGAACACTCATTCATAAAGTAAAATGCGATTGTGGTTTTCTAAGAATAAGGACGGATACAAACAATCTGCCTGCATCAAAGCACGCAACTACTGTTAGACTTTCTGCATCTTTCAAAAAACAGTACGTATTTTTTCTTAAGGGCCTCAAATGTAGGAATGTTCCATTGTTACATTGAACCTGATGACTACTAACACACGCTCTCCAGGGCAGGTTGTATAGAGCTCTGCATCCAAAATTATAGGCCACATGCAATCTCTGCATGGATGTCTTCCTGCAATTACACCATGAATGTGATGCATACATTGGCGTACAAAAGAAACGAAAAAGTACATTTTTAACTGCATTCAAACATCATGAAAAAGAGGCTCGCAGCTTGTTTGCTGCACAGTATTGATGCCGCAGTTGTCTCTGAATGTCTTTGTTATCTGAAAGCTAAGTATCTAGTGCAATCCCCAGATATTTGTAGTGGTTACAAGATTTTATATTTTGACCACCCAGTGTCAGTAATGGGGTGACTATGCTTTTTGCACTGTTTGCCATGAAAGTTATACATAGAGTTTTGCTCCAGTTGAATATAATTTCATGCGATTGTGCATAAGCCTGACATACATCTACTAGATGTGATGATCTGGTATGTTTTGCAATCCGTATACACTTGAACAAAACACAAAAATATCATTAGCAAACATCAAGTGATTTAATAAGACTTCACTGTTATAACACTCTGTTTTAATATTGTTCAGTTCATTGGATAAATCATTTAAATATACAGCAAACAAGTGTAGTCAGTTGGGGCAAAAAATCAAGGGGATAGTTGGGTGAAAAAAGACACCCCCTGCAACCTAAACTGGTTGTACTGCATGAATTTTTTTTGGGTTGGTGCAGTGCAAGTATCTAAAAAGCCTGTGTGCCTATTGCTTGTTTTATTGAAGCATTTATTTTTGTGTAGGTGGATTGTACCATAAACACTTGTTTATTGGTTTTGTAAACTTGTGTGACGCGACTGAAAATGATTTTTTTTGCTACAATTTTTTGTTAGACAATGTGTCTCCTAAACATTGAAGTTAGTCCAATAACAAAAGTTATTATGGATGCTTTCTGTTTACCAATATTGACTTTTTTATCCTGAATTTTCCAAGGCTATGGGCGCAAAAAAAGTCAATTGTTTTTTTTAGCCTCATGAAGAATAGTGAATATTTTAAAGTGAAAATTCAAATCCTCATTGCAAGTATTGTAACTGTAGAAGATTTTTGAAAACCTTTCAAGCTATACTTTTCCATTTGCATTACAGAAGGTTGAGAATTTACAAAAATAATTGAAAAGCAATCTAATTTGAGACAGGACAGCATTTTTAACTGTCGTAGACTCGTATGCTTGCATCAAGTCTTCAGGTGCAAAAGCCACCGACGACCTAAAAATTTACAAGTCCCCAGTTAGGGTTGGAAAAACAAATAGCCCAACAATATTTCTTCATACAACTAGAATGCTTGAATGAATTCATCAACATTTCGAGTTGGAGGATCAACCGTTTGCTTTTTGCGGGCGAGTTGGTACTGTTTGCGTCATCTCAACAGGGCCTTCAACATGCACTTGCTCGGTTTTCTTCGGAATGAGACCATGCGGGAAAGAAAATCAGTGCTAAAAATACGGGCATTATGTCTTTCCAGAAACCCACGTCTGCCTACTGCAAGTGAGCGGCAATAAACAGCAGCAGGTCGAGAAGTTCAAGTAACTTGGTGTGGCATTCAAGAGAGACAGACGTCGGGAACCACGTTACACGGTATAACGCAAGCGGAACATGATAATAGTATGCACGGCTTGGTAAAGCAACTGTTCTGCGTGAGCTTTATCGTTCCGTGGTGACAAAATGGAAGCTTTCAAACACCACAAAGCTGTCAGTTTTTGAAATGGTCTTTGTTCCGATCCTCACCTTTTATTCAATGACTGAAAGATCGCTATCCCAAGTTGAAGCGGCAGAGATGGGATTTTTGCGAAGAGTTAGCGGTCTGACACTTCACAAAGTGCGCAGTTGTGAAATTCGTAAGGCCTTGAACGTTGAGCCACTTCACCGAATCGAGTAATCCCAGTAACGATGATGCGGCCATGCCTCCAGAATGTCTTACAACAGATTGGTGAGGCAAGTCCTGGTGGCTACACCTACATGAAAGCGGCCAAAAGGCAGGCCGGATTAAATGAACGCGAGGCCCTGGGCAAAGTCGTGACCGCGAGGCCCCCTAAACGCTCAGCGCAACCGCGGAGCGTTTAATATGCCCTCGTTTCTACTTTGCAGAAGCACCGGTCAAAAACGCCAAAACTGATACAATTTGGCAGCCTACACTTCAGAGACAACTGGGGTTGACCACGTACGGCAGTTCGTATGGGGTTACTTTTTTCAAATAGAAAGTTCTATCACAAAAAAAGATCTTTTTGCTACCGTGACTCACCACAACAACCGTATTTTATCACAGACACTTTGACCGTCTTCATTGCACAAATCGTCCATTCACATATGTATTGAAGAAAGACATGTCTCTTCTCCACTCTCCCGCAGATCAAAAGCTACACCGTTCCGTAAACCTTCTCAACGAAATATCACGCAAAAAAAACTTTAACCGTACTACTTGCCTAAAAGTTTGCGATGGGAGCTTTACAATAGTTCTACCTATTGTTATCTAGTGGACAACAGCACTTTGTTTTGCAAGACTGATTCCCTCACGACCAAAACAAGTCCGTCGCAACTAGTTGTTACGTCAGCGCATTACACGATAATTGCAAAGGCGTTAGATGGTGAAGAATACTTACAAAGAATTTATTGAAGTGACCCTGGTCCTTGTCACTCTGTCAATCTGTACTTTTTGAAAAAGAGTCAGCTACGTAAAGTTTCACGATGCCGCATTTTTTGCACGCGAAATCGTTAGAATACGTGTATGCAGACTAGAAAGTGGTCGAAAAAGTGGTTATGAGGCGGTGTATGAAAAGAAAAAGCATTTCTGATAGCCGAAGTGCAGAAAAAATTTCAGACAAAAGAATAAGAATTGAGATTCAACCAGCACAGACTAATGGGGTAGAAAGGATAAGGCGTTTTGTGAACATCCATTTGCATTGCATCGTCAGCAACCTGAAAAGGGTAAGCAAAATTTCGACGTTGCCCCCCTGGAAAAATTTCTGCGGGCGCTCATGGCAGTGCACCGATTTCGATCTAATTCTTGGGTTATATAGCGTGGTGCTGTTTGGTTCAATTCTTTTAAGTCACTCAGAAACGATAAATGCCAAAGTTGTCTGTTTCCCTAATCTGCATCCAGTAATAAACGCAGTAATAAAACAGCTCTACAATTTTGATGCGTGGTGAACACCACTGAAACATGAAAAAACAGTGAAGCAGTGCGCTCTGATATTCAAACGCGAGGCCCCGGGCATATGCCTGGTTTTCCCAGTGGTTAATCCGGCCCTGCCAAAAGGTTTTCGAAGGACCAGGTGGAGTGATTGCATCTCCGATCTTTCTTGGTCCCATCTTTGTGTGGAGCCAGCAGAACCATCTAAGATTGCATAAAATCATGAGGTATTTCGAGTCCTAGGGCTTCTGTCTCCTTGACTCTCCCTAGAGGAAGAGCTGGTGTGAAAATGTATGAATGAATGCACTCGAAGCAAAATGAAGGGCGTTTATCCGAATTAATCAGCTTTCATGCATGGACTAACCAGAACATCATAAATATTTTATTAAGGTTACTTCACCAGCTTTATTCCGTTTTCAGGGAGGTTTTGTGTACCACAAAAGTAAAGGATACTCCAAAAATTGCGATAAACTCTGTTTTGTGTACAACGTTTTCACAATGCCTGGGTATTTGACTGCATCAATTGCTCTTGACTGTATCATTGTTTTGATACTTCTGTATGTTGCTCACATCATGGTCTGTCCTGCACATTCCAGTTTTTGGAGGGGAAAACAATTGGATAAAATAGCAGGAGCTTCAAGCGATAAACATTGGTTGCTTGGTCACACAAAAGAGGTATTATAATGTCATCCTTGCTCGCAAGGACTTGCGAAGAAATTTTACAATTATATAATGTTTCAGTTAGTTAACGTTTGAGGTCAACTTTGCACCAATACCTTTTTGCATGAAATGAAAAGTCGTTCTTCAGTCCAAGATTGCACTATTATGTTATGGGCGACAATCGCCTCTGCCCTTTTTGCTTTGTTGATAAAGGGTGAAATTTCTAAACATAGTTTTGTGCGGAGAAAGCCTGTTGCAAAATTGAAATAAAAACTCGAGATAATTTTAAAATGTCTTTTCCTGGAGCACAACGTTACTCAACGCATGATCGAAAAAACTTATTGCAGGTTGTTTTCGAAAAAGGACAATTCCATTATGTCTCTAGCTTTTACTTCATGAATGTTTCCAGCACTGCAAATATACAGTGTAGTTATGAAGAGCATTGATAAGAAGACATTGTAACCACGCAACTGTATACTGCGAAGGTCCATGATTGCAAACAGAAAACTTTAATAGAGAATCCAATGAGTTACAGGTGGAGAAAAAAATCCATTAGAAAATTTATTTCAATCGATTGCGTCTTCAAATGCTGTTTTATCGATGCTCTTCATAACTGCTCTACTCACGACTGCAAACACATTTACCGAAGATTGTGCGAGACATGATTTTAAAAAGATGAACATTGTATAGCGTTGGCAAAAGTCCGGATATAAAAACACTGTTATCACAGAGGTGCCAAAATTATTTCGTTGACCACTGCTCTTTTCTACAGTACCCCAACAATCAGAAGGGTATGATGAACGCATTCAGGCGAATGCTTTCATTCCCAACCATGTGCAATCATTGGATCGGACCATTTTTTTCGATGCTTCTTATCAGCTACTCTGACACTGCTGCAGCTTTGCTAAACAGCAAGGGTGAGTGTCTGGTGTTGCATTCAACATCTGACTCGCCGCGAACGCAAAACTACACGACTGTTGCGATCAGAAAGCCCGAGCGGCGTGTGCGCAATGCTTCACACTGTGGTAGGAAGCAACAATAGAGATCACGCGCCGCAATCACTCTCCCATTGCATGTTCGCGCCACATAAATATGGTTGTTATTCTTCGCGCACATTCCGTTAGTGGTGAACCGCTCATTTAGCCCATCGCCAGCGGAGAGGTTGCAACAAAACTTTCGCGATTGTACCATTTTGTAGTAATTGGTCTTGTGGCAACTTATTTTTGATCTTCAGTATAGCTGTGTCAGTAAAATCAAGTCAATTAATGAATACCTAAGATAAAAGTTTGAGAAGCCTTTTAGCATCGTTAAAAATTAGGAACTGCTTGGTGAAAACAGGTTGATGCACTGTTGCTTTTTGTCGACTCAGCGTAAAAAAGTTGATTCAACTCATTAAACACTCAAACGGAAAATCTATCGGCTAATTTCCAATATTTCAGCACCAAAAGACAATTTCACGTACAAATTCCTTAGACCCTGGCTTGGCGATGGACTTTTGACGAGTAATGGAGAAAAATGGCAAAGACATCGACGTTTGCTCACACCGGCGTTTCATTTTAGCATTTTGAAAGGGTAAGTTAAATTTTGTTTTCTCTGAAATTACGACGTATTTTTTTATTTGCTCTTGATTGTGGTTTGAAGAAGATATTTGCTAACTCACGTAAAAATGGTCAATCTAACACGTTTCAAATCCATTGCACGTAACACCTAGATAACAATGAAACACGTCTTTTAAGCCGAACTTGCGCAATAAACTTCCTTTTGTAATTTGAAGCATTTTCTGGAGACAGCGAATGTTTTGCAAGTCATGTGTGAGTTTTGAATAAACTAGGATGAAATATTCTTTTAGGATGTCACGTTTTGCGTGTTGAATTATCAAACGTACAGTGTGTACAGCGTTTTTGTTTCAATTTTAAGATGAAAAACCAACTTCCCATAAAATTTGAATCTCGTTCAAATTATACGCAAATTGGCCTACCGCCTCCGGAAAGCATAATGGTATTATTGCAGACATGGTTATTAAAACCAGGTTATCAATTTAGTGAAATAAGTACGGGGAACAGTCCACGCTTACCCGGCACCAATATGATTCAAAGAGAAACCTTATTATTATATATTATATCCTACATTCGACTGAGAGCTTTCTCGTGGTTTATTTTTTGGTTAAGCTGTTTGCCCGCTTTTCTAATTTTATTTCGTTTAGATAGCATCGTTTCAGAATGCACACTTTTGTCTACCTCTTGTTCTGAAAACAGACCTTTCCCAACTGTTACGGTTTATTATTTTATTGTTAACCTTTTAGTTTGTAACATCATGATTATCACTCAGCAACTGTATAGAAAACAAAAGCCGTCCACTGATCCTTAATCGCATCGACCAATATACACAAGGTACCGTGTAATCAACTTTGAATGCCAAAATGGTGCAACGTCATTTCCAAAGTTTAGACCAAAGCTTTCTTGCAAACTAGCAAAAATCTTGTAAGTTCCAAAAATCAACTGATTTTCCTCAATTGTTTTCTATCCAATAGATCTGGTAACCTTTGAAATGCATTGCATCGCATGCTTTTTTGAATAAAAAAATAACAATCATTGATAACAACATCATAAATCTGCAGACATTTTATCAAATGAAATTCAAATAGCAAGCTTGTTTTTATGGATTCAGCAAAAATCAAGATTAGGGTTTAAAAGCCTTGCCTAAGAGGAAAGTTTACAACGGTTTTTATTCCTATTTTTGACTTTGTTACGGTATAAACGTTGAGCCTAATAGGCAGGAAATCTTGAGTATTTACGGTATACTGTTCTTTTAGTTTGGTAAATAAATTATGCAAGTAAATTAGAATGCAAGAAGTTTAATGAGATGAAAAACCTCAGAAATTCGTGGTCATGGAAAAGCACCGTTTAAAATTGGTCTTTGGCAACGTAAATGCAGAGAATTTTAATTTATTTGATTCCAGCTACACAAAAATATTCAACGAAAATGTTAATGTCATGCTGAAAAAATGGGAAAATATGCTGGAAAAACCAATAGAAGTCTTCAATGACGTAAGCTTAATGACGTTGGATTCTATGCTAAAGTGTGCAATGTCCACAGAGACTGACTGTCAACACATAAGGTGCGTTTAATTTTATTTCGATGTAACCTTGTTACTGCAAGTTGCATCTGCCTGTTGTTATTCTCACTGTAATTTCATGATGCTTTCTCAATAACTTTATGGCACGCTCTAATTCATGACATACAACATTTGTTCTTAAAAAACAGCATTTCTAATATATTTGCAAGGACACCTTAAATGACATTTAGTGCTGTTAACTTTGGGATTTTTCTATGAAAAGCTAAAACATGCCAAGCATAAAAGTTCTTGATAATGACCGGATGGCACAACGTGTGACAAGGCTGCAGATTGCCATATGGGGTCTTCTCGGAATTATGACTTGAAGTTGTGTTGCCCATAAATCATGCTTGTGAAAGTACGTGAGTTTTTATTGGACTTGGCTACCAAATTACTCTGAAAAACGTTGCATGCTCAAATTTTTTGAAAATGCCCCATACTTCCTTAAAATGCGATTGTAGTTAGCAGCGTATACTTCGTTATAACTCCAAACGAAATGAAATGCAGTAGTTGCGAAAATAAGATTTGGGCGATAGCTCGGTTGTGGCGGTTCCAGTTTGCGGTCAATTGATGCAGAAGAGAAATTCAATTTGTAGTGACTGAGCCGGTCTGGGAACCAACTGTAGCGTTGAGCCGGTCAAGGGACCAATTTGTGGTATTCCCGCTTTGCGAAAATCAGTGGAGACGAGGTTTCCCGGTCTGGGAACCATCTGTAGTGACTAGAATTCCTGGACTGGGAACCAATTGTGGCGGCTAAAGGTTCCTGGTCGAGGCGCGGTGTTTGCGGGAACAGTGAACACGTAACGCTGTCTGACGAGACGCCACCAGACGTAAACCGATCAATACTGGCTTTTATTCTTGAACGCTGGTTTTGCAAAATGAACGAAAAGAACATCGCTTCACGTTGCTATCGGATTTGAATCATCTAGGCCAGTGTTTCTCAAAGTGGGCGGAATCGCCCCCTTAGGGGCGATTTTAAATGGCAAGGGGGCGAAACAAACAAAAGAGGCGACAGGGGGGTGAAACAACATCAGGGGGGGAGAAAATGCTCAACCACTAATCGATCACTGAGTTCACTTCAGTAGCCTAGTATTACGACTTGTTTATGATAATCGCTGGAGGTTGTTGCTGCAGCAATTTATCTGTTAATTTTTACTCTGGATTATCTAAGTGCCCGGTTACAGCGTGGATTATTCAGGGCTGCGGAGCCATCGTAACAATGACACGGCTCCGCCTCCGGAGCTGTTGGTTTTCATGAGTGTGGCTCTGGCTTCGGAGCTCTCTTTTCATGGTTTCAGCCCCGGGTTCTGGTCGTTTTCACACATTAATGTTTTATTGACTAGGTGTGCCTCATTGAATAGAAAATGAATTAAATCAAGTGCACAAAACT
>JGI24021J15306_10012729_pt1 | contig 10457 bp, 7 predicted proteins | sample Ectturendosymbi1_FD_15306 | JGI IMG/M metagenome (IMG submission 15306) | reverse complement strand
AAAGAGAAAAATGAATAAGGTCATCGATAAAGGTTTTAGAAGCTGCCGCTTTGTTTCAACAATTGTGAAACACCTTGTATTCCATGGGATAACACTAAACGGCGGGCCGGGCGGGCTGGAGAGCCGTGTTGCCAAATGAAAAACATGAATTTTCCGTGGGCTGGCAGGCTGCACAACAGGACAGGCCAGTGGGCTGCACATTGACATTAGGGTGGGCCGGCGGGCTGTACATTAAGCTGGCCTACGGAAAAGGGCGGGCCGGAGAGCTGTCCTTTTCTGCAGCCTGCCCTTTTCCACAACTCGCTGGACCGCCTTTTTGTGCAGCCCGCCCTTCTGTCTTCAGTGCAGCCCACTAGTCCGCCGAAAGTTCACGTTTTTCATTTAGAAACACGGCCCTCCTGACTGCCCGGCCTTCCAATTAGTGTTATCCTATTCCATGTTTGGGGGAAACGCATATTGAGTTGCAATGATTACAACATTCTTCCTTCCCTTTTTTTTCCGCAACTTTTTTCCACTCCAGTTACATCATCAAACCTCTGCAAACAAGCTCCGCTAATTACGGAGCTCCGCCTTTTATAGGCAACCCAGGCTTCCTTTGGACTGTAGCAGTGCGAATCTGCATGTTGCTAGAACATCTGTGAGATCGCAGATATGTTTTCATTTAGCCTAATCTAGTGCAAAAAGGTGTGGGAACGTGTTCCCACACGAAAAAAAGGGGTGGGAACGCTGTTCCCATGCGTTTCCACTCCACTACACCCTTGCTAATATTGCACGTGTATAACAAATGAGATGAAGTACCTGTAATGTTTGACACTAGTCAACAGATCAATGCAGCATTACAATGTACAATTTTTCCATGGTTGTAAGTAAGCCAGTCAAAAATGGCGAAAGTAAATCTGTACAATGTTGTAAAAAACAGATGTTTCAGAATTTCCTTGTTTTCATAGGCTATATTTTGTTGATTTTTGAAAATGACGACCAAAGAAAAAAGAATTTTTTCAATATCTCATAAGCCTATGGTTCTTGAGTTTAGGCCTGTTGAAATTTTCACCACTAGGTGGAGATTTACCATGGGAGCACTCTTTTTTTGCTCATCATAGGCCAATGCAAATTTGCTTGTATCTTTATAAATTGGCCTACTCTGCATAGATGCACAAAAATAGGTTTCTGGATGTTTTGAAGGTCAAGGAATCGAAATCTGCAATCAAAATACTAGAAAAACAACATTTTCATGGAGAAAATAGAGGTTGAAAATTTTGTAACAAAAATTTTTTAGTTCCAAACTTTGACCTCAAATTGCGAGCTGTTGACATAACATTGCAAACAAAATTTTTTCCAATTTTGTTTGCTCGTATTTTCTACTGATATAGGTTTGTTTGGGAATTATGTTTTTCAAGGTTTTTGAAAAAATTGAGATTGAAGTTTTATACGTTTTATACAGAAAACATTTTTGCTAAAAACTTACATTTCAATTATATTTCAAATGTTCCCCATATTGAAACTATTGAACATTTTCTGACAATTGAAGAGGATAAACAGTTACATACACAGATCCCACAATGTTGTGTAACAAAAAATGCTGTAGCCTGCACCACAGAGGTGTTTATGATAGGTGTTCCCATGTTTTTCCTTTACCATTTTGATCACATTCAGTTTTTGAAATGGATCACATACAAACAGTTTCAATTAATATCATTCAAAATCACTTTCATGTCATTTTCATTAATGATGTATTTTTTTCCATGACTCATTGCTGGCCGTGGTGTTTCTTTTGCACAGGCTTTACTTTAGAGCCACCCAAGCTCCAACATGTGTCGTCTCATTACCGCCATTGAAAAAGTTTCCTTGGGGACCTAAATCAACTTTGACTTCACTTTGCAATTAATCCACTTACATGATCCTGACAATCCACCACACTGAATCATATACACATGCTATATAGTCAATATTTTTTACTAAAGTGCTTGACAACGTCAGAAAACCTTGAGCTAATCAAGCAGCATTAAGCATTTTTTATTTAAAAAATTGCCTCTCAATCCCCATACTGACATATCTGCTGCATGGTGCATCGTGCATCAAGTGCAAAAAGGAAGTGGAGGGATTTGACACTGCTATAAAAATCCATACGGAAAATTTATGCAACGTGGCTTTTGGAAAAGAAAGCTAGTCACAAGCATGGCTACTAATCTGATGTGGAGGCCTTGCAACTGGGTAAGCTTCTGACCAGGCAGTCATGCTTGTAAGGTCCTTGTCAACAGTTTTGTCCTCATGGGGAAGTAAATGATGCAACTGACACTTAATCCACACACCATGATTCATCTCCACTACAAAGGAAATACAATCAGCCTGGGATGACCTTGCCTGCAGAGATTCACTCAATGCTCTACTCAATACCCTTAGCCCTTGGGACAAATACTGGCTACTCTCTGCAAACAGAGTCACACTGACTGCCTGTTCAGAAGCTTACCCAGTTGCTAAGGTTTGGGAACTTGCTGAGCCCTGATGAGTTCTGTATTGCAATTGTCCTCCAAACAAGTGCCAACAATTTTGAAAGCACGGAATGCCTGCTGTGGTAAAAGTGTTGATGAGCTAGCGCTCCATGGACTCTCCTGCGTTAAAAATGCAGGCCACTTGCCCAGACATTCAGCCATCAACTCCATTCTCAAAAGCAGGGCTGTGGAGCCGGTACTCAAATTTCAGGCTCCAGCTTCAGCTCCGGCCATCTAATTTTTTGGCTCCGGCTCAGGTTCCAACATCTTGAGATGTTTGGCTCCGGCTCCAGAACAATTTGGTCCAAAAAACAGAAAAACATTGTATTATTTGTATTACTCACTTGAACCGGAACCCAAATTTCAGGCTCCGGCTCCATCCATCCAAAATTACTTGGACTCCAGCTCCACAGCCCTGCTCATAAGGTCATTAACCCATATTAATTTCATGGGGCTACCTTGGATTGACTTTGGGACCCTAGTACAAAGGTCTAAGCGTAGTATGGGATGTTACAGTTGTGGACACCTTTGCTCAGTGTCACTACAAAGATAGCACCATTCAGGCAGGCACCGCAGCAACAAAGGCTGAGGCTGCAAAATGCCACAAACACAATTACTAACTAACCAGTCACAAGTGAGGAAACTACCGGTATGTGTGGTAAGCCAACCACCCCTTTTTGAGTTGCCTTGCAAAGAAACTTGTTTATGTCTGGTGACCCCAGGGAATGACAGTGGTTCCACCAGTGCCTATCCCTGGATGTGGTCAGAGGGAACACTGCAAGCGTATTGGCATGTGTGTAAGTTTAATTTTATTTTAGCCATTCACATCCCCAATGTACTAAACCAGGGGTGTGCGACTATGCGGTACTACCAGGCCAAATGCACATAACCAGATTGCTCCATGGGGCCACAGCTGCATGTGTCAATCTCTACGGGTTAGACAACTCACTGGCCACCCACAGAAGATTGGTGATACCTTTTAAAACCGTAATGCTTGCTTTAAAATCTGGACCATTCTGCAGGTCACAAAACTTCAACTCCCGGGCCACTTTTGGCCTATAGGCCACGGGTTGCACACCTCTGTAATGAACAGTATCATTGCCTATAACAACTTGCCTTTGTTTCAGTGCATAGCCATTGCTTTCCNAAGCAGTTGTTGAACACAAGTGCCAAATAGAAGAGGTTTTGCCATGTAGCACATTGAAAGTGCCNATGTTCTTTTCACACACTCATCAGTTTTGACGCAACTGCCAATTTTATAGTGGTTGTAACACCACAATGCTTGTGTGTAATCCATGTGTATAATTCCTCTACAATGCTCATTTATAATCATTACACTGTGATAGATGAGCTTAATGTTAAAATATGGATGTTTGGATTGATAGGATTGTGGTTCACATAACTACTTAGGGTAATTGTGTGTTTTCAACTTTTTATTATTCTAGTTTAATCTATTATGAATGTGTTGTAAAATCTTTCAAAAAATTATAGGTGATGAAATAACTGAATTGTCTGTAAAATTGACATTAGTGTGAGAGCCAATTTGGGATATCAACCATCAACGTTATTTTTTTAAAATTATAAACAGGTTTTGAATTATATTTTGTGACGTCATGGGTTTTGCACACCCGTAGAAATTTTAATCTCGGTACCTATGTTTTATCTGGTTTACCGCAAGTGGCATGAAAGTGGACCTGACTTAAAGAAATAAGTATTGGTTGAAATTAGGAAGAAAATTGCTCTAATAAAAGCTATTCATAAATCTGCATATTTCAAGATTTCATATATCTTTAAATTAAAAGAAGATTCATCTTTTTATACAGTGGAGAAACTCTTAACTTTAAAGAACTATGAGCTAGGTCATTTATCTTACTGCTTTGTGAATAACATTTTATCAGTTAAAATTAGCTTTTCTAGCTTTACTCAAGATACCAATTGTTACAAGGTAAACTAAAGGTAAACTGATCTCAAAGCATATTAATAACATAGTATTTTACCACATAAGGAAGATAATATAAGGTAAGTTCTTGAAAGTCATTTAGTGAACTTATTATACTGCATACACTCATTCAGCTTTTTGCAATTAATTATTTACTCTATTTTGCAAATAGGATAAGTCAAAACAGGATAATTGTGATCAACAATTTATCATAAGCAAAAAATGCAGAACTCAGTAAGTCGAATGCTTCAGGTATAACTTTCATGTACAAAGCAAAGAGCAAGGGACCCAGTGATGAGTTGTGGGAATCTCCCATAGTAATTTCAAGAAGTAAGACCTACACCTAACTGTAGTATATAATTATGTGTTTTGCAGATAGCTAAAGAAGCATATTATAGACTTATCCCCTTCTTGATCCCAGGACAATGATGTAGTTTTCATAAAAGTGTATGTCATCAAGGGTATGAAAAGCCGCAGGTAAATCACAGAATATTGCACAAGTGATACTGGTATTTTTTCTGTCTTTTGCAGAAAGTTTTTGTATGTGTCCAATACAGCTAAATATTTTAATGACCCACTTTAAAATCTCTATTGGTGTTCAGAGTACTGTGTTGTTCAACATATACAGTTAAGTGTAATATAGTTTTTCAAACATTTTACTTATTGGCAAAAGGAATAAGATCAACCTGTAGTTTGTACAAAGGTATTTTTGCCCTTAACATGTTTGGTCCCAGGTGGTTTCTCTGCAGCGATATACACAGTTCCTGGGAAGTTTTGGTAGGAAATTGAAATGCTGTCTGCTTCTGCAAAAGGCAGATACTGCTAAGCGTTTTCCAGGTTTAGGCTAAAATGGTAAACCTAGCAAACATTTTGTTGCCTTTATGCTAATCAATTGCCAACATGTCAAATCATTTTCAAACATTTTAGGCTACATAACACAGGAACAAGCCTGGGCCTACTCAAGTTTTTTGCAAACATTCCACTTTTTTAAGACAACAAAAGCAGCTGCATACTGGTATCAAGCAATAAAACTTTATCAAAATGCCTAAACATGCTTACAGAAACATGTATATTCTTACATGTCAAAGCACTTACATTGAACAAAATCACATTAAGTACTGTCAGACCCTGGTCTAACCTAGGTGGACCAATTCAAAGGGCCATGCATTTGCACAGTCTCTGAGCCACAGAGTTTGGATTCTCATTCCAAGACCTAAAGTTACATAAACTCAGCCTAAGATCATGTTTTTAGACTACATACCACTGCGAAATTCGGATAAAAATGTATATGTATGTGTTCGAGAACTTTTAGTTAGCAATAACATATATTTACATCGCCTGGGAACATGTTAACAAATTCAAACAACTTCTATATATATGTCGGCCGGTAGTGAAAGTGTTAATGAATGGGTACACCCTNTGCACACAGCTGTTAGTATGGGTACACTTTATTATCAAAAATTAGATACGTGGCCTAAAATTAAGAATAAAACAAAGCATATTTACTTGTTTTAAATGCATTTATTTAAGAATGCCATCCATCTTTGCAATCTGAACAAGCTGTTGATGATAGTCTTGAGTAAAGTTCCATACAATATTGATCTGGTCCATTGCAGTTGTGATGAAATGCAAACTGAAATGGTTAAAGCCTTCAGCAGATTGTTTAGGAACTTATGTGTGCCAAGCTGTCAAATGACCTGGCAATTTGGAAGGGCCTGAAATACACAATAAGAAGGCATGACTGAATGTTCGAATGCAGAGAAACATCTACTTTTTCGTTCCTTCTGTACATCCATGTACATGCATCACACTTATGGTGTGATTTCAGGAAGGCATACATCAGAGATTGTGTGTGGCTTAAGGGCGAGTTAACATACGCAAGTTGCGGGTACCTGCATTTGCAGGGCAGGTGCGGGAACCCGCAGAGGTGTGGGTACGGGTTGAACTTCGTTCGGGATGGGTTGGGTGCACGATAAGAAATTTTTTGTGCAGCTTACTGAATGTTAACTCAATGCATGTAAAAGTGATGAGCAAAAAGATGAATGCAACGGAGAGTTTGTGGTACGAAGGTGTAGAGCAGCTATGCCAACTAGAATGTCTTAACTGGCCAAAAATTATGACAGTATCTTTGTCGGCCCCGCACATTGAATACTAACTATGTAACGGTTGTATAGAACTTTTAATCACTCCCAAACTGCGATGCCATTGGCATATTTAGTGGTAATGGAAGAACAAGGCTAGTTGAAATCAATTTAGTGCAGAGGAACAAATGAGTAAAAATGAGAAAACTACTCATCAGTTTTGCACCCGGGTGTCGTTGGGCGTGTGGAAATCTACCAATGTGTGGAACATGATAAACAGGCATTAAAAAACATTGCATCAAACATGTCGAATTTGAAATTACAAAAATAAAGTCAGGATTGTCATTGTATTGTACATACATAATAATAAAAAGCTTACTGGTCCACATGCGGGTCCTGGGTTTGACATAACTGGTGTAGTGACATTCTCCAGTGGTGGCAAGACTACAGATTGGAATTTCCAGGTCTCAGTGATCTTGCAGAAGATACGTTCTAGAAAATAGCAACTATCACTGCTGATGGTTGCCAGCACTGCTAATGAACAAGTCTTTAGTATCGATGATCATGTACTGAATAACAGAAGAGCAAATTTAAAAGAGTCACTCAGAGAACAACGTACTTTTTTTAACAGTGCACTGAGTAAGAAGTGCTAAATTTGACTAAGTTTCAATTTTTCTTTAGTGTTTTTCAAGACTTCTGTTAGATTTGCAATGAACCACTGAGTAAATTGCCACTAGCGATGAAACACGTTGTATGAGGTTTAGTGGTTTCCCATGACAGGAGCATGTTTGGGACAGAAACAGTGCGGGTTGAGAAGACCTGTGGGACGGGAGAGGCAAGATTTCTCAAATTTCTGTGGGGTGGGTTTCAAATTTGCTGGGTGGGAACGGACAAAAAATTTCAACCCACGCAGGACTCTAGTGTGGCCTATAATTTTGGGCGCAGGGCTCTCTACAACCTGCTGTGGCGATTGACTGTTAGTAGTCATCAGGTTCAATGTAACATTCTTACCTTTGAGGCCTTCTTGAGAAAAAATATGTATCTGTATCTTGCACGATGGAAGAAGTCTAACAATGTATGCCCTTATTCTTTGAACACTACAACTGCATTTTACATTGTGACTGAGTGCTTGGTTGCTCAGTGTTAATTGGAGGACATGTGCATGGCACAACACATTAATATTTCACCTGGCGTTGGCCAAGGTTGCATTCTAATTCTTACCATGCGATTTTCGTGTCCTACTCTGGATGTAGTGTTGTACCAAGTGCTATGAGTTAGTGAACAATTGTGTCAAGAAAGTGTCTGTAATCCTGTGGTTCTACCCCAATGCTGTTACAAAACATTTGTGTCTCGTATTATCAATTTTACTTGTGCAGACAGTGTGTGCTTGTGCTCTGTGGACTTCAGGTCTGGTTCAAACATTAAAATAAAATGTAGTAACTACCATAGCAATTCTATCCCTACCTTCCCTAGAAAATTGCATGCTAAGTGGGTGCATAACAAGTGTAAACCACTTTGGTATGCTCCCATGAAAATGCCATTAAATCCCTGAATTAATGCTAGAACATACATAATGCAGATTTCATCCTGGCTGGAGGACCATAGACAAACTTTTTAGAAGTAGACAAGAATTTGGAGCTTACCAAAGTGTTTACACTTGCTTAATTGACCTTGAAAATGCAGATGACTGGCTCTTTCATGAAAAGCATTTGTGAACGTATATTTTGACCATCTGTTGCTTAACTTTAGTTGTATACTTATAATAAAGCTGCACCAAAATTTTCCATTCATAAAGATCTTGATGAGCATAGATGGTCATTTTGAAGAGTAGTCAAAAATGGGTCACTAATATGTATTATGCATAGCGTAGCACCAATGATCATGTTTAAAGGTCACAGATACAGTATATATGTATATTATTTTCAAAAAGCAGATAGCAGGTCTAGGAAGCATTGAAACACTTCTTGATTCTTAGCAGGAAACAGTTTGCACCCTGATAAAAGACTGATGCAGTCTGAGAAGGTAATCATGCTTGTCACCAGTGTTCCCTCTAAGGTGCGCAATTGCGCAGTACCACCTGAAAATTTGCGCAGTGCTATCTCATTCTCGTGCACTTCCAACATACTAAATTTAATACAGTATATACATACATCGCATAGCCCTTTTAACGTTGGGAACGCTTCACTGGTTGTGTGTCTGCATGGTTGCGCAGTTGCATGCGCTTCGTACGCAATAAAACAAACATTTGCTCAGTGTAGAATTTCCTTAGAGGGAACACTGCTTGTCACCTTGTCAATAACCATTGTTAAGGTTTCATTTCTGTTAATTTTAAGATAAATCTATGCCACCAAATAATTTTTATTTTAGTACTTGTTTTTGTCCAATTTCTTGTTAGCATGTTTGATGTGCCATGTGACCAAAAGAAGGAAATGTAGCTGCTATGCTGTTTATTTCATGAAATTACCAATTGATTTTATCTTAGTCCCACTATGACCTTTCTGGTTATTGTTTTCAGTCATTAAACAAGATCCATTACATAAGTGAAGATTAGAATAAACTGATCGTACATCTGATGTCTTGTTTAATAGGGAATTTGGAGATTATGTATCATCTTATTTGTGTTTCTGTTTTTGGTGTCCCTTTCTCTGCTTTGCTTTCTATTTTTATTCCTTGTGTTTATCATCACACCACAGCACTGAAAATTGTCAAATACCATCAGTTTTTTTTTTCAGTCATAGACTGAAATTTTTTTTAAGTGACTGAAAAAATTAAATCAGTTCGGTCACAGTGTCTGAAAATGTAGAGCAATGCATATTGTTGTGGCAAGTTTCGATACTACTATGGAACAAATGGCAGAAATGTCTGTGACCGAAATGCTCAATGTCTCAGTGAAAAAAACAGATTTCCATTGCTCCACTGCTCACTTGGAAAACAAAGCTAAAATAGATGTTTTGATAAAACAATTCTTTCTTTTGTGTGTGTTGATTATCACATAGCCTCATTGAAACTGATCAAATGTATGTTAAAGGCAGTGTTGTAGGTAGTAAGCAGTAAAAAATAAACTGTATTGAGCAAACAGTTGACTTGCAACATTTAATGTTTTGGTGGCACATTTGTTGACATGGCTAGCATTGTTTTTTTGCTTCTTATGATCAGTTAAGGAAGTGAAAGGGTGCAGATCCTTGCTGGAGTCCATCACCCATATTAACCTGTTACAACTTCGGTTTCTGTACAGGTGTAAAATGCTTAAAATTCTTGGCATAAATATGCCAGCTTGATTCTATCATACCAGTTTGGTAATTCTGTAATTTTGCAACATCCTCCACTCGTTAGTATAGCTATGTCCAATCGAAATTGCTTACTGAGCCAAAAATTTATGTCACTGTCTTAACCAAGGCTGAACATTGAATGATATATTAACTCCTTGAGAGCCAGCCTACGGTATATTCGTACTTGGATTTCAGCCTAAAAAACAGCAGTTTACGGTTGCCTTACCAACACCCTAGCTCCTCCACCGATTGCGCTAGAGAGCTGTTCAAGAGCTCAAACGGATCGGCCAGTCTAGTAGATTGCACTCGAAAAAAAATTTTTGGTTGGTGCGGATTTTTTGTGACTGACGTCATAAGTGAAGTAGTTTTAAGGTCATTTTGGCTGATGTTACCTGGCCTAGGGCCCAACCGCTAGGCCAAAGTTTTTCGTTGAAGTTTTCATTGGAAACTAGGCTCGAGTCCGAGTCTTTTGAGCCTTTGATCGACTTTTTAGCGTTTCTGGTTCAAAACTTGATTTAAAATAAACAAATTAATTAATTAGCTAATTAGTCAAATATTTTTACTTAACTTACATCACAACTTTTGAACCTGAAACCCCAGCAGGTCATCCAAAGTATCAAGACTCGGATTGTAGTCTAGTTTCCAGTAAAAACTTCAGCGAAATACTACCACCTAACGG
>JGI24021J15306_10012723_pt1 | contig 10458 bp, 7 predicted proteins | sample Ectturendosymbi1_FD_15306 | JGI IMG/M metagenome (IMG submission 15306) | reverse complement strand
CTTCCCAGAGAGTCGATGTGAAACACTGATGTCTTTCACAGAAAGGTCCACCTCTATAAGCTTTGAGACACTGGTAATGAGCTTATCAGTGTTCTCATTTTTAGACCGAGCCAGACCTTGAAAATCAAGGCTTTGCCGTCGCCCATACTGCTCAAGATCATTCAAAGCTTTTTGGGTCTGACAGGAAGCATCCTCGAGTTTTTTAACACGGTTTTCAGGTCCTGGCTTTCGGAGCGGAGAGGCTTTACCTCTTCAGTAGAAGATTGAAGTGTACACTTCATATCTTCGTACTGTTCCGACAAAAACTGCTGGCTTTTACGAAGCTCTCTCATTTCCATGATGAGTTTAGTAAGAGCGCTGCTCTTGTCAAGAGTTTCCAGGACTTCGTTAAGTTTCCCAACCAGTTCATTCACATTTTGCTTGGTGGCCATAGCAGAAGATGTGCTTCGCGTTCCCACAGCCATTATTAACAGTGTAACAGATGACACATTTTATCAAATTTAAATTACACTTATTCAAATAGCCTACACCTTTGTTGAACTGGATGTAAATCTTAATCAAATAGAATCTGACTGTTGTTCAGACTCCGGCTGCCATCAGAATCTGACTCTTGTTCAGACTCCGGCTACCATCGATCCATCCGAAATTTACACATTTTTTTCCTTAAGAAATGACCACGCAGACTCCTGCTACTGCTGAAATTGATAAGTGACTCTGGATCAGGGCCCGGTTTTTCACAAATTTTTGAATCCGGGTCCGAAAGAAAAACGCAGAATTCTGCCGGAGTCGACTCCGGATCCACGGCCACCTCTGGTACACGCCAAAGCACCATCCAGTGATGGAGTCTCGATGCTTGGTCGAGACTTGGTCTTGAGCCTCGTCTGCAGAACCGTTTTTCCAAGTCTCGGTCTGGAAGGTTTCAGGTCTCGCCTCGGTCTCGAAGGCTACAGGTTTCGAGACTTTGAACATTGCAAAGAAATGGTTTAGTAAAACTTTTGTAATTCAACGATTCTTTGTATGTTGTATTTACGGGTAAGAAATAATCAAAACAGGTCGGAAAAATGCCAGAAATTCGAAGAAATTTCAACTTAGAAATGGTGACGATATTTTTTTTATTTCGGCAAATGCCCAAATTTTGAAGTATCGAGTCTTGATCACAAATTTCAAGTCTCGAGTCTCGGCATTTTTGATGAAGTCTCGGCCCGAAGTTTAACAAATTCTCGATCTCGGCCTCGACTACATCCCAGTCATATACCTATCGGAAGTATGCAGGGAAATATTTTGTGATTGAAGTTGTTTCATGATTGGAAGTCAGATTGGTAAATTGCTTTCAGCTTCATGTTTGATTGCATGAACTTTGTTGACTGATTTTTCTAGAACTGAGTTTTTGTGCCATTTTGGTTATGTGTGGTTTTACTTTTCACTGTCTGTGTTTGGTATTAATCAAAGCTTTGCTTTTCAGAAACAAAAATTGTAAATGGTTGAACATTAGTCAAACATGATAACAGGATTTTTTCGGGATTTGGATTTGTGGTTGTGTTACAAACAGGATTCGGACAAGGATCAGGATTCCTACCTCTTGGATCAGGACTGAAGTCGGACTCAAAATACTTGACTCCGACATCTCTGCTCTCAACCTTGGCTCTTTATCTTTCTGCACAAATGCCTCTAGGTGACGCTGTGCAGCTTCCAGCATGTCCAGTGTGCAAGATAAAACTCTGCCTTTTGATCGTGAGGTCGTAGTCGTGGTTGTTGACGGAGTGCATTGTGGTGTATATTGTTGAGTTGTGAACTTCACTTGCGAGAATCTCAATATGCAGAACGATGCTGGTGAAATAGTGGATCTTTACATCCCTAGAAAATGTTCATCAAGTGGCAGAATAATTGGTGCAAAAGACCATGCTTCTGTGCAGTTATCGATCATTGATGTTGATGAAAATGGTCGTGCACTAAACACATCAAAACCGTACACCATATCTGGATACATACGAAGAATGGGAGAATCTGATGACAGCCTGAACCGACTTTCAATTCGAGATGGTATCTTGACAAAAGATTTTAACAAGTAACTTCTGGCATAATCATCAGTCACTTGGACAAGCTCAACAAAAACAAGAAGTTTTTGTTTACTCAAAGCATTTGTTCTATAGTGACATGACCTGAAATCAAGCAAAATAAACCACAAAAACAAAACTGAAGAAATGTGCATTGTTTGAAAGAGGATACATTTTAAACCAATAAGAAATTACAGGCTGAAGTAATTTGTTGTCTAGTGCAAAATAGGTCGGTGTGATTTGTTAGTGGCAAGCAGTAATACTGGTAGGTAGGCCTGGTATGATCCATTTGGTAGGCATCGTCACTGTGTGTAGTCAGGCTTAGGACTATACACACAAGCCAAAATGCTGATAGCATTGCTTTTGACCATTGTCAAAAAATTGCTGGTGCAACCACTGTTCTCTGTCACCAGTCAAATTTTTTTGCTAGATTGTTAAAAAAGGGAGCAGTGAACTTTACAAACTAGTCTCAACTTTGTGGGATAAAACAATAGTTCTTAATGATGTATTTAAAAGTAAGTGTAGTAGCTGAATACAGCTAAGCAAGATCATTTGCTGAGTAGCTGACTAAGGTCACTTGATCTAGCACATGATTATGATTTTAGGCCTAGGTTTAAGAGTTCTGGCTATCACATGTTTCACTTGTTGTGTTGTGCAAATTTATGTTAGCTAATTGAAAGTTAGGCATTTAAACTGTTCTACATTGTTTTCAAAATGTAATGGCTTATTAATGGGTTAAGTTCAGAAGAGAACAATGTAAAATGATACAATATGGGTTTATTAAAATGATTTTTAAAGAAATGATTACATGTTTTTTAGATAAAGACTAAAGTTATAAATGTAAGTATGCTTAAGTGGAATTGAACTTTTTGTAACCTACACATAATTTTAAGTACATTATGGTGCAAATGCATCAGACACGACTGCTGAACATTTGTGAATCAAAGAATGTATCATGTGGATCACTACTGTAAACTTGCTTGCAAATTATAATATTGATATCAAGCTGACAAACAATGACTCTTCTGTGATGTGTGATTGCGCCAGTTCTAAAAAATCACTTTATTCTGGTAAGGTGCATTAAAACATTAGCGTGGGATATTCTTATTGTAAAATTGTAACTTTGACATTAAAACAATGATGTAAGTTTTTTCTTGATATAAGCAATAAATTTTAATGTGAGACTAGCTTTGCATCTTGGGTGTAGTCATAAAAATCAGAGGTGGGTCATGGAACTGGAGTGCTGGAATCTACTATAGCAGGATGCTGCATTTCGTTGACCCAGTGTCAAAAATCTTGTAAATAGCTAGACCTGGATCTAGAACTAGTTTTTTTGTTCATAGACTAATTTTAAAATTAAAGTCAATTTAGTTATGTTTGAAAATATAGACTAGATATTGCTGTTGGGGTGAGTTTTAATATTATTATGAGACAAATGGCAGAAATGTCCCTGCAAAGAAATAAGATTCGATGTTGGCAAGGGTGGTCTTTAATCTTTATAAATGTCATTGGTTAATTAAAAATATTGCTGAATTTCTGTTGCATTCATGATTTATGGAGTTTAAGCAAGAGTCAAATTCTAATTTTGAAAACTGTGAAGCCGGATCTGGACTCAAAAAATTTCGGAACAGAGTCAAGAGTTTTCAAACAACTGCTGTATTCATATTTTTGATAGGTTGGATTTGAATGCTGAATCAAAAAATTCCCCAGCTTTTTTCATGGTTTCCTGAACTTTGGCATGATACAGTTGCAGCTTGATATTTCACTTGTATTTTCTGTATGAAAATGAGCTATTTCTGTAAGACCATGTGACTGTTAATCACTAATAGTAGTTCAATAAAGATGCCAGTTGTCAAAATGATGAACTTGTTCACTAATATTGATTTCTTAACCCACATTTTAATAGTGATTGGGGCAAACAATATCAATTGTCATTTGTTGTCATACTTGATTTTTTGCCCTAACAATTGTGGATATTTAAAAGCAAGAAGGCATATCTTACTTACACGTTTATAAAGGGTAGTATTACTTCTAAACAGAAAAAAGATCAGAATTGTTACTTTCATTATGCAACTGCAGAGGATTTTTGATAACCCGTGATGCAGTACTATTCTTCAATAAGTTTAACTACAGAGCTGGTTTTTCCCTAAGACATTTCAGTCATTTTCCCCATAATAGTCGCAAAACTTGACATAACAGTATTTAATAGTTTTTATTTTCAAACATTAACTTGATTTTTTTAGATATTTAAAAAAATTCAGTCTATGAATAAAAAAAACTTAGCAACAGAAGATTCCTGCAAACCTTTGGTGCAGTTGTGTGTGAATTGCTGACTAAAGAATTTAGAAATTTGCAACAATTTTTGTTTGAGCTTTCCAGCTAATCAAAGTGGAAAGTTTTGTTACACAGTTTTCAAGTATTTTTGGGTCTTGGAGTGCAATTGGTTTATGATCCAAAGAAATAGCTTTCACCAAAAGTTTGTTCCTAAGTTTGCTTTATTCAAGACTTTTTTTAGTCAATCTGGCTGAAGTGGCAAGCTGGATTAAGTCAATTTTCTTCGCTTGAAACTCGTAGGGCCAGGGCCTTTGAATTGGCAAGACTATATATATGATTTGCATGAATAAACAAACTAATTGCCACTGCATTTTTGATTAAATAATTATGACATTCACTTTACTTAGTGATGTAATAGTATGGTTTTCACTTATGACTAGGGTAATCAATTCTCTGACCTAAAAACTTCAAATTTTGACTACATAATTTACAAATTTTTGAAATCTCTTGCATTTTCAACTAAAATGCAAAATACAAATCATATGCATATACAGCAGTGGTTCCCAAACTTTTTTGTCCGTGGAGCACTACAAAGTTATTTTCACAGAATTTGCAAAATAAAGCGGACAAGGAACCTTTGCCGGAACTGCGAAGTAAACATAAACGCTTTTGTTTCACCTAAATTGCTGTTATTAAGGTTTCGTACTGTAAACAAAATTATTCACAATAAAAGTAACCATAAAGCAAGCTAGATCAAACAATATAGCGGCTGCCACATACCCAAAGGGTTAAAGGACATATCTGAATCTAGTATAGTATGCATGGCCTACTGAAGATATCTTATATAGGCCGTATAAGATTAAAAAATTTTCTGGCTACTTTCAGTTTCATGAAACGAACCTTGTTGATGCTTTGCACTGCGGCCATATGCTTCCACCATAAACCTTTTGACACTTTTCACTAAACAGCAAACAAACTTTAGCCTTGGGGCAAGCTTCTCACTAAACGGTCATAGAATTTGCAAAATAATTCACTGAGGTGTTGAAGTAAACTCAGGAGTATATTCATGCAGTTTACTTCAAACTTTTGAAGAATTTGCTTGTTGAACCTTGACATGATATGTTGATAAGTACATGTAATAAATATAGTAGAGTCAAATCTGAGAATATCATAAAGTGATAACATTGTATATGCACACTGGATTGAGTATTTGCCAAACCAAGTACTGTAAGACCACGGTTCTTGCATTGCCATGCCTAGTCTACGTAATATTCAATAGTACAGTAGTAAACTAAACAACTTTATTACATCAAAAGTCACAACAAACCCATTATTTCTGAATTGCAACTAAACTTGTAAAATTATATCAAAACCTGTTGTTGTAACTTTAATAAAATATCTAACAAGAAAAGAAGTCTGCTGCATGAAAATTTTGACCTAATGATAATTTTTACCTAATAACTTTAGGGTGGCTCATGGTATCAGCGTGAAATTTGGTTTGTGGACGTTTCATAAACTTTTAAGAAGTCAGAAATTTTTGACTGTTTGACAACCAAAAGGTTGCCCTACTTATGACTTGAGGTTTGCCTGGCTAAAGTCTGTGACCTTTTGACTTTACTATTAGCAGTTTAAATGTAGAGTTGTATTTCATCTGTGCTGGACTTGCAGAAAAATCTACAGTGTGTTGTTTATGTGACAGAATAGCAGTATACTTCTTACAATGTTTTAATGTGCACATTTTAAGTAGGTGGTGGGACAGTTTTTTATACTTTTAATTTCTATGAATTTGACCTCAACCTATACATATTTTTTGTCTCCCTCATGGGCAAATATATCAGCATGTTTTAGTATATACCTTTTTGTACAGAGGTAAGCCAAAATTTTTATCATGTTGCACTATCCACTGATCTTCCCCAGCTTGTTAAATAAAATTGTTTGAACACACAAAGCATATTCATAGCAAAGTTTGATTTGATTTTCTCTGACTATACCCTCTCTGTGGGTATACTCAGAGCATCAATGACCTGTGGAGTGTCTGTGGGCTGTAAAAACTGGCCTACAAATGCAGTAAGCTTGCCTGTCACTGTGCCATACAGCCGCAAGACATTCTTTATTGCGTATGCAATTCCTCTTGTTATTACTCTGCTTGAAATAATTTCAGTTTGTATAATAGCAGTGCATGTTTGGCAAGGAGTTGTTTATATTTTGACACGACCCCAAGAAATAGTTACAAATATATTTTGGTGTGACCCAAATATATTTTGTTGCGACCCCAAAAAGTAGTTATAAATTCTCACAACCCAAACATTTCTTGAGCATATAATTTTGAAAAGAAAACTTTATAATTAAATATCAATTTGAAGACTACTATTGACAGTAGTGATTTTCCTGCACTAAATTGTATGAAACTTAGCACATAAATGAGTAAATCATTGCATTAATTATGTTTGACTGAGAATGGCAAATTTAAAGTGTAAATTTGAATTATTTCATGACCCACTATTTGCCGGCCCCTGCATTATATAACATTTAGAGGTTCTGGAATATTCCTGAATCTTTATTTTGAATCCTATTCCAGAAAAACTTGTTACATATAAATGTCAGCTTTTAATTTATGAATATTTTACGTTTAAAAATGAACACTGGTAAAACAAAACAGAAAACACATCTGCAGCAACTTCTTATTGCAGTGCAACATAGTTAGTTCTTTATATAACATTTAGAGGTTCTGGAATATTCCTATTACAGATATATCCGTATATTTGTATGTTAGCTGCTAGCTAACCGGTGTTTAACCGGATAATGCCCGTAAATAGTTAGACCAGCGGTCCCAAGATTTTTGGATGCTGGGCCAACTTCGCGATTTTATCAGCGTCCACGGGTCGGGCTGTTTTGTGCATTGAAAAAAACACGCATAACATTAGTAACGTTCGTGTATTGCTATACATTTTCTTTGCGCGGTAGCATGTTTTCAATGTGACTTACGAAACTGCTTCGTTTGTTGCATTTTGTAATATTTGGTTCCAGGGCCGCAACCAACTGATATTTTCGGGGGAGGACGAAATGATGTAACTTGTTGCTGCACCAAACACATATGTTTGTGAAAATGTCGGGGGTGCAATTGCCCACACCCTCTGGTTGCGGGCCTGTTTCGCAGCGGCGTAGCCAGCCCAAAAACTTGGGGGAGGTCAATTTTTTATTTTAGGCGAATAACACTATTTTGTTTGGAAAAACGCCTCTCAAAGCACAAAATGACTGTTTTCCAAAAGTTTGGGGGAGGCATGCCCTCCCTGGCAACGCCTATGCTGTTTTGTTCCATGTTTGATGCTGCAATGCGGCGAGTATCGTGCCCACGTGCATTTCGATACTTGGACTTGCAATATTTCATCTCGGATAAGAATTGTTCACAAAGATAAGTACTTCCAAACAAACCAATGAATTTGAGCTCGTTGAAATATCTGGATATCTTTTTGTGGGAGACACTCTGTAAAATTCTGAAAGTGTTTTTGACAGACATTTTGCCTTCAGATCCAAGTCATTCTGCAGTTCCATAAATTCCATTTGGACAACTATTGGCACTGATTCGACATCAATATCAAAGAGTACTGAAGTAAAAACATTTTGATGCCATTTTCCACACTACGAACGGCCTGAAATCGGCGATGAAGTTCACCTTGCAACTTCAGAATTGCGTTTGCATATGTAGCACTACTGTCACTTTCACCATTTCCAAGTGTACTTTGCCAACACAAAATGATCAACTACATTTTGGCGTAACCGCCTTTGCCAAAGTTCTAGCTTTGCTTCAAATGCTTTATAATCACACTAAAAGGTTGTGAATGAATTTGACCTTTCCTTACAATGACGCATGCAGATACCTTTTAATTAGTTTGTCGTGTCCATCAACAATGCAAGTTTTGAGAGCCACTGAGCATTAGAACTCTCAAGTGGTTTCCGTTCAGAATCCATATAAAATGCAATTTCTTCTAAGTCCCACATTCTCGTCAATGTTTTTCCCTTTAAGCGAGAGACTTTTTGAGAAGTCTATTTACGTTTACTTGTATGCGTCTTTCGCACAGCATAACTTACAAACGAATGGCGTAGGCAGGGCCGGAATACCGGGATGGGGTAATTGCCCCGGGCCCTCCGCTCCAAGGGGGCCCCCCGTGATGACAAACATTTTTTTAAAATAATATACTCGTTTGAAAGATTGATTCATAAGCGTTACAAGAATATAAATCTATATTCCGATGTTGCATTAAGTATATCAGTGTGGTCCAACTGCAGGCCCGCGGAAGCATTCAGGAAAATTCTTCAAATATGAAATTTGTTGAAAAGCGTGTGAGGTCACATTTGTCTTATTGAATTGTTTGCGTTGGATAAAGTGCATTTGCACAAAAACAGTAATTTTTTATGTGTAAAATTTTGTTTTTTTTTATTAATTTCACTATCAAATTAGAGGGCAGGACCGCCGCTAACCTTACCTTGAGGCACATGTCTGGATAACCTTTGTTTATTCGGTGCCCCGGCGTTAGTTTCTTACCACCAGCACTGGCATTGACATAGCCTAAAATAAGAAACTTTCACTGGGCGGCAATCGCGGGAGTAGTTAGGAATTACAGTTGTCTGGGAAACTCGCAGTACTTCCGGTAATTGCCAAGAAATTACAGTTGTCTGGGAAACTCGCAGTACTTCCGGTAATGGCCAAACGAAGTTCCTTTTCGTCCAAATGGGAGGAGACAAATCATCAAAAGCGGTACGATTTCCCTATACTTTCATAACAATTTCCTACCTACTGTCAACGTGTCTGACGGCAAGGCAGATTTCTAGAAAATGTACTTTGTGAATACCACTCGTTTCTGTCATTTGGAAGTAGAAACAAGTCCCGCGGACACCCCGGTTGATTTCAACGTGAGAAAAATCCGGCCGAGAAACTTCAAGAAAGCTACAAAATTAAAGCCTACCGATTTTCCTGTAAATTTCTTACTTTGGTTGCTGTTTGGTCCAGCTGACTCGACAGTCTGATGGTTTTTCAACTGGATTGCGCAGTGATGCATTTTTTGGTTTTGTGTTAATGTCGTGAAAACCAAATAACAAAACCTTTTTTTCACTGAACTTTGTTCATTTGAAAAAAATAACCCAAACGTTGCGGAATTTCATACATTACTTTCTCTTTGGAAGAAGGTTCTAACAAGGTCGCATTGTTTGTATAGATCAGCTTGTCCAACCCGCGGCCCTCGGGCCTAGGGTTGCCAGATGCGTTTTGTAAAAATACCGGCCATTTTGAGATGCCAACAGTGCCAGATCTAAGCTGTGTCGTATTTCGTAAGCGGCACAGGGAAAACAGAGAGACAGTCAGTATTGTTAAGCCACAATTAATAATTACCCGTATTTCTTGAAGTTACGGTAAATTATTTGATTTCAAAATACCGGCTTCCAGGGCCGAATTAAATGAACGCGAGGCCCCGGGCAAAGGCGTGACTGCGAGGCCCCCTAAACGCTTAGCGCAAATGCGTAGCGTTTCACATGCCCTCATTTCAACTTTCCAGAAGCACCGGTCAAAGAACGTCAACTGATATGATTTGGCAGCCTGCACTTCAGTGGCGGATATTCAGGGTGTTCAGTGAACACCTGAAAATGAAGAAAAAATTTAAAAACTCGGTCTTAAGGCATTCATTACCGACAGAGCTGGGCAGTAGCGAGCTACTAAAATAGCGATCTCCTGTAGCGAGCTAATTTTCCAAGAGCGATAGCTCTAGCGCCGCTCTTTTTTGAAAAAAATAACGCATGCGGTAGCGAGCTATCACCATTTTACCGCTATTCGCTACTTTGGCGTGAGCGGTGGCCAAAGGAAAAAGTTTGCAAGAGCTTTTCCGTCAGCACACGTTGATAGAAACTGCTCTTCTCACTTCTGGGGCACTTCGACTCGATAACCGCAAGGTTTTTCGGTGTCCCGACTGCAAGGTTTCACTTGTTTTCTTTTTTTATGAATAAGTACGACTCAGATCATTAAAATGCTTGTTTCTATCCACGTCGTCGATAGCTTCGCCTCGTGTGTGTTGGGGCGTGCATATAATTGCCTCGAGTGTGTTGAAGTTTCGCAAGTGTCTTACTTTGTTTTATATGTGCG
>JGI24021J15306_10012720_pt1 | contig 10459 bp, 2 predicted proteins | sample Ectturendosymbi1_FD_15306 | JGI IMG/M metagenome (IMG submission 15306) | reverse complement strand
CTGTTCAAACCCTCAAAAGATTCAGCAAGTCTTCTACTCTGCACTTGAAACAAATTTTTTGGTTGGGGGTTGTGGATTTTTTGTGAGTGACGTCATAAGTGAAATAGTTTTTGGGCCATTTTGGCTCATGTTAACACTTTGACGTCCGGGTTAATTCAAGCGGTTCGCAAAAAAACAGCTGGATCGCACGTGGTTTTGCGCAGGAATATCTCCGCTCCTGTACAGGTTACGCACCTGGTCGAAGTGTCAAAAGACGCAGCAAGTCTTGTAGTTTGCACTCAAAAAAAATTTTTTGCTTGGGGGTGCGGGTTTTTGTGAGTGACGTCATAAGTGGATGACTTTTTGGCCAACTTTGCCTGACCCTGGGCACCAACCATTAGATGGTGGTATTTCGGTGAAGTTTTTATTGGAAACTAGGCTATAATCCGAGTCTTTTGATACTTTGGATGACCTGCTGGGGTTTAGGGTGCAAAAGTTATGATCTAAGTTAGTAAAAATTTTTGAGTAATTAGTTAATCACATATTTAATTTGTTTATTTAAGATCATAACTTTTGAATCAGAAACGCTAGAAAGTCGATCAAAGGCTCAAAAGACTCGGACTCGAGCCTAGTTTTCCAATGAAAACTTCAGCGAAACACTTTGGTCTAGCGGTTGGGCCCTAGCCCAGGCAACATGAGCCAAAATGGTCCAGAAACTACTTCATTTATGACGTCACGCACAAAAAATGCGCACCACCCAACCAAAAAAAAGTTTTTCGAGTGCAATCTAGAAGACTGTCCGAATCATTTGAACCCTTGAACAGCTCCCTAGTGCAGTCGGCGGAGGAGCTAGGGCGTTGGTAAGGCAACTGACAACTGCTGGTTTTAGGCTGAAATCGAAGTACGAATATATCATACCCCGGCTCTCAAAGTGTTAACTGGCCTAGGGCTCAACTGCTAAGCCAAAGTATTTCGCTGAAGTTTTCATTGGAAACTAGGCTCGAGTCCGAGTCTTTTAAGCCTTTGATCGACTTTCTAGCGTCTCTGGTTCAAAAGTCACTCACAAAAAATCTGCACTCCCCAACCAAAAAAATTTTTCGAATGCAGACTAGAAGACTATCCGTTTGAGCCCTTGAACAGCTCTCTAGCAAAATCGGCAGAGGAGCTATGGCATTGGTAAGGCAACCGAAAACTGCTGGTTTCAGGCTGAAATCCAGGTGCGATGTATTCGTAGACCAGTTGTCAAAGTGTTAATTATTTGGCTAATTAACTAATTAATCAAATATTTTTATTACTTTAGATCAGAACTTTTGAACCCAAAATCCCAGCAGGTCATCCAAAGTATCAAAAGACTCGGATTGTAGCCTAGTTTCCAATGAAAACTTCAGCAAAATACTACCATCTAACGGTTTGGGTCCAGAGTCACGTGATGTGGGCCAAGGTGGCCTGAAAGTACGCCACTTATGATGTCACTCACAAAAAATCCACACTCTCCAACCAAAAAAAATTGTTTCAAGTGCAGACTAGAAGACTTGCTGCGTCTTTTAATCCTTTGAACAGCTCTCTACCACTTTCGGCACCAGAGTTACGCTCATGCGAACTACGTGCGATCCGGTTGTTTTGGTGTGAAAATTCTCGTAACAGGCCGGATGCCAAAGCCCAAAGTGTTAAGCATTTTTCAACTCTAATTTTGCTTGAAATTGTTTTTGATGTTTTCATACTAATGTTTGGTATTTGGCAATACATCATTGGCTGTCTACAATTCTATGGAATGTTTTTATATTTTGGGAAAACGAATTTGGATGAAATGTAATTTGTGTAGTAAAATACATTATATATATACACCTTACAGGCTAATCTGAAAGACACTAAGGAAAAATAAGATGAATTTCATGTTTTTGCAAGAAAAATGTTGAATATCAAAATAAAAACTAAGCACAGGTGACTTCTTTCATAAAAAAGCTTTATGAAAATCGGTAAAAGGCTTTGAGGACTGATCATACTTTGAGATGAGCAGATGAATTTGGAAGCATGTTCATGGCAGAATGCCAATAATTTGAAGGATAAGCTATGCAAGTTTATACCAACAAATTGTTTTGTGTTTCAGATATGAAGCACAATGGCTGGAATAAGCCAGGTTTTGCTAAATTTATCGAAAAATTATCTCCGAATATGCTCCCAATCTGTTTGGGCAAGTCACACGCTGAATGTACAGCTCAGGCAGATTGCAGTGCATTCTCAAAGGATGCATTTGCAAGACCGCAACAGTGAAAAAAAGACGTTCACTTGGTTGAAGTTCCAACTACAAAAATGTCTGGATCAAACTGGTGTTGTTCCTGGCCAAGCAATGGAGTACTTCACTGAAACATTGATGAGAAGAAGTTGCATAACACCTGATATCGCATGTTTACTGTTTTCCCATTTAGGCAAAGCTTGTCTTTCATTAGATGTTAAACGAAAGCAAATATTAATGAACAAAATTTTGGATCATGTCACTGATAAAAGATTGGAAGTGTACAACGCTATGCTGCAAGCCATGATTGAGTCAAAAATCTCTTTTTCAACTGATACTGCCCTGAAAGAACTGGAGACACTTCATTTAAAACCAAATCAGGCTACTCTTGCTAAGTTGATTGCAAATCAGTGCTTAGAAGGTAACTTGAGTGGGGCATACAACACAGCGAAATATATGAAGTCAGTGAACATGACTCTGTCAAGTGAGTGCTTTGCCAATTTGGCATGGGGAAACTGTATAGCTGGCAAGACTGATATTGGTAAGATGATTTTTGAGTTTTTGCTGGAAAATAAATTACTCTTGAAATGGCAAAATGTTACTACCATATGTTCTGGTTTTGCCAGAGCAGGTGAAATAGATGCCATGATGGAGTTACTTGAGGAGTACTGTCAAACCACTAAAACAAAAATTCCTTTTGCTAATCTAGTTGAAATTTTTGTTTCTCTTAAAACATTTTCTGCTGTAGAGAAATCTGGAACACTTGGTATGCTCTCTGGTGAACTGTCATGTGCTGAAATATTATTTGCTGCCCAACAGCTTGATTATTTTGAGTTTGACGGTGTGCATGAGTTACTGCATGACCTGTATGGAAGATGTAAACAGAAGTTTGATGGAAAATTTTTGTTTTCTGCCAAATGCTACCTATGGCATTTGATACAGAAAGCTGAAGATGTCAGTGAAATTTTGAAAAGTACCTTTTATTTGCAAAGCTACCACCATAACACTGACCTGCATTACATTGCTTTGGAACAGCTACTGCATTATCAGTCTCCATTATCTAAATCCTTAGTGTATGAACTAAAATCCAGAGGGATTGAAATAAAACCTCATATGATCTTTCCACTTTTTTCAAGCAAGCCCTTGAAAGCCAAAAAAGAACTGTTAAATGAATTTGCACTTCATGGGCTTGTATTTAGCAATGATGATATGTTGGAAAATGACTGTCTGCTCCCAGGATCAGGTCATGATCAGCTTACTGAAGAGACAGAGAAACGTTTGCTCAATGAGACTGTGAAGCAGACAACTGAAATAGCGAAAAAATACTTTATGACCTCAGAGTGTAGTCCTAAAGATTGTGCCAAGTCTTTCATTGAACTTTGGAAAGATGTTGCAGATAAGCATACAATGGAAAGATTTGTTACAATGTGTCTGTTGAAAGAAACCATTAGACACCCATTGCTTCTTCCTAAGTTCATCCAACTTAAAAAATTACTGAAAGAATTGTATGCACTTCATTTTGCTTTTGACCTTGCTGTTGTTGAAGAATTTTACAATTGTTCTCGGCTTGAAATCGACTTTGCTTTGGATTTGTTCTGGAACACAGGTGCTTCATTTCCCCAACAATATTTTGACAGGCACCTGCAGTTTGCCTATTTTAAAGCCATCAGGCTAAAGAGCAAAGACTTAAGATGGATTAAAAATATTTGTGAGGTAAAAAGCTTATTGAGAGATATGCAGTATCATATAGATGAAAAAAAGTTTGCATCCTGGGTGGAAAACCTTGAAGTTGATACACACAACCTTGAGCAATCACACTTTTCTTTACTTTTTTGGCATTATGTTAAAACTGGTAATTATCATCAGTTGCAAAGATATATTGAATCTTTGCCAGGCCCTCTAAAGCAAGATGTCACTCTAATTCCTGCTGAATATTTGCAAAACTGGTCAACTGAGATTGAGACCTTAATTTTGGATTGCTTATCTGGGAAAGAATCTAGAAAAGATGCGGTTTTTACTCTTTATTTATCATTTCTACTTGCTGATAAACCAGATAAAGCGCAAGAACTCCTCAAGAAGTATGCATTTTCAAATCCTTCAAAGAGCATGATGGATTTTCTGATTTCAAAGCTGTCCCAAAAAGGACAGCTCTTGGATAAATTTAAGATCATACTTAAGCACTTTCACGGTGATAAAAACTTTTCAAAGATGATATTTGTGCGAAATGTTGTTTACAGTTTAGCTCAGAATGGCCAGGCTGATGGGGCACTTCAGATTCTTGAAGAACACATGATAGAAGGGTCTAAAATAAACTCTGGGCTGCAGCAGTTGTTGTCTCGAGAGTTGCTGGCAATTGGAGTCATGCCCTCTGCTGCTGTGATGCCAAATCGTAGACTTAGAAAACTTGTTGCAATGACATTTAGTGAAGATCTTGATGTGAAGCACGTATTGCATTCTTTGAAGAGACTTGTTAATGATAGCATCACGATCCCTGTTCCTGTGATGACTGAATTGTTCTTAAAACTACCTCCTGAAAAACACAGCCTTTTTTTGGAGAGCTTGCCTAAAGAATTAGGATGGTTTGATCCATTTCTTCAAAGCTCTGTTGTGATTTCGACACTCAGGTCTTTGCTGGATAAAAAAGGGATTGACCATGCTGTTGCTTTTGCTTGGCAGGTGCTTAGGCCAGTAGATGACAATAACGCCTCATTTTGGTCTTCTGCTCTAGAACTGCTGTGTGACTTTGCAACAAAGCACAAACGTGCAGATGTTCTGCAAACTTTACATGCCAAGATGTTTGAAACGCAGTTATCTGAGTTAACCAACTCTTATCAGCTGTATTGCAACTTATCAAGACAGAAACAATTGGATATTGAGATGTATCCTGCGAAGGAGTGCATTAACTATTTTGTTAAATTATGCCAAAGGATGCAAGATAAAACTACATTGGATAGTTTTTTGCAACTACCTCTTCACAATCAACAAGATCGGAAAGCAGTACTTGATATGGTTGTCTATCTTATTTATCACGAATGTGATATTGAACAGATTGGCTATTTTATGCAGAAATGGGTGTTTTCACTCGTCGATTACATTCAATTGTGCAAATCAATCTACAAAGATCCCAAAGACTTTGTAAAATTAAAAGCTGTTGATACGATTTTCAGGGATGTGAGCCCCACGTCGAGCACTCTTATAACTCTACAAAATTTGCACTTGTTTGGGGCCATCATTGATAATGGTATGGAAGTTGATCGTGACGGACTGGAGTATTTACGTTTGCGTTATTTTTCCGTACCTTCCTACATGAACGGTGACTTCGTCACAAACAGTTTCAATCTACTTGAAAGTGGGTTGGTTTTCGGAAATACGTCAGACGTTCAGCGACTTTTCGCTCAACGGGATGGCCAGCGTAAGCATTACTCTTGAACATCCATCGTGACATATAGGAAACAGTTATATTTTTTGTCAACATTGGAATATCTCTTATGTTTCACATTATACATTAGAATTGCCCTATAACGTCACTTCATGGAACGAAGACAAAGTGTCGTTAATACAGGCAAGCTGTCGCTATAACCGAACTACAATAAATCGTTCCTAAAATCGCCTTTTAGTTCAAAGCCTGGCAAAGGTTAAAAGTTTTCTTTGATTAGGATTGCCTCCTACAGCATTGCGTTTTCGCGTATACTCTGATAAGAAAAAGTGAAAATATTTTGTCTTTATTTATCGAAACTGTAGTCAACATCGATGTTGGAATATCGAATAGTTTTTCGGGTTTTCCGACTTGAGTACCATTTTCACTATTGAGCAAAGCAACGATGTCATACTTCTTCCATAATGGGATACTGCGCTTCCTTAATTCGACAATTTACGCACTGTTCCATGAACTCTCGGTAAACCTGACTATAGTCGCAACAATCCCTAATACTGCAGAGTAAAATTCATGTAACGGTTTTATTCCGTTGCTGCTGATGACGCAATCTTTAATGCCAATCTCACGTCAAACCTGTCACGGCGCAACGATTGGCCGCTTAACTGCGTTTCCTATTCGGCCAGACATGTCCGAGCTTACACTTCAAAGGTTCAAACTGTAAAGAGGACTTGTAACTGTGGTTATAAACGAACGAAATATTCTGCGGAGTCCAACAAAGAGCGTCGCTATAGACGAAGTGACGGAAGAACTCGAATGCTGGTAAAAGATAAGAATTCTACCGGGACCGGTGAAAAGACGTCCTTATAGGCGAACTGTGGTTACAGCCGAAGTCGTCATAGGCGATTTCTACTGCATGTAGAAATTATACAATTCTACTGCATATAGAGACATTGTGTGACTCAGACGAACGTGGCTATTCTTTTTTTGAAAAATGTTGAAACGAAGTACATGCCCAAAATTTTTAAAGACAAAGTGCTTTAGCATGAAAGCATCATTGGTATATTTTGCGAAAATGATTATTGTTCGTGACAATGAAATGGCACTGGATTTATTTAAGCCGTGAGAACATTTTGTCTGCTACACGAGCTATGATATCAAGAGGTTGGCAGGTACGGTTTATACGCAGCCCACCTAAAAGGCGTTAGAATCATTTGTGCTGCAGGTAAAAAACAGAAGGCCTGTTAACTTATAGGTTGTTTACGTACGACTGTACCGTTGACCACTGTTACGACTGAACAAATCGATTTAAAAAAATCCTACCTTTTGTCTCCGGCCGCTTTGACCTTGTAGAAAACACACACACCAGTTGATTGTCAAAAATAGTGGAAAATCAAAACTGTCAAAAATAGACTAATAGCGCAGGTGTGATTGTACGAACACCACACAAAAAGACGTTTGTCACGGCTAATCTATTACGTTCTATGTCAACGCAAATGCCCGGTTTGTGACCTAAACGTAGACAAAACACTCAGTTGCCGGAAACAGTTAAGTATTTAAAAAGCCATTAAGAAACTCCAAAAACATATTGTACCAATGTCGAAATATTCAAATACGAAAGTATATTCAAAATTCTACACCGTTTTGAGTTCTGTAAGCTTGATACCTTTCAACAAGAACGTGGTGTTAATGAAGAAATCGCAAACGTGCTATCGCATCTTTGGAGTGTGCCTGTTAAGNGCAGGGTTGTTTGTGGTTGTCANCTTACCAGCAGTGAAGAATAGTCAAGACTAGATAGTGGCTGTATCGCGTTTTTATGCCCCTGATGTTTGATAATGGAGAAAGTCTTGCTCACCGAGTTGGCCACTGCTATAAACGTACAACGATAAATTCCTCCAACACCATGTACAGTTTTACGTAAGAATTTCCTGAAACCTACAGGGTATCTAGCGTTACCAGCCTTGGACGTTACAGATTGAGTACGTGAAACTGCTCAACCGATTTTAGCCAGTGTCGAATTATTGCTATGTGAACCAGAGTTGTAATGTAAGTCGGGCCGGGTTCGGGCTTCAGTTTGTCAAAATGTTTCGGGCCTGCACAGAAAACTTTATTATTGCATTCAGAGTAACGATTTTTTCTTTGTTGACATTTATTGTGCTCACCGCAGTGACTTTTGTGAGTAAAGTGATTGTGTTTTTTCATCAGCTAATTCTTTTTGCTAACACCGCTGGGTTCTTTTGTTCTCTGCTCCGATTAGTCTCACACTGCTTTTGAGAAGGCGATAGCGGTGAGGAAATTAGCACGCGATGATGGCATTGAGTCGAAGAGATCGATCACTCCCGCGATTCTTGGCATGTTTCAGGAAGCGATGGCCTACAAACAGGCTTTTCATGCCTACAGCGCTATACTAGATAGTTTCCATAGTGGATAGATTCATTTTTTCTTGAGAAACCACATTCTGCAGCATTATCGTTGACTAATAAGCTAAGTTTATGCTTGTTCAAGCCAATGTTTTGTTCAAGGTGTGATAAAGCCGTGCACTTGCAGCTATACCAGTACACTGCGTTTTTTGATACTCCGCAGTTGCGCTTATCTTGACTCACTCGGTAAATTGGCTTTCGGGCTTCAAAAATAAATGTCGGGCTCTGGCCGGATTTGTTCTTGAAAATGAGGCCCGTTTACAACTATGATGTGAACTCAAAGGATCCAAATTTTTTGGCCTAAAATGCGAAAAACTCACGCTTTAATAGGGATTACGGAGTTATACTTCTATCTGCGGTAATGCTTTCTTTGCGCGAAGGACAATCCAACCAAAGACCATCACTTCGCAACATACGCAATCGTAACCTCTGCAGTAAATATCGTGACGCTCCGAAGGTAGGCCTACACAAGCGAGTATAACTGAATGGAACCGCTCAAGCAAAGCTAAGTTTATTCATCGTCGAGACTGATTCCCACTCACCACAATGAATATGCAGCGAATCTTGGCTGGTAGACTACGGAACGTATTTTATAATGGGGTGTCCAGGCATGCTACCCATATCATTGTTGATTGTATGACGGCCCTGGCACTAAAACACCAGATTCTCCACGAAGCCTGCAACAAAACATCAAATTGCGAAACGGAGGGTCTACTTAATACGTAAGCGCTGGGATTTTCAAATGTTTACTTTTACTTATGGGGAGAGATTACTGAGATCATTAATCAATTTTTCCGCTGGTTGCGTTTGTGACTGAGTAACAACACATTCGTTTGATACAGATCTACAAAGTTGAGTATTTGCTTTTAAAATGGTGGGATCTGCTGTTGTTCATTATTGCGTGACAGTAATACGACAACAAAGGTTCAATTCAAGTTACTCAGTAGGCATTCTGCCGCATGCAGGGCTTGCGAAAGGGGGTCGGAGAGGTACATCGTACCCGGGCACGAGAGGTAGCCTCCTGGGGCCCGGGAGAATGAAACTACGCACGCTAAATTTTTCTGTAATCAAGCCCAAAATTACTAGTGTGCAAGCCAGGGCTGCGGAGCTCTTGTAAAAACGAAGTGGCTCCGGAGCTCTCAGTTTTCGTAAGCATGGCTCCGCAGCTGTGTTTTTTATAACATGGCTCCAGCTCCGGAGCTGTGTTTTTTTATATCATGGCTTCGGCTGTGCTTTGTTAATACACTTCAACAATTTCGGTATTCCTAGTGTCCTTGTAGCAAGTGAGCGTGTTATTCCAAAATATGTTGAACTAATCTTAAACACTGCTACCACTATCAGGCCTGCGTAGTCGAAGTCGGAACGAATTTGGTCTTGAGTAGTCGGAGTCAGTAAAAATTATTTTTAAAAAATTTGACTTCGGGCTGATCTGCTCACCGATTGTGATCAATGTTGGCACTCTGTTATGAAGGAAACCCCAGAATTAACTTGCAAAACCCAGAAAATGATTAAAAAAACAGACATACAAAATGTAAGAAAAAATCAAACTTGAAATGTACCCTACCGGCACTTGCACATAAAAAATTAAAGTATTATGCATTATTTGCATCAAGTTTTTAACAAGTTCAAGGCTGTTTTGAACATACTGACAATTTTCAAGTAGGCTAGCAGCAAATCAAGTGCATGCAGTAACATAAAAAGTTAGATCTTTTTAAAGAAACGTTTGATGTTTTCTTTCACCTTCACTTATATCAGTGGTATTCCGCGTGGGCGGAATTGCTCACCAGGCGACGATTTCAGTTTCCAGGGGACGATTTCTGCACGTCAGAATATACTAAAATTCGGAATTGATTCCAAAAATAAAAATTATATTTACCACTTTGGAACCAAATTAGTTGATGTACATCGACTCCATAATTCGTTACAAAAATTACAAATCACGAGATATAGGACTGGTGATGTAACAATAAATCTATATTGTCCTGTGTAACGCTTCACTGCACTAAGTACCCAAGGCCACGGACGGTGTTACTGGTTGTGAGCCAAGCACTGCTGTTCTGACGAACTTTCAGGTATATTATTAAGCCTAATTTTCAAAACAAGATAAAGTAGTGGGGAAACTGTTGCAATAAGTAGTTTGATAGTTTGTTGACCAGTCACTGCATGAGTAGCGTCAAATAAGGGGCATCAAGCTATGACATTTGCAAGTCTTAAGCAGTTCAACACGCGCGGAATTTTGGACTTTTTTCGTATACAGTAGTATGCATCAGTGCGTTTTCTTATATTTTTATTGGTCGAAAGCGACCAATGGGTGGGTGAAGTGCCTATTTGCCTGTTAACTGACCTAAGCGAGGGCGATTCCACATCCAGGGACTTTTCATCGACTTCCAAAACGATGGTGAAGCCTGTGCCATATTTTATTAACACGGGTAGTCAGACTTGCATCAAGAGCAG
>JGI24021J15306_10012719_pt1 | contig 10460 bp, 4 predicted proteins | sample Ectturendosymbi1_FD_15306 | JGI IMG/M metagenome (IMG submission 15306) | reverse complement strand
GTGGGAAAAATGGGAAAGAGTGGGAAAAATCAGAGTGTGGCAAGAGCCACATTACATGGCTTGGCGGGCCGGGTTGTGGCCCGCGGGCCGCCTGTTGCACACCCCTGTTTTATTGGGTCTGAAAAACGTGGGCTTTACAAATAAAAATAACAACGAGATCGCAATCCTAGTACTGTTCCAAGCTTGTTGAGCCTTCCGAAACAATAACATTGATTCTCATTATGTTTCTAATTCAAGCCAGGGCTTTGATAAATGCCGTCATCCCTTCATAATAGTATAAGCAGGTATTTTAAGGCAAATAAACACAAACTACTTTTGTGGTTGATACAATTACGTGTGTAGTTAACTGTTAATCTTTTTTGCACTATTGCAAAAGGTAGAAATACGTGCAATCTTAAAACACCATGACAACAATATTTTAAAGTAATTTCAGACCCACTGCCCCTGAAATAATCTGCAAGTTTTTGCAGATTTCGTGCCACATGCTGCGTTTTTTCGCAGCTAAAAACAATTTAATCAGATTTGTTTAATCAGTCTTATGATAAAAATATTGATGTTAACAGGACAGCGAACAACGTCTAACCATCTAACGCTGAGTAAACGCACGAAAACATATTTAAAGAACCTAATGAAAAGTGTAAGGAGGAGCGCAGGCAATTGTTGATAGAAAGTCGACTGGAAACCAGGGCTGTGGAGCCGGAGCTTAATTTTAGGTTCCGGCTCCAGCTCCAAGCATTTAAATTTATTGGCTCCGGCTCCGACATCTAGACGTTGGCTCCGGCTCCGGCTTCACAACAAGTTCGTCCATTGAAAACTAAAAACCATTGTAATATTTGTACAACTAGATTACCCTATGAACTATGTCTGTGGAACCGGGACCCAAATTTCAGGCTCCGGTTCCACCACCTAAAAATTTTCGGCTCCGGCTTCAGCCATCCAAAATTGTTTGGGCTCCGGCAAGACCGCCCTGTTGCAAACTATCGCAGAAATCTACAGCATAAAACCACAGCAACTCACGTACTTCTCTTGTTAAATGTCCGTCTTGCTTAATATTGTACAAGCGGAAAGTCCAGTGCATCTTGTCCGTAACTGATCCTTTCAAAACAGTCGCAAGGCCAAGAACGAATTGCTGCAAACACAAGTCGTACTGTGCGCTGTCCCTTGATAGAGCAGAAAACAGGGCAGTAACTTTTTTAATATTCGGCAACATCCCGACTTGCAATTTATTATAAAGTCATTAACAGTACCGTATGGTGTGACAACTGGAAGGATTTTACTGAAATCCAAAACTTGGGAACTGCAAAACAAAGACGAAACGGCTCTGTGAGACACCGTGAACGACAAGAATCAGGTTCAACTCAGCGCAACTTCTTTTGCTTTTTATCTGATTAAATTTAGTCTACTGGTCGCAATAAATCCGAGAACCTGCTCAGCATACTTTAGATAGTTGCGCTGAAAGTCCATCTTTGCGTTCAAATATTGTGCATTTTTTCGGGCCATCTAACTGCTGCTAAAGCAAGGTTTTTGATTTTACCCTTCGCCAGAATTCTTATCTGGGAATGTCAGTAGACCTTGAACATAGCCCAGTGCACTTGCTCAGTAGAATGCTCCTAACGCCAACAAAAGTTTAGCCAAACTTCGTCCGCCGGTCGGTTTGTTCGTTTCTATCATGCTGAGGTGCAGAACATGTTTCGTTGCTCAAAATTTAAAAGCGACACTTTGCACATGATTTGTTATGACTTTTGTTGAAGTTAAGATTTTCTGCCGGATTTAAATCACAGAGCAATGCACCAAGCTTTGCCTTATTTGCTAAGTGCTTTTAGTGAACTTAAACTATTTGGGTGTGATTACCGCAGACGCATTTGGTGTTAAATAAATGAAAAAAATCGCAACTAAATCACATAATAAGCTCATGCGGCAACAGTTCCCTGTGTGGGCGCCAGCTTCTTTAAAAATAAATTTAATGCAAGACCGTCATGACTGCCAGCAAGCTATAGTTTTGGGACTAATTTTCCGTAGGTTGAAGATGGATTCATCACAACAGCCAATAGCTTGCGTATTGAAAACGCCAACAACATCAAAAAAATACCAAGATCTTACGGGAACCGGCCTTGCACAACGCAAAATTATGCAATGGCCTTCACAAAATGTGTTGAGCCTAGGCTTCGTAATAGTTTATATTTCTACTGTTTTTTTATGCAATACCTCACCACTGGGTTCTTTCAGGTAGTCAATTAAAATGTTCGCTTAAATAAAAAATAATTTTACCTGAAAAGTTACAAATCCTTCGTTCTGCTGGTCGAATGTTCGAAAGACGTAATGGGCGTAAAGATCGGAGTCTGGTAAAATATCAACGGTAAGACAGTGATTGCACAATAAGCTAGCGCATCTCAGAATAAATAATTTGCTGGGTGTAGCACGTTAAAGCTTTTTTTATTTTATACGTCCAAAAAGAAACAGACATGTGGTCTAAATAGCTGCCACACCCCGCGTGTTATTAACATGCACTGCTGGAGAGGCAAGAGAAAGATGTTCCTTGCCGTGACAAGATACTAAGTTCAAATTTGCAAGCTCTACAACAGCTCATGAACGGAACAGTGAAAACAAGCGCTTTCTCTCTCTTGCCATCTTCCATAAAAAGCTTTCTGAAACCCAAGCCGCTCGTTTTGCATCTTGCAATCAAATCATACGCAAAATATTCAGCTACTTCTTTTTACCTCCGTTGGGAAAGAACTGGCCGTATATGGTTTTGAATCGTTCCTCAGTGGCAACACCGGTGGGGCATTCCTAGAAAAACATAAAATAGAAGCGCACTCAGAAAAGGATTGTCGATAATTTGATCAACATTCACGGCGTTTGCCTGGTAGGTAGCCGGATCTCTTGGACACATTTTTCAGGATTTTGCTTGAAAGCTTCAGTTAGTCGTGTAAGTATTGGCTACACACATTTTTTGAAGTTGAAAAAAGCAGAGAATCGCTTTTTCATCGTTTTTTTCCTTTACACGATAAGGGGCCTGGTACTGAATAATAAGTTCCAGAAGCACACGGAACCATTAAAAATCTGAAGTCGTTTTCCGACACTATGTCACCGAATCAGCAGCAAACAAAATAAAGGTCTGGACTATTTTTTCGTTGAAAAGTTGATCCATAGAAATGCAGCCTAACGGTGTCAATCATGTGTATAAGGCTGAAAAATATTGCACCATGATGTAATGGCATTATTTTGTTATGGTGTCGTTTCAAGCTCTAGCAATGTGTCTGAAACATTCGTTCAATTTTTGGTTCATCGCAGTGCCAAATATAACAGGCCTAAATAATGCACCAGACAAGCAACGCAATCAATTTTTGTTCTGTGATTAAGCTTTCATCCAGCTCACTCGCCATTAGTTGTGTTGCTGACAGTTAGGTCTCACGGGAAAGTCTAGGTTTCATTGTGATTGGCACGAAGCAAGTTAGAGTTACGCCAAACTCTCTATAAGCTTGTTTCGCCAGTCTCCATTCCAATACTAAATTAAACGCTAAATCATTTGCTTCCTATAAGCAGATGAAAGATGTTCATGAAACAAAAACAAAAGAACATGCAAATAATGTCATTTTGTGTGTCAGATAGTCCATTATCGAATTTTCTGGAACATTCAGCATTGCATACGGTGAATAGGAACGATCTCGACTGAGCTTGCGCTTTGTTAAACAACGCAGTGCATAAATTCAATTTTGCGTTGCTTTTCAACGGCAGCTTAGTTGCACGAGTAAAATGGCAGTTTTTCTATGGTTGGCCCAGTTCCCAAGCTGTTCCGATTTCTATAATTGTAGCTCTCTTAGCGAAAATTTCCGATACGGCCACGCGCACTTAAATTTGTGACAAAATGTGATAGTATGATAGTAGATTCTGTTTGAATAAGGACTGAGGATGCATAATTTTACGTGAAATCGATTTCCTATTAAAAATTGCTGATCGATTCCTTGCTTACACTCATCGTGGAAAGTACTGTACATACTTAAATGTGATAGTATATGTTCATAGTTTGAAGGCAAAGAAATCACCCTATGACAAAAGTTTAAGACCACTTTTAAAATAAAGACATATCGCCACATATTCGTAATGGACATACTTGTTATTCCCGAAATAGCTAGTGTGGTTACATCATAATTTATATATTTCGCTGACATAAAATGCTGTAGAATGAGGTTTTGTTTCATTCTCGCAGAGCAGTGTTGCCAACCTTGCGGTTTTCCCGCGAATTTGGCCTTGTTTTTTTGTGGATTTGCGTTTTTTTTGAAGACTTGTGGTTTGCTTGTTTTTAGGCTTGTTTTAATTAAATTAGCTTGCTTTTTGCCTTGTTTTTGCAGATTGCTTTTTTTCAAATTTTATGGCACTTTTGCTGTTTCAATTTACTGCAAAACGAAATTTGGGCGTGTTTTTGTGTAAATTTGCACATTTTCGGCTTGTTTTTTTGCATTTGCCTCCCTGCTTTTATATTTAATTCACCTGCTGGTTTTATGATTTTTAAATTTTCCTACCAAACGCAAATTGGGCTTGTTTTTTTCCGTTAAATTACCTATTCTAGGCTTGTTTTTCAAATTTGCTTGTTCATACAAAATAACCTGGCATCACTGGCAGAGCGGTTTAGTCATTCAGCAGTGTATCTGACCAGAAAGATCTAAAATGTACATCTAGAAATGAGCTGAAATGCATCTGTCAGCACTGAAAAACGTGGAGAACAAGCAACTTTTTGAGAACAAGCTTATCCAAGTGCTTGACTAGCCAGGAAACTGCTCTGACCTCAACTCAATTGAAAATTTATGCAGCTTGCTGAGGAATAAATTATCTGAAAGCCAACCTTCTACTATAGCTTTGCAGCACTGCAAATTACACTAAAAGAAATTTGGGTGAAAGACATATCGCTTGATTACCGCCTCAACCTCGTCAGCAGTAAGCCACGTCGGGCGTGTATGCCGTTATAAAGAATGGAAGCGGCCATGAAAACTATTGAAAAAGTGTTTTCATTGTGAAGATATGTTTCGTACTTTATATTTTTTTAAGTGTCCTTTCTTGTTCGTAATAAAATAACTTACATTGCAGTGTGCTTTTAAACTAAAACGATTCAAAACAACAGCTGTTTTTAAACTTTTGTCCCAGGGTATAAAAGCCGGGGCCGTGTGAGGATTTTTCCCGACGCAGTGCGTCTTTCAAGCGATGAATCGATATTTCGATGGCTGCACCGACTCTTTTGATGTAATATTGATTAGGAGCAGTTTGTTTTATGACGAGCCGAGAAAGACGTCTCAGGTCGGGAGCAATCTGTCTCTAAGGCACCTATTCAGCCGTGTGCAGATCTCAGTCAAACTCTGCTTTCCATTCAGTTTGACATTTGGTTAGCAATTTTCGATCAGAGTTGACCTTTGCCAAGAAGAATCGAAGCAAGCTGACTTCCGCCTATCCTAACTTGAAATAAACCGGTGTTAACATTTGCCTTATCTTCATCTTCTTAGATCTTTTCAATTCGTCTTTTTAGATTTACAAACGCATACACAACCTAAGGAACCAATTCTGGAGTCATTTGCATCATTTGCGCAACTGTCTATTTAAAACTAAATTTATCTGATTCATAGCGAATGGAATAATGGAATATAACAAAAAGTAAACTTAAAACCTGCTTTTTCTTTTTCCTGTTTCCGTACTCGTAATGTTTTTGTATAAATGTATCGATCCAGCACAACAATAAACGGTGAACAGAAAGTTTGTGACTGTCGATCACGCCGGGGTAATCGAGCTGATAGCTAAGGTGTATTCACCAGCAAACTTGAGCGGGGAAATTTTGACTGGCGCAGTGATGAAGTGAACAATGAGAAACAACCAATCGAACTTCACTGGCACCATTAACCACTAAACGCGGTAATGTTTTAAAGAAGATGGCACTATTTACGCATTGTTCACCTGTAAGCAAAATAAGTGCGGTTGGTCCTTTTGAAAAAAACAGTTATCGACGAAGCGTCAAACCCATGTATTACAAGTGTGAATTCTGTCGCATATGACACATTTTTTTCAAGATTTCCATGGAAAGCAGTATGTTAACCAAGATTACAGTCGATTAGATCGCACGGTAAAACCCACAAACTGCTCATTCACTCTGTGGTTTTACTTCTTTGATTGCTTTTTCTCTCTTCCGGATCCATGATCGCAGAAAAGTTTGACTGAGGTTAACAGTATGGAAAGTGGCAATTGCCTCTTTTGAAGGAATCATATGAAGGCCGGGCATTTCGCCCTACCAGCAGATTGTATGCACGTTGCACAATCTGGAACAATATTTCGAGCCTCAAATTGTTACACGACTCTGTTCGATCATTTTGTCGAATTCAAAGGCCGTTTGGGTATATTTTATAGAATTCGAGACTACCTGAAAACAAGCACACTTATGATCAATCTTAGCCTTGCATACTCCTACCTACAGCATGCCAATGGTGCTTGGGGCTCAGCAACGAAAACCAGTCTACACAGACTAAACACCATCCATAACAAAATAATTAAGACTATCATTAAGAGCTCTTACCGATGCCATGTAACATCTCTTTGTGGCCAATTAAATTTATTGAAACCGGATGACATATCAGTTGGAAATTGTTAAGCTTATGCACAACTTCTACAGCGACAGAATGCCCAGCACATTGAATCGTCTCTATACTACCGTTAGTTCTGTGCACACCCACCAAACCAGAAGTTCTACTTCTGGCCAATACTTCTGTCAACCAGTCTATACCAATTCGGAAAAAGATCAGTCAGGTTCAAACAAAGGCCCAAGAATCTGGCGACAAACAGATTCCTCTCTTAGGGAATTGCCAACAGTCACCTCCAAAAAACGATGTAGGAACTCGCTTAATGAAAATTACAAGAATCATCGTGAGTAATGCCTTCCATTTGTTGTCCCCTTGCCCCCTACCGGAGAACCACACCGAAAGTCGGCGTCTATTTTCGAAGTTTGCGTTATGTTACATGGTGCGATTGTCAAATGTCAATGCATCTAATTACTCAAGTGCGCTCGTATGTGCGTTTGCAGTTTTCCTTTTCTACGTGTTTTAATATAACTAGCCTGCTAGTTTGCGAATACGTTGCTGCCGTGGTCCAGTTCTTTGTTGCAGAATATCAAAAAAATCTGCAGAAGAAGCAGATGAGTTTTAACACCAGGCCCTGTCTCCAAAAAAGAACCCCTTACAATCCCTGGAGTCTGCATTTCGGGCGGAGAGCAGCTCGAACTAAGGTGGATCCCCGATTGCTGCAAAACGACTCAAAGAACCATTAAAACTGTCTTTGACATGGGTGTGCGTGGATCAAGGCAGGTTATTGCAACCAGAAGAGGATTTCTTGTTAGTCTGTTTTTTTTCTGGAACTTTGCGGTCCATGACACTTAACCGTTATGGCTACTTGTCTCCGACAAGAGTATCCTCTTCACAATTTGGTCATTAATCCCACAACTTGTGCATCGGACTGCGACAGCACATCTTGCGGTCGACAAAACCTTTTATAATAGAACTTTTGCCGATCTCATTTAATTTGTAGGGCACCTGACTAGATAACCTCTTGCGTTTTTTCGGTGCCCCAGCCTTCGTCGTATTGAAGAGCATATCCTGTGCAATGAAGTTAGTACCGCCAAATAGATCTATCTACAGTATATGGGCAAAAAGATGAGGTTTAAGTGGAATGAAAGTTCACCTGGATAAATAATTGCCATCGGAACTTACATGCTGCTGACTGGTTTTACATCGCTTCTTACGGCCCGATAAAATTTGCTTTCGAAATAATTTTTTTTGTTTCAGGGAAGAACATTAAATATAAAGGGGACCAGAACTGTTTCAATTGCTGCTTTGTTTTAAATTCCAAATCCCCTTTTGTGCAAAGCGGCAAGAACAGGACGTTTGTGAAGAAACCTTTGCAAACACAAAATAACGGCGGGACCAGATCAATCCTCTTGTCTGCACGGAACACGATCACAATATAATTTCACTCGACAGATTTCGTCAACGCCAAGCGGAAAGCGCATGCTCCTCACGTTCTTGAAATTTCTGTACAGAGACTTCAGTTCCGCTTTGTCGAATCCTGTCATTTCCATCAGCACTTCAATCCTTTCCGGTGCGCAGCGCACGTGGGTCCGTTCGATTTCTCCGCTCTCGGCATCTGAAGGTCAGCGCAACATTTGAGTTTCACAGTTTGATTATTATGCAGCAGCAGCAGCGGCATACATTGTTCTAAAGGAGGATATTGGCAAGGAAATGCTTTGTGTCCTTTTCAAGCAACATTACAGTGCGAACAGACGCACGAGCGTGTCGAAAACATGAATTTACAGAAAGTCATATTTTTGATAAATCAATCTTTCATTAAATCAAAATGCGTTTCTATAAATCTTAATCTTATATGGGAAGGTGATGTATGCATAGTCTGTAATCCAACATCCTAAGCCAAAATAGAAATACTTTGGTTTCATAAAGAGCCAATTAAGTAAGAATTGGACTTAGAAAAACACTGGATACACTCGAGAACGAATTTTCAGCACAAATTCTAATTACATAATAGTACACAGATGTCGACATAATTGAGGCATTTCTTAGCATTGTCCAACCTGCGCTTTACCATTAACTGACAGCTCAGATTTGTATTTTTGAAGTTTTCTGAATACAGTAACTTTCACAGGGAATGAGAATGGGGGAGGCTTGCACGAGATCTTCAGCACTAATGAAATATAATCAATACCCATTTCAAAATCTTGGCAAAAACTCTAGTTGTTTGTAATGCCGATGAACCCGTATCAGCTTGTAGATGAACTTGAATGAACCATGACTGGCTGTTTTTTTACGGTAAGAGATGGGGGGATGGCATAGAACAAGAGGTCTCCAACCTACAGACCGCTGGCCAAATCCCACTCGTTAAGCCATTTAATCCGGCCCGCGAAGACATTTTGTTAATTATAATGAAAAATTAAATCTTTTACGACACATTTGTTGATTTGTTAGAATGTAACATGTCCCGAAGAATCACATTACGTAAGATGTCCGACCCTTGAACTGTTGCGTAATAGCTTATGTCGCCCTCTGACGAGAAAGTGTGGAAACCCATGGCATAGAAGATTAGAAGGTGAGCGGCCACTGGGCCAGACCCAGACAAAATCAACTCTTGCCGTACGGGGAAAGATCATACAAGTAGGTCTACACAGGCCGCTGCAGTCTATACGTTTAGCACAGTCTTTACGTTAGTCCTGCGCTGAAAAAATCGACCACTCGACAACAACTCGCTTGCCTATCTCCTTAGGTTAGATGACTTTTGAAGGCAACGCAGTTTGATGACTTTTGAAGGCAACGCAATTTGTTGTGTGGATCTGAACTGCAAGCATTCGCGTATTGAGTGATTCCCAACTTGCCTGAACTCCCAACGCACTAATCATATGCATAAAATCAAACGACGCACTGCACCAATAAATATTCAGGGATTGGTATTTAATGCGATTCATCAGCTTGCTTGTGAAATAAAATACGGTGTTATGTTTGAAACGACTGAGCGCATTTCTCTTTCGATGCTTATCTTTGTTTTATTATTGCAACAGCGCAAAAGCCAGCTTCGCGCAAGTACGAGGCAGCAAACGGAATTAAAATCCGGAGAGCTTCTTCAGATGCAAAAAATGGATCTAAGCAGGATTTAAGCTTGCGACGCCCTTGCAATTTCAAAACGACGAGCTCGTATTCCACTCGTTTGGAGCGGCAGTGATTCGTTGTGTTTGTTGAAAGTTCATCTCTACAGTAAAAGTCTCTAAAGGCACGTCTCTCGTGTGAAAATAGCTAGCATACGAGAAGCGAAACCAATATCCATACATTATGATGAAGAAAACTAGTAAAGCTTTATTTAAAACACTAAAGTGAGCCTTTCATTTTGTTACTATAGCACGAACGGCCTGGATCATCCAGAAGAACCTAACAAAAGCATCGCGATCGCGAAACAAACTTTTGCTGCTGGTTGCTTTTGTTTTATTGGCTAAGAGCGACGTGATGTCAGGCAGATAGAATCACACCGCAAATGTTTACTGGCCTTTCACTCTTAACGGGTTCATGATTATGTAGTTGTGACACAAATTGTTCAGGTTACAACCCGATCGAGCTGTTTGCTAATCTGGTAACTTGCCAATGTGCCTCAGTATACAGTCCCTGTAACTTTAAGGAAGTGAACCAACTCTTGACTGTAGGAAACGTGGTAAAACTGGATATGGGGAGAATCTGACAACTGTGTTGGAAAACGTTCGGAATATTTATCAAGGCCTGCGCGTTAGTCCAAGCGTGTGCTTTACCGCGGCAAAGCACCTAAATTGAGTGCCTTGATGGGGCGAAAGAGATATTGTTTATGAGAGCAAATCTCCATGATATAAATCTCGCAGTAATGTAGTGCAACCAGTGCCGTGGCAAGGCAGCCCCGTACCCCCGGTC
>JGI24021J15306_10012718_pt1 | contig 10460 bp, 6 predicted proteins | sample Ectturendosymbi1_FD_15306 | JGI IMG/M metagenome (IMG submission 15306) | reverse complement strand
TCTCTGGCAGAGATAACATCTCTGCATGCAGAGATAGCTATCTCTGCCAGAGATAATATCTCTGCATGCAGAGATAGCTGTCTCTGCCACAGAGATAACATCTCTGCATGCAGAGATAGCTATCTCTGCCAGAGATAGTAGTTTTTGTGCTAACTCTGTCAGATATAATATTTTTACAAACGGCGCCCCATACTGGAGATACAAACAGTAACCTTCTATATCAACCCTACGTTGGTGGTACAACCCTTCCTAGGCTGGTGGTATTGACGCCGCCGACCAGTTCTCAAATTTTTAAATTTTGATATATTTTTTGCATCAGACTTATGGTCCAAATCACAAGGGTACTCAAATGATGCATAAATGTTTGCTGTAGTCATAGCGCAGAACAAAGCAACTGTTCATTGATAAGTAGTACAGGTAAAACACAGGGAGGTGCCAAACACTGAAAGAGCACACCAGCTATAAATGCATTCACTCATCAAATAGTAATCCAGCAGTGAGAAGAAAACTGAAGACATTTTAACCTCAGGTAGTAAAGTAAATGGCTAAAATTGTCAGATGGGGATGCTCATGAAAGCATGCATATTGCTTTGATCATGGTTTCAAATTTTTTCTTAAAAATGCAAGACATTTTTTATTTAAAAAATCATGAGGCACCATCAAACACACAGAAGGTTTAGATTGCTATGCATAGGCAATGCTGGAGAAAATAGGAACTAAGACAATGAACCGGTAACTACTGCAGTGCAATTGGTCACTGTCATCAAAGAGCGATGAATAATGGAGGAAAAATGAAGATTTATTGAAAGGATCAGACCTTTGAGGTGATTGAACCAACGACGTACGCAAGGGGGGGGGGTGATTAACCTCCCCTTGAACTTGATATTTTACAAAAACTTTATTACCTGCGCAAAGGAGATTCATTGTTTTCGCATACTTTTTGCTTGTTAATTTGTTGACTTAATGCAAATATGACGGAATAAATTTGCATGCAAATTTCAAGGAACATTGTAAATGAACCTGGGTTATCGTCTGCATCCAGAAACCATCTGACCACTTTTTGCAGACCTTTTATGCACTACACATGTTTAAGATTGTGTTCGGCGATAGTTTACATTGTCAGGAACAATTTTCTTTGTTTTGTCTGCTATGGCTGAGCAGCGCAAGTGCTGGCCGCATTGGCTATATTACCAATTTCTGTAGCATGGTGAAATTCTTACATGAGATCAAAAACAGCAATTGTTAAAATAGAACCATTTAGGCATTTGATACCAATGCCCCAGCAAAGAAAAAAGAAAACCAAAAGTTTGCTGGATTTCCATACTGTATAGAAATCCAGCAAACTTTTGTTTTTTTTTGAGCTTGTTTGTTTGCTGCACAGTACAGCAATTTTACATGTGTCTGAATATCATCATCCCTTAGTGAGGCATTTAGCAATACACCAAGGTTTCACTTGGTCATACATCACAAAAAATCGAAAGTTTTCTTGAGTACTTTATGCGCATTCTCAATTCTTGTGTGTAGTTTAGCAAGATTTGATCTTGCAAACCAGCGTGTGCGTCTGGCAGTCCAGCCACACACTTCATATGTTCCACTGCTCGTATTCGACCAGACATTAGCGCAGCCTCATTTTGCAGTTAATTGCTCTGGCGCAGTGACAAGTGTGTTTTACTCCCTTATTTTAATGCGCTGCCTGATATTTATGCAGTTATGAGCTACTGTGTCATAGCGTTGAGTGTATTTTCTTCTGATATCCTACCTTAGAGCGCTGATAGTTCATATTCAGTTCAATCATACATAAATTAGGGGGAGTGTGTGTAGACGATATGCAAATGTCAACAAACTTGGACAAAACATTGGTTTGGAAACACGAATATGATGTTAAATTGTGATGTCACAAACAGCACACACCAAATGTAAATGACCATAATATGCTAGTGAATGAAATCCCCCATGAAAATTTTCTACATATGCCGCTGGATTGAACAAATTAATGTGAAGACTCACATGCAAAATAATCCATACAGATAATTTCTAAACAAGGCATTAAAAGTCCTGACATAATGGTTGATTTTGTGTTGGCAAGCACTTAAATTTCTTGGTATGAAATGCATAATTGGATAGGCATAATTGTAAGCAATTTGTAAGCACTGCATACTAGTCTTTGTATATGCTCCACATTTTGCAAGCATACATTGGCGTGCAATAGGCACGTAACAGAGTGTTTTTTACAGTAGGAGAGCATTGAGCAAATGTGCCTTGAGCTTGTTTGTTTGCTGCACAGTACAGCAATTTCACATGTGTCTAAATATCATCATTCCTCATTTAGCAATACACTAAGGTATTTCACTTGGTCAGAAAATTGTACATGTACACCATTCAGAAAAACATTCAATGGAGTAGGTTGTTTAAACATTTTGGGGTAAAAAAGAACACCAGTTGTTTTGTTACAATTGTTCATTACATATTGAGCATCATGATCGTCACAAATGTCTAGGAGTCTACTAATACTGGGGCTGAACACACAGATATCATCATCAAATAGGTGATTCACAACCATATTTCCCATAGTGCATCCCACTCTGGTTGAACCCAGCTGGATTGACCACTTTGTGCCTTGACACTAAAGTGGTCAATTTAAAAATAAGATGCAATTATTCTTTTACACCACTATTAAACTCATACAAATTGTTCAGATAAGCTCAAAACTGTTTTACTGTGTGTTGCTGCATGGGTTTTTGTTGTATTTTTGTTTCTACTTCTGTTAGTGTTATTTACTTTTCGATAAGTGAAAGAGATAACAGTTTCTTGTAATGTTTAAATTTACTTTTTATAAACTTACTCAAAATTTTTGCAAAATTAAGTTTAACTATGTTCTAAATGTGGACCTTTTCATTTCAAAATTTATTCTGTAGACTAAAGTTGAAACATACAGTACTAGCTAGTCTGCATCAGAGAACTCTACTGTTGCTAGTGAAACATCTTAAACCATACTATTCATGAAGCATGTAGATTAATTGGAGCAATTCCCTAATCCACACACATACTAGATGTAAATCATTGATTTCATATTTACAGTTGAGGTTTTTGTTATTGCATTGACTTGTAATTTATCCTGCATTTTTATTGTATATTTACTTCTCATAATTGGTGCTGAGCATATGATCGGATTTATTATCAAAAAATGTCAAGTGGTTTTTCAATGGTTTCTGATGAACAAACTCTCAAGGACTGGCTGGCAGAGTACAAAAGTTTGTCTGAAGCAGCCCTTGTTTCATATGTAAGCAATATCAACTCCAGGACTGAAGTAATTGGATCTTTCAAAAGAGCCATTGAGTCTCATTCTGAAAATGCATTAATGGACTTAGTGCAGCCTTCTTGTCACCAAATCTTTGAATTTTATCGGAGCAGGTAGGTTTGAACATACTAAGCTTTATGAGTACAAGTTAAAAACACGCTAAATTGCTATGAGTTAGGTAAAAGCAAAAATCTTAAAAAAGCATGTCACTGATTATACTTATACCAGCAAGATGTTTATAGAAATTGGTAAAACCCTGTGAGTAATGAGATGTCTGGTTTTAACTTTTATATGTGCTAAAGCTCATCTTGAACTAAAGCAACTGAGTCATTTTTAACACTTTTGGTGCCGGTGTATGAAATATTTGTATTTTGAATGTCCACGTTCAGCCCACATTTTCACGCCACTTTGTAACTCTATAATTCGCCAGGCAATAGAGCTAGAGTGCTATTCAAACCCTCAAACGATGCAGCAAGTCTTCTAGTTTGCATTGAAAAAAATTTTTGAAAGTTTTGGATTTTGTTCTTTGTTGTGGGTGACATCATAAGTAAAGTAAGTTTGAGGCAATTTTGGCTCAGGTTGCCTGGCCCTGGGCACCAACTGCTAGAGGGTATTTTTTGACTCCTAGTCTTTAGAGCCCTTGATCGGCTTTCTAGCATTTCTGGTTCAGTAGTTATGGCCGATAAACAACAAAAAGTCGATGATTAATTATATAATTAGGGGGTTAATCAATTATTTTTTTTAGGTCATAACTTTTGAATGAGAAATGCTAGAAAACCAATCTAGGTTATTTTAACAGTATTTATGGTCAACATTTCTTCTGCAGCCTGTCACTCACTGTAGATGTTGTTGAAGATATCCATTATATTCGGTCCGATGAATAGATATTCTCAAACTTTCTTGCTTAAAATAAACTGTTGTTCTTTTTTGAAAAGTTCTTGATACTGTTGGTTTTGTTCAAAATGTAGCCACTTACCTTCGTTCCTCTGTTGAAAATAGTGTATGTTGCCAGAGTTAAATGCGCAACTGTTTTTGGATAATAAAATGCATTTTGTTATTTGAAACTGCTGGTGATATGCCTGGCTAATTTGAAAGGATGGGTAATGCTGAGGCTGAAAACTTTTCCAATTGAGTAGGTACTTGTTTTAGTTATTTTCTGTTACTCATTATTTTTCAGCTGGAAAGAACTAAACACATTTGCTTTGGGTTTCATACCTGTTATGATTGGAGGATACATGAAATCTTGTTTTACAAATGCTGAAGCTGCTCATCAGTGTAAATTGTCTATAGGAGCTTACCTTCTTTCAATCTATAACTTGATGCCCCGAGGAAAAATAAATTCACCTCATTGCAGCATTGAGTCATTTCCTGACAGTGTTCTTGAAATTCCCAGTCTAACGCATGCATCTATTTTCCATGATCCAATGACAGTAAGACTTGTTTTTAATGACTGGATTTGTGAGATTGCATTGATGATTTTTGCCGTAATAAATCCATGGTTTTATATAGGTAATAACGACGATGATTAATTTTGTAGGGAAAAAGATGGGATCATCCATTTTCAAAAAAGGTTTCTTTATGTGTTGACACTGTAAACTCAAAAAAATTATTTTTTTCTGCCAATATGAAGTTTGTGTTTGTTTTGAACGAACTAAAGCTATATTGAGTTCAAGGCTTATTGTAAAAAGCACATACTTTACACATATTAAAGTGAAAAATAAAGAAAACTACTGTTGTCTTTTAATGGACAGTTTATCATACTATGGACAAAATTGCTTCAGTCAGATCTGCCTTCATTGAAGCCCTTAATTCTGATTTCTTTCTAGTGCAGTAAACACAAACTGTGAACATGTGCATTAATCAATTATAGAAGGGTCAAATAACAGTCACTGTTGAATCATCGACATCAGTTATGATTTTGGTTCCCAAGTATGCAAGTATTGCAAAGCAATCCAAAAGTACTTGAACTTTGAGTCAACACTATTTCACGGACTCTTGACTCCACTTAAGAGTCAACACTATTTCACCGACTCTTGACTCCACTTACCCAAAATTCTTACTCATCCCACAGCCTTGGTTGTATTCCCCCTTTACTACTGCGTTTTTGTGCAGAGTAGTAGTGTTTTATTTCGTTTGTAAATAAATCTATAAATCTTATATAGGCTTGTTTAAAAAAACAGAAATCGTGTATGTAGTATGTAAAGTTTTTTAACTAGTGAAATTAATACCTTGACATTTAGTCTTGGAAAAAAAACAATTTGGTGGTGCTTAGTTGTTTGAGAACCAAGTTTCTTTCCCACCTGTTAATGTGAGGTGTCTTAGAAACATGTATTTTCTGGATTTTATGTTTTTCATGACAGGGTCCAAGGCTTTTTAGTCATTTACTTGAAGTACTTTGTACAGGTTTTGATGCCTCAGCTATACTGTTTTATGTTTTTTTTTCTGTAATCTAGCTTCATAAAACTTGCATGGATTATTAAGGGATAAACTAGTACTGTTGCAACCACTCCGCTGATGTTGTGCTGAATGCGCGGTTCACCACGAACGGACTGTGCGCGAAGAACAACACCACATATATGTGGTGAGAACAAGCAATAGAGTGATCGTGGCGTGCAAGCTCTGCCGATATAAACTTGTGAACGATTGAACATGATGATTAGTGTATGCGGAGCGTGGTCGCGGCATGTGAACTCTATTGTTGCTTGCTGCCACAGTGTGAAGCTTTGCGCACTTGCGGCTCGTGCTTTCCGATCGCAACTGTACTAATCAGCATAAATGAACAATTCAAAAAGTTTTTTTCGAGACAAGGATTTCGTTGGCTTTTCAGAAACCCTGATTTGTAAAGAATAGTAAGCCTTTTTGATCAATGTAAACTGTGAAACTTCATGCTTTGACTAAAGTTTTCTTGTTAATTGCAATGAAACATTGAAGCAACACCATTTTTTGAAGTTTTAGGCCTTGTTTCATTGCAGTATCCATTTTCTGAACTTTGCATCGCATCTCGCAATACAAATCTCACCTTCCTTCAGCATCCAACATTAGAGACTTATAACAGCATCCTACCGTCAAATAGATATCAGGTTTGTATACTTCTTGTATCTGCTAACGGCCATTCTTGCCGTTTTCAGTCTAGTCTAGATGATCAAGCATATAACACCTGTAACTGAGATGTTGCATGAACCAACTAATAAGAAGATCGAGGGTTGTTATACATTGCTGAAATCCTAATTTTTACAGTGCATCATTATCGCCCATGTTTGGAACGAAATGAATTGGTCACAGGCAATGTTCCCTCTAATTTTTCGTAGTCTGTGTGCGCACTTTTTTTGATACATCATAATGTGTCTGGGTGCAGTAAATTTGTGCGTGTACGCAGTCTCTGAAAGCTGTGTGCGCGCGCACATGCGCACAGCTTAGAGCAGTGGTCTTCAACCTTCTTTGTAAAATCGCCCTCCTACAGGCACTTTTCTTGAAAATCGCCCCCTTCCTATAATTTTTCAGAAAATAGTATTTTGTTTTCAAAATAATTCAGAGCTAATGAAATATAAACGGGCAATCTAGTTAGCACAAAACAAAACGAATGCAAATGCATTTGTAGAATACCGTAAAACCTCTATTTCACCGCTGTGGCGCTCTATTTTTCAACCCTTCCTTCATAGTGGCGTTGTATTAGAGGTGGCGTTCAATTAGAGGGTGGCGTTCTATTTTTCGACTAGCTGGTCAGAATTTTAAGATAAAATTTGTTAATGAAAAGAAAAAACATCTAACACATTTACATAATTAGCAAAAGACACGAATACCAGGGTGATTAATGGTAAGTAATCACAGAGTAAAGGTAGGGCTTATATTAAAATCATTCTGGAAATTCAGGCTAAGTCTTATTTTTCGAGAAACACGGTAGAAAGGAGATTTCAGCCGTAACTATTTCCAAAATAGAAGAATTCATAAAAGTGGCGTTCAATTAGAGGGTGGCGCTCTAATTTTCAACCCTTCCTTTATAGTGGCGTTCTAGTAGAGGTGGCGCTCAAATAGAGTTTTTATGGTAAATGTTATTAATTTCCAAAAAAACAGCTCATTCCAATTAATGCAAACCTTGCAATGGTGTTTATCTGCAAGCTTTCTCAAAGTAGGTTGCAAGGTGGTCAGTTTGAATGGAGTTTCCCTGATCTTGCTCATATCAAGGCAATTGTGGTATTTGTTACGTGTGTGCAGTACCTGGCAGAAACCTTGCTCAGGAAAATACGTCGTGGGAAACCCAGTAATATTAGCTTCAATTTTCCCGAAAGTTGAGATGTTCCGGGATGGTGGAATCGTATTCTCTATGCTAGTTATAACTTTCTGCGCAGTGTAACTTTCGGAGTGATCTCCACAACAGAATGACTTCATAGCAAGCCTCAAACAACAGGTGGCAAAAAGGATATTTTGGAGCCTTTAGTTTAGCCAAGATTAGGTGCTTGGGCTTACTTGCTAGTCTAAGTTACTCCTTTCCTAGCCTACTGTTCTGTTACACTCTGTCATAAGCACGGATGTAGCGCTAACAGAAAAGGTGTGGGAACGCACCCAAACAACTAATCATTTTGAAACAGCTTCGAACTAATCGTAAACCAAAACGTGAAAAAGGTGTAGGAACGCCATTCTCACGCGTTCCCGCCCCACTACATCCCTGGTCATAAGTCAGATGAACACAGTACAACTATATCCACAGATGCCAAAACAATCGAAGTGACAAAAAACACGATAAGCACATTTTAAAACTTTGGCTAGCTGTTCCTAGTTTTACTAGCCATTAATTTCTACGTAAATTATCTTGGAATAATCATATTTCCAGTATTTTTATAACAGAACGCCTTTCAGTAGGTCTACGTTGTTTTACTCAAGGTACTAACTAAAGCAGTGGTTCCCAACCTTTTTGGTGTCATGGACGCTTTTGGCGATTTGTCTGAAGGTTGTGGACCCCTTTAAGATAAAACCAATTACTACTGCTACGTACAAGTGGTCTCCACTAGAAAATGTTATCATCTGCTTTGCGCGCCAAAAATCATGTATGTTTCATGGAACAACTTATCACGTAACAAATTGACATTGTATAACAATCAAACTATCTTACGAATGGAGTTGTGTCTTACAAGTGCTGCTAAGGGCGAGATAATTTCATATAAATGGCATTAGGTGGAAAAATGTGAAAAGGTTGTTCACGAAGAGTTGAAATAATCAGCAACAGTATTGCCAAATGTTGAAACAGGGCACCAGATTTTGAAAATCTGGTTAAATTTAAAAGACTTGGTGACAAAAAAGAAGTTTGGAACTATACTAGATGAAAATATGGCGAACTTTTTAGTATTTTACAGTGTATGACAAAACGTTTTTTCCAGATGAAATCCAGCCAACTTCTTTTTTAGCACTGAATTTGGCAAAGCTGTCTTTATAGCTCGCCTTCTCCTCAGACGTCATTAGCCCAGCGAGCTTGCAGGGTATGGTCCACAGGTGATCGGAGTCACTTTTTTGACTCCTGTTCTCAAAAAGTCACTCCAGCTCCTGCTCCGAAGCTCATCAAACATTTACACTCCGACTCTTGTTTACACTCAGAAAACTTGGAACCAAGAAACAATATCACATGGTGATCTTACCTCAACCAAGTTTCGTTCAACTCTTTCACCAGAGTAGGCTACTTTAAGCACACTCAGGGGTGTAGTGGGGTGGGAAGGTGTGGGAGCGCCATTCCCACACCTTTTTCATGTTTTGGTTTAAGATGAGTTTGAAGCTGTTTCAAAATGGCTAGTTTTTTGGGTGCATTCCCCCACCATTTTTGTTAGCGCTAAATCCCTGGACGCAACACAATGAAACATCTACTGCTATCATTTTATTTATTGACCTCCACTAATAAAGCCTCACACGCTACATTCAAAATACTTCATAACACCTTTTTCACACAATTAATATATCTCTCTTATATTGTAAATTTGCAAGATAATAATAGTATGTTTAGGAATACTCACAAGTAAACTGCATTTCTGCTGGCTTGACTGAATCCACACTGCAGTTGTTTCATTTTAAAGATACGTAAGTTACACTGTTGTCTTGTGCATTTCACTAAAAATACCAAATTGTGAATACTGCTTACAAAACGAGATAAAGCGCACAGGTAAATTTTCAGTAACCGAAGTAACTACAAAACTGAAAAAACTACATTCCTGTTATACAGCAGATTAATTTGGCTATGCGCCAGTCAGAACAGAGCCCGTCAACGACAATCTGCCACCCCCTCATCTTCAGCAGCCTGTACTGAATCCTACTCTGGTTCTGGCAAAAAACGTATACTTCGGCTGAAGTCTACTCTGGCACTTCCGCTCCGTGATCACCTCACGAAGTTTTTAGTCAGTGTGAGAGTTACGGTTGACAGATTGAGGTGAGAGCTAGAGTTATGCGATAGGGATTGGAAATAAGGTTTAATTCAGGGTTAGATTTGAAATTTGGATTTTCTACTTCAAAAATAGAAGCTGATCAGCCCAGTAAGTGTTTAAATTAATCTCATTTCTGCATATTGCTGAATAAGCTACGTTGAGTTAATCATGGTGATCAGTTTCAGCTAGAGTCCATTTGACTGTTCTCACAACTTCAGCCTAATGCTTATTTTCATTATTGACTGTGTGGAACTTTTTGTGGAAACAGTTACAACTTCTAATTTTTTTGGTGTTTTTCGTTTTGTCAGTGCTAATTTCCGTTATGTTTTTTGAAGTAGTACTAGATGGTTTAACCTTTTCCATAAAAAGCTCACGGACTCCAGAAAATCTTCCTGTTGACCCCTCGGGGTCCATGGACCCCCAGTTGGGAACCACTGAACTAAAGCTTATAAAACACATGATAATAGACTGCCATATATTTTGCCTGTGTCTGTGTGCAGTAAATTTATCCCAAACAATGGTTTGGCAGTGCTTTACCGAAGGCCATGAAAGCGTGTTTCAAGGCAATTTTGCTACGAATAACACATACGGTTGGAGGGATTTGTGACAGTTCATGACGAAAATTAACTGCGTCAAACTTGACGGCAACTTGCAATTCGCTGTCACCGCGAAAGTCGATGCGATGATTTAGTGGTAGCAATGTTATGATTGTTGGGCCAATTTTACTAACTTCACAGAAGCTGAAGTCTTCCTCTTGAAAA
>JGI24021J15306_10012714_pt1 | contig 10462 bp, 8 predicted proteins | sample Ectturendosymbi1_FD_15306 | JGI IMG/M metagenome (IMG submission 15306) | reverse complement strand
TAATTTGTTTATTTTAGATCATAACTTTTGAACCAGAAACGCTAGAAAGTAGATCAAAGGCTGAAAAGACTCAGACTCGAGTCTAGTTTCCAATGAAAACTTCAGCGAAAATCACTACTATAAAAGTCTTCCACTTATGATGTTAGTCACAAAAAATCCACATCCCCCAACCAAAAAATCTTTTTTGAGACTGGCCGATCCGCTTGAGCCCTTGAACAGCTCTCTAGTGCAATCGGCGGAGGAGCTAGGGCGTTGGTAAAGCAACTGAAAACTGCTGTTTTTCAGGCCGAAATCGAAGTACGAATATATCGTAGACTGACTCTTTTAAGACTCTAGACCCATTTTTGTGAGTCTTAATCTCAAAGGCTACTGGTCTTGGTCACAGCCTGTTGTCTTGAGACTTTGAATATTGTAAAGAAATGGCTCAAAAAAATTTTTTGTAATTCAAGTTTTTTGTCTGTTGTATTTGCAGGCAAGAAACAACCAAAACAGGTCAGAAAATGTCAGAAATTTGAAAAAACTACTTGAAACTGATGACAACATTGTCTTGAAAAATTTCAGCAAAATCTACAAATTTTTTTGGTCTCCATCTCAATTTTTAATTCGCGGTTTAATTAAGTCACGATCTCCAATTTTTTGACCAGGCCTTGGTCTTGAAGGTTATGGTCTCGACCACATCACTGAGAACACTTTTAGCAAAACACTTAACGCAATTTTTCGCAACCAAAATTTACAAGAATGCTCATCTGATCATTATGCATTTTTCTTATGAGTTCAATCCATCTAGTATAGGCTGTACCAAATTTGGGCGAATGTCTCAGATCTCTACGTAAGTTGGTCAAAAGTTGCAGTTGGCCTCATCATTCTTAACAATGACAAAAAAGATCAATTCAATTGTTGTTTGACACCTCTATGAGCATTTCCATGGAAACAACCCAAAAAATAGAAAAATGCAAGATCTCAACAACCGAACGATCTAGAACAAATTTTTTTTTAATGAACCAGAACTAACATGTTCCTATATGCATTTAATACATTTGACTTATTTTATATGTTTTTGGAGATATTTAAGATTTCTTTGTCTTTTGATGATTTTAGGCCTAAGATTTGGATTTTTGATGCTTACTGGTACTTGTATGAAACTTAAGTAGAGATTTTTAGAAAAAAATCTAGTTCAGCATTGTAATCCACTGTGTGATGATCAGCCAGAAGCTTAATGAGTGCATTTTGAAGCACAATGTCATAAAGTTTCTTTGTTATAAATCAACAAATGATATCCTGCATAAAGTGTTTGCATTATGCAATGTTACACAGGAATACTATCACTGAAGCTAACTACTTCATCACTCACATAACAAACAAAAAAACTAATGCAAAAATCATACAAAATGAGATCATTGCCAGGTTTTAGTTGATCAGAATAAACATGCAAACAAAAACAGACAACCAGCACAGTGGGATGGTCCATGAAAAACACAAGGGCTTAACCTTAGGAAAACAATTTCAGAAGTTTGTCAGGTGTGTTTCTCATCTTTTTAGCTATAGTTTCAGAAAAAAAATCAAAGTGCTTCCTAACCCTTCAATTTCAATTTTTTGGTGACGGCAGTTAGTGGCAGGCCGAAGCCTGAAATTTGCTCCCTGCCGGGGCGGTTTTGGGAACGCTCTTGCCCAAGGAGTGCTATGGCACTTCACTCAGTGGCTGTGGATCGAACACCCAACCTTCCAATTGAGAGGCCGACATTTTACCACTGAGCTAGTGCCGCCCCAATGTCTTGGCAAAAAAATTTTGGTTGTAGTGCTGCTCACAACTTTTTGAAGCACCTAAATGCTGCCAATGATGCTTCAGAACATGCCCTTAGTCTGCTAGCAACATTTAACACGGGAAAAGTTACACAAAGAAGAAAGTAGCAAGAATATTTAAGGAGCATTGTCAGTATGCTATGGCAAACACTATATGAAACTGCAACATTTTAAAGAGTGACAAAGCAAAATCTTCGAAGGGTTAGGAAGCACTTCGATATTTTTCTGAAACTATAGATAAAAAGATCTTACCTGAAAATATGAGATCAATCAAAGAAGTGATTTCAGCGTTGCTCGGTTGTGAGTTCTGTTGGGTAAACACAATTCAAAAACTGCCCAGCACCAGCTGAATAATTGAGCGGAATTCACGCCGCACCGAAGGTGTTAAAAAAATTATAATGAAGCCAGTTTGCTATGCTGACATATCAAGAACAACTGTAAAAAACTATATTACACAGTAGTCAATTAACTTATTGACACTTGAACTGCCAATGTACGAGTATATCGTACCTAGAAATCCTGCATGAGCCCCAATTTTCACGCCACCTTGCAACTCCATAACTCACTAGTCGATTGTGATAGAGAGCTGTTCAGACCCTCGAAAGGCTTGGCAAGTTTTCGAGTTAGCACTGAAAAAAAATTAGTTGGGCTTCATTTTTTTGTGGGTGACATCACAAGTGTAGTAGTTTTAGGCCACTTTGACCCACTTCATTGGGCCTTCGGCTCAAACCACTAAGTGGATATTCGCTGATGATTTTAGTGGAACTAGGCTAAATCTGAGTCTTTTAAGCCTGTGACTTTGTAGGGTTTTGGTTTCAAAAGTAATGCCCAAATATCCATAAATTTGACAAAGAACTAAAAATTGATCATTTGCGAAATTTATGGGTTTTTGAGCATAACTGTGTAAAGTGCTTACAAGATTGCTATGGATTTAAGTTGTATTACTTCTACAGTTCAACCAGTTGTCTTCACCCAGATTTTATAGAAAAGGACCCTGAAATTTGTAAGAAGTAAATTTAACAGGAGATTGATGAAATTAGTTGAAGGTACCAGTCAATTGATACATCAGCATGTTGATACAAACCTGCTAATATAGCAGTGATCCCAATATAATCTGTAAGCAAAAATCTGCCAATGTGTAATCAGGGCTTTTTTAAGGAAAATGTTAGGGACCTGATTTCTCTTATTCTAGGAACCCGATGATAATTTTCTCTGATTCTAGCGACCTGATTTTCAATTCAAAACCCTGGTACATATTTTGTATTGTATATTGACAAGATTGTTTATGTAAAACACCACACTAGCTGGTGATGACAGATGATGATCATTGCATGAAGTGCTAAAATAGTACTTACTGTAGCTCTTGTTAAATTTTGATTATTAACTTGCATTAGTGCAAATATTTCCCTGTGTTTCTTTAGTTGTGACCTGTTTTCCTGTCAATTTCATTAGTATTCAGTGTAATGTCTTTGAATTGTGCTTGGAGTCATGCAAAAATATCAGTGTTTTGAGAAACTGAAATGGTCTCTCAAATTTTTCCAATACCCTCTAAAATTGCAGTAGAGCCTTGCCCATACCAAGCACCAAAATACACCAAAAACCTTGGTGGTTATGGCAATCTTGGTATTGAGATAAAATAATTGCTGTCTTGTAAAATGTCTTAGTGGTCACCCAACGTTAAACCCTAAAAAAACCTTGATCAACAGTAAAAACAATTGGTATTGGCCCAAAAACCTTTCAAGCGCTAGTTGAAAGATAAAAAACTAAAAAACTATCACACAAATACAATGTGATACATGCTCTGACAATCTTTATGTGCATAATCACTGGTTCATCTCCTGTAAACGCTTCCTGCCATTTTGCTAATACTTGATGTTGTTGAATAAATGCAAGAGAAAACTTCATGTGTTTTGCTGCTGGTTATTAGTCACCATTGTAACATTAAAATAAAAGTAGCAGTATGGTCCAGTAGCTTTCAGTGAAAACATCCTTTTCTGCCTCATCTTAACACTGAACCCTTACCATCTTGTCCAATGACAACCCTGTCAGAATTTCAGCTGTACTTTAGCATAAAAGTTCTGTAAAAGGAAACATGTTTTCATTATCATTCCCATGCTGTGATATCCCAATGTAACCTAGAGGTATATCTTTGCTTTTGCAGGTAATACACCACCACACACAATCTGAGCTGTGCATGGATGGATAGACAAATTACATGAAACATGCTTCGCTAAGTGTTAGATTAAAATGGAATCACTGTTTGTGTGTTCCAATGAAGTTCTATTAAAGAGTTAGTATTAAGTGTGTATTATGAACTTCTTACGTATGTTTATAAGTCCCAGCTAGAATCTGGTTGTGCTGTGTTAGAATGGGTGATGCACTCACAAATGCACTCCAGCTCTTTAACGTCTCATTCAAATGGTTAAAAGGATTGCTTCAACCCTTTATAAACTGCAAAGCCACCATACCTTATCCAGTCATAACTTGCCAACCGATAAAGCTAAAAGCTGTTCAAACCCACTAAAGCAGCAAAGTCTCTTAGCTTCAATTTAAAAATATTTGGAGTTAACTTTTTTTGTGTGGCGTCATGACTGTGTGAGGTCAGGTTGAGTTTTGATGGCATTATCAGGGCCTGAGAAAACAAGTGGCAATTTAAAACAGGAATTACTAAATCCAAATAGGGGATTGATTAATTGTTGTTTTCAAGACGTAACTTGGCAAACACTAATGCTATGTGGCTAATCAAGGGCTGCAAAGATGCAAATTTTTGGCTAGTTTATTTTTATATAAAAACGAGTAAAATGACATTGGACCTCACACAGTTGTAACGTTACACCAAAAAAGGTTCAAACCCAGAAGTGCCCAGATTTTTAAAATCGAAGCTCCGGAGACTTTCTGCTTTAGAGGGTTTGAACAGCTCTTGCTATATCGGTTTGCAATTCTGATAGAACGTAGTATGAGCCACTGTAGTGGCTTAGCAGTCCTTGATGGGTTAACCAACAGATCTAAACAGGACAGATCCACCTGTAACTGACTTTCTACACATAACATTCATTATGCTTATGCTTTTTTTAACTTCTTGAAACATTATTCTGCAAAAGCCAAGTTTATCAGAACCTTGCAAAAAGCAATTGGAAATTAGAAGAATTTTCGTAGCTTTTGTTGCTGGTTTAAATCTTTAACTTCAGTCAGACATGTACGTACATGGCAATGATGTACGTACAATGGTTGGTTTGACCTACTGAACTAAAAAAACAACCAATTTTTTTGATGACCAAGTTCAGTAGTTTTCAACCTGGGGGTCATCGTGAACCATTTTTAGAGGGATCATGAGCAGATATTTTTTGTACACAGTTGTATTACATTTGCTTTATTTGAGTTTTAATAGGGGGTCTGTTGGGTTATAGTGGGTTGCTGTACAAAAAGGTTGAAAACCACTGACCTAGTTTGAAAACTGGTCAAACGATAGTTGGTAGTTAAATACGAAGTTGTAAATCACTTCAGTTTTGCACTGCTTCAAATGAAATATTAGCTAGTTTCTGTGTCCGCTTATAATTGCAGGTCTTGTATAGGATATATGTGAGTTTTTACTTGTGCTTATTGGAATGAGACTGGGCAGTAAAACCTAGGATGTGCATGCAACTGTGCCTATCAGGCACCAATCTACAGCTCACAACTAACATGATAGAAAAGGATAAAATGCATCAAAACAAAATAGAGATCACTGCACACTACAGCCAGCTGTCCAGTTAGCTTACGTCACTGAGGTCCATTGTGTAAACTTGGATTTGGTCCTGTGGTGATTTTGCTTTTTTTGTCAATGTTCATGCACTGCAACCTGGGTTGACTAGATCAATCATGTCTTTTTTGCTCAACACAGGTTGCACCCTTGTGATCCACACTTGTTTGGTTGGGTTTTATTGCAAATAAACTATTTAAGGCTGAGGGAAGTATTTTTCTTTTTTTACTCAATTCAACTGAAAATTATGTGTGGTCCTTGCCACCTTTCTCTGGCTGCACATGTGTTCATTGACTCATTAGTAAGGCCTAAATTTTTGTCTGATCTGGGGTTGACTGTTGTGTGGTCGACAATGCTTTTTTCCAGCATTTTTCAGAAAAGTGGGAATTCTCCCTCTGCTTCATTGCTATTGATAATTAGCATTGTTTTTTTTATCATGATTTTCATGTCGGCATTAACGAGATCATGAACCTTGCAGTGCAGAGCCTGTGCTCAGAATAGATTTTAAAATGCCACTCATTACCATTTTGTCATTTGTTAAATTTTGTTTTAACCTGCCACAGGGTGTCAAAAGCATAAAATTGCTGACAACTGCATTTTACATCTACCTTTAAGTTTGCTATTTAGACATACTGTGTACATTTTCGTTTGGTGTGTTAAGCCAGAGTTGTCTGTCTCTTCAGCATTTTGGTAGATGAACATGTACCCCTAAAATTTCTTATGACAAAAAGACTGAGTAAAATAAAAAATCCACTTAGAACTTTTGTAATTTAGAAGATTTCGAAATAAATGCATATAAATATATTTTCCTTTCTATTGGTAACCTTAAATGTACCCCTAGGATGCATGTGGCCCAGGTTGGGAACCCCTGCATTTGGTCATCCTTGACCTGATCATCCTATGCTTGTTTTAGTGCTAAATATTTCCCAATTTGGTGAAAAATTTGACCAGCCATATTTGCCACTATTTCTAGCTGAATACTTTACGATAGAATCATAACCATGTGGTATGTATTCTTGCCTCAGAAATGAAACCTCCTTCCACCTCCCAAGGTTATCATCTGTTCCTCAATTCCTGCATACTAATGGTATTGTTTGCACAGTAGTGCAGTAGTCTGCTTTGCTGTATGCATGTAAGTTTGTAGTTGGTAACATTTTATACTGTAAGACAGCAGTTATGAAATTATGCTTGGAAGTGGTAAGCGCAGATTTTGAATGAAATGTTCATGTTTCAGAGTATAACTTTGAAGCAATGAGGCTCGTGAGAAATTTTTATCGCTCTGCTGGAGCGTTGGAGGTGAGACTCAAAAATTGCTGATGCGTGTTGGTGATGTTGTCTTCAGCATGTCACAATGAACTATAAAAAACATATGTATGTTTTTAAGATGCCATGAGCTCACCAAGGAAAGCATCTTCAAAAGGCTAATAGCATTTTACAGGTTTCCGTTTGATTTCAGTCTGTGGCATTGTTTTATTTCAATTCATTTCACTTTAAATAATCTGTCATATTTGTGTGTTTTCGTATTATATACAGTTACACTGAATCGTAAAACATGTGTAGGTTCATTGTAAAGGTATGAATTTTGACAGTTCTGTAGTTGTACCGTTATCTTCTGACATATGTCATTTCTTATACGTAACTGCTGTTGTCTTTGTGGTCAGGATTTAGGTGGAAAAACTCCATGGTCAAAACATGGCCTGCCAGGTGTTGCTGCAATGTCCGTAAGTCACCAATATTGGCGATTAATAATTCTCTTATTTTTGTTTTGTTTTCTTTTTAATGAAAAAGGAAAGTTCTGCTTTGTAGATCCTCTGGGGTCGTCTGGTGGAAATTGTTTAGGTTTTCCCAATCGACGTAGCATTAAAAAAAAATGGCTGACGATCTGGACGTCGAAGCGATGCTGGAAGCGCCCTTCAAGAAAAGCAGCGAGAAGAACGACGAACGGAAGAGCAACGATCGAAAGAAGAGCGACAGAAGATCGCATAAGCGTAGCCGAAGTCGCAGCAGAAGCAAGGGTCGCAAGCACAGGCGTTCGAGGTCCAGGAGCCGCGAACGCCGGCACCGGACCCGAAGAAGCAGGTCGAGGGAGAGGAAGCACCGACGCAGCCGGTCTCCGCGAGCGCGCAGCCCGAGAAAACAGAGAACACCCACTCCTCCGCCGAAGCCTCGATCGCCAAGCCCGCCTGACAGGGATGCCAGGACGGTGTTTTGCTATCAGCTCGCTCAGCGTATCCGCACTCGCGACCTGGAGGAGTTTTTCTCGTCGGTCGGAAAAGTGCGCGAGGTGAAGCTTATTCAAGACAAGCATTCGAAACGCTCGAAAGGCATTGCGTACGTCGAGTTCAAGTCGCTCGAGTCGGTGCCGCTGGCCTTGGGCTTGAGCGGCCAGAAACTGCTCGGCGTGCCGATCGTGGTTCAGCCCACGCAAGCGGAGAAGAACAAGGTCGCCGCCGCTCAGCTCACACTGCAGCAGGCGGTGAAAGGTCCCACGAAGCTCTACGTCGGCTCGCTGCACGAGAACATCACCGAAGACATGCTAAAAGGCATCTTCTCGCCGTTCGGCCGAATCGATCAGGTGCAGATCATCAAGGACCAGGACACGGGCATATCGAAGGGGTACGCATTCATCACGTTCAACGAAGCCGAGTGCGCGAAACGCGCCTTGGACCAACTGAACGGCTTCGAAATTGCCGGCAAGCCAATCAAACTGAGCACGGTCGGAAACGCAATGGACCTGACCGCTCTCAGTGCGTTCGCTGGCGCTCCCTCGTTTTTGGACAATGACGCCGTGGAGCGGGCGGGCATCGATCTTGGTACCACCGGCCGACTGCAGCTGATGGCCAAGCTGGCCGAAGGGACCGGCTTGCAAGTCCCCACTGCCGCGCAACATGCCCTGGTCCTCGGGCAATCCATGGGCCTGGGCTTGCCTACTTCAGCCGGCGGTGCGCCCCAAACGACGGCGACACCCCCGATCGCAACCCCCTGCTTCCAGCTTTCCAACATGTTCGACCCGCAGAAAGAGAACGGCATCGACTGGGACAAGGAAATCGCGAACGACGTAATCGAGGAGTGCTCGCGTCACGGCAACGTCCTGCACTGCTTCGTCGACAAGCAGTCCCAGGGTAACGTTTACGTCAAGTGCGGCAGCATCGAAGCCGCGACCAAGTCCGTCACGGCCTTGCACGGCCGCTACTTCGCCGGCAACATGATAACGGCCGCCTACGTGCCCGTCATTAACTACCATTCCCTTTTCCCCGAGGCCGCGTACGCGACCACGCCGCTCAAGCCACGCTAACGGTTCCTCGCAACAACGACATGCGTGACTTAGCGAATCAATCTTCGGGGGGAAGGTGATTATTAAGAAACTGCCTGTGTGAAAATACCCCTTTTTCAAACGCTGCTCTGATGCAGCACGAAACTTGTAAATAGATTTCCAAGTGCGTTTGACCGCGATTTGTATCCAGGTTTCTTTTTTTGCTGGGTTCGATTTAATGGATTCCTCATTAAAAGTACCTGACCCCGGGTATGTCATTAGTTAAATACCAAAACCGATTTGTGGCTAATATGCAGCGGGAGTTCCAACTTTCCAGTTTTGGGCGATTCTTAATCTCCCCCAATTTCATAATTTCTTTGTTCTTTTCACATCCGCCTGTGTCGTATTCTCAGTTGATCTTCTGTGGTCTGAGGTCACAATTGCGGTCGTCTGTCAGACTTGCTTGGTTACAACGGGTTCGCAAATCGTCCGCAACGTTTATTCGGGCATTGCGATACATGCCCTGACTCGAAAAATTGGCTGCTTGGTATGTTAATTTTGTTCATGGCGGATTGCAGTGAGTGCGAATTAAAGCTTTACCCGTTACCTGTTTTGCTTGGGTGCGGTGAAATTAGATTAGGACAACGTGCAAGAGCATACCACTAGCAAATGCGCGCGATGAAGTGCGCAGCACGCTGGAGCCGTAGGATGATGCAGTTTTCTTCGCGCTCGATGGTGTGCGCACTGCAGTGAATCAAACGATCAAACGTACTGTGAAGGCGTGTGTCTCAGTCGCTGCGTGAGAGCAGTGATAGGCTTAACGAAAATTGCGTCAGTGCACGTCACCCTGAAACGTATGATACCCGGTGGAACCAGTAAGTTCCTCTGCAATCCGTAGTATTTTTATACTGAAGCGCAGCGTGTCGTCACTTCGCTGTGTCGCTAGATAATGGTCAGGTCTGGAAAGCTTTTTTTTGTCAAGAAGTACTAGAAGCACAGGAATCATAAACTTGCCGAAATAACCTCCAGAAACGTTGCAGAAAGTTGGTCCCACCAAGAATTTCCCCGGAAGGCTTGAAAAAGCCGTTTCCTTGCTCTTGTGTTATTCGTTGCCCTTTTTCGAGAGAAATTGAATTGAAGCGGCCTGGAACTGAACGTGATGTCCGATCAGGGTCCACCATCTCGCCAGGACTCCGTGAAAAAAAGATCTTTGTGTGATAGCATTACTGATGTGACAAAGGGAACAACAGTGTCTTTTTCAGTTTGTGGGGTTCTAAATTTATTATTAAAACATCTTTGAAAACATCAAATTTCCGTATAATTACAGACACCTGAGTTGCGAAACCAGGTCTACTTATGTGAGTTGCTNGAGTGATACTAACGCGTCACGTTCCAGAGGGACGTGTTCATGGGAAATAATTGTAATCGATGAGGTCGCGCAGACGTACACTGGTTTCATGACCTCAATTCGTTAATTGAGGTACCAAACAATCGGCAGCACTATCTCAAACACGCGGGCCGTATGTGGCCCGTGAGGGCAGTTTGTGCGGCCCGCGATGCTTTCCGGGAATTTTCAAATATTCCAAATTGAAGTTTTTTAGTTTATTCACCGGTGTTCGAAATGCTCGGTCACCAGGGGTGGATCCAGCCAGTAATTTTAGGGGGGGGGG
>JGI24021J15306_10012713_pt1 | contig 10462 bp, 4 predicted proteins | sample Ectturendosymbi1_FD_15306 | JGI IMG/M metagenome (IMG submission 15306) | reverse complement strand
AGAGCATACTCTGTAGTGTGCTATCTGGTTCTCCGCATAGTGTTGCACTAGAAAACGACTGACCACAACCACGCTGACAATGTTTATAATAATCATAGAATCATTGCGGACAGCTAGACACCGAGAGGAATCCTAATGAGATTTGGAAATAAGTTCTCTTCATAATCTTTTGAGCGATACACAAGTGTGCCTGTCCGACTGCGAGGCCCAGAGCTTCTTGGCGTATTACCGCATCGAGTAATTCTTTTGACAGCTTTCGCCTCGTCACACCCTTGCGCTAGCAGTGGTGCCCAAACTGTGGTACGCGAAGGCCTTCACGGTGGTTCGCGAGTAGGCGTACTTTGTTTTCCACACAAAAAATTTATTGTCACAGCTTTTGACGATCGGTTCTGTTAGTAATTCCAGCATGTTGTCAAGTCTAGTTTTCTTAACTTTCGAATGATAGTTGGTTGAATGGGTTGTCCTGGAGCAAGGTGGTACGTGGTGACAGTACGGTACCCACAAACGGTACGCGATCGGAAAAAGTTTGGGAAGCACTGCGCTATAGTAACTTGTAGTGTGCATCTCTACTTGGTTTTCGTGCGAGCGCAGTGAAAACCATGCTACGGTTCGGGACCTATGTTCGCTTGTTGAAAAATAAACAAGTTTTTTCTTCCAAATGCAGACACGTGGATGTTTTCAAAAACCCGTTCCACAAAATTATTTGAAACTGTTGTGATGCGCTAAAGCTAAAAGCGAGAACCGCTCCCGGGCGCGACGCGAGAAACTTCTCTGCGTTCTTGTCGCTTGCGCCACCTGCTGTCGTCGACTCTATTTCGAAACACGCCAAAACGGCCGACACCCAGCACATTGCGCACCATTCATTTCGCGCCGTTTATTGCTGAAAAAACAACATGCTACGCCTCCCCAGTTGTGGTTCTCGTGTAGATCACCTGCAACAAAGGAATGCTGATTACCTCGCAGTACATCCTCCTATGACATTAATAGCAGCGGTGAAATATCAGTGTTCAGCGGAGCAAGCTGTTGGCCATCTACAGGAGCGTGCTGGGGTCAGATGGCGCCCGGGGTAAGAAGCACGTTTGGCGTCCCCATGTTCGGACCTACGGTTTTAAGTACTCGCGACATTGTTGGTACTTTTCGGCGCCATCTGACCTCAGCACGCTCCTGCAGGTGGAACAGGGCATTGTTCCCCCCTTGCCATACTCGGTACGCCCCTGGCCAATGGCCATGGGTGAAGTGCTCAATATGCTTGCGCGCGACAAGTTGCTTGTGCTTGAGGCGGAGTGGACAACAGCTTCAGCAAACAATGATCGGAGGTGAGAATGATGCTGGCAACATCCAAACAAACGTTTGTTTGCATCAAATTGGTTTGTTTAATGCTGTTTATTGATAATGAGCGATACCAAGAAATTCGGTTGGACAAAAACAGTAAATTTAAACTTAAAATCAATTTGCACACAACAATCAAGCTGAAATGCACGTGTAAGAGGAATTATTATATGGCGGCGTGTTCGTGGCAACAAACAATTCCTGCTGAGCAATCACAGACGCCGGTCTTACAAACTTTTTTTCTCCGCTCGTAATAGTATTAAAACTCACCGCAACAGCGTTCACTAAGCTGTTCAGACATTACGACCGAATTGACTCATTGTTTTCGGTCATTTAAGAAAAATTCGGTGCATAGACGAAAAAAATAAACCCAGCTTACGACCAGAAATGAAGTTACATATTTTGGTCAAGTAAAACGCCAGTCAAGTTTCCAAACTAAACAAACAAACAGGCAAACCTGAGAACTGTGCTTGGACACTTGCTTGATCAGACCTGCAAATAAAAAATAAACTTTAAGAACGCCGTTAAAACAATAGTTTCTGCAAACACGACACCAGCGTCAACGAAAAAGGCAACCTTTCTTAAAACAGAAAAAATTAACAATTACGATGCATTCCTCGTCTACAAAGATCCCTACTGCTTTAAGAGGCTGATAACACTTGTTGAACTTGCCTGGATGAAGCGTTACGTCGTACATGGAAATATGTACACGACCGGTCAACGTACCGTACTAAAACTAACAATAACATTTGGAAGCAGCACACCAGTGTCCCAAAACGGCATGCAAAGGACAGGTGGCTTGATTTTCGACCTGGTCCGGTCTCCGGATGTTGTGCTTCAAGTCCTCCTAGGTCTGCTGCCTACGCGATCCTCCCGAGAGGATATGAGCGTTTGACAACGAATGGATGAATAGCATTCAAAACCAAGTATCAAAAGTTGGACAGTTGACATTTTTATCTAAAAACCGGACAGCAAGTTATCCCAAAAGCAAATGTAGAGATCTTTTATTCACAGCACCGTAAATAAGTTAATCACCTTTGCTGAGGAGTTCAATAAGAGCTCTCCTGGCCAGGGAGCCACGAATCTTTAATCTTTCTGATACGACGGCAGGTGTGATCAGTTTGTAGTTAGGCACCTGCAACAGCAATGCTTTTATGAGTCGTGATCGTGGCAGCTGGTGCAACAATAATATAACGCGCTTGGGGCAGCCGTGATCAATGAGACACACAAAACATCTGCAACACACCAAGCATGACCTCTTTGAAACACAGGACTCGATTATTCACCGCAACAACAATACATACAGTAAATCTGCAATTATTGCAACCCCAGCAAACTCTAGCAGAACTCGTAACAAAAATGCAATTCAAGAAAGGCATCATTGTTCACGACGAAAACAGTTGTTTTTCGAAACAATGTCCAATATGGCATTGTCAATAAAATCATTGTTTGTTGCGTTATTGTTTCTTGTACGACTTGGCAAAAAGTGGTTAAAGGTTTCACTGTAAACTAAAGTTTGCCCAAAACCAAGCTTTATTCTTTATTTCTTCAATCTGCTAGTTTATACTCTGAGTGCAACAAGAAATGAAAGACGTGCCATTTCTAATCGATTCATGCTAATTTTTTCGTAATTCATCTGCTCCGCTTAATTTTGGTTGGAATGTTTTAACTGCCTCTTATCGCTTCACAAGTCAACAATTTCCGTAACTCCTAATTTCAAAACTTTGATTTTATTCATTGTAAACGCAATTCCAGTAAATGTAAGAGGGCAAAATGCAGACGATGGCATATTTTTGTAGGACTGACGTACGCTTGTTTCTGATGGAAGCCAAACCGAGCCCCTGACAGACTCTCACATGAATCCAACCAAAAGGGATTTCACTTTGTGGGGTGTTGGCTATTTTGTGGTGATCCATATAACTCCGACATACCACATAGTACGGCCGAAAATGCAGCCGCCCGGTATTGACTCGTTCGTCCTAACGACCGAATTCGAATTTAGGTAACATGCTACCAACGAATGATGGGGATGTCGTCTTGAGTCCGCGTGCCGGAATAGCAAACATTAAAATTCACCCGAACCGTGTTGGCAGAACACAAGGCGTTTCCACATTTTAGACGAAATAGATGTTTTCGGGCGTAACGGGCTTTTATTCCCTGATTCTGGCACAATCTCAGACATATTCAGTAACTTCTCTATCAGACTCCATGACATATTCAGTAACTTCATGGTCATTTTCATTCAGATACAACCAGACTACGCCAAACGCTAAACCTTGTCTTGTATCCTAGACAAGTGTCGGTCGTTGCTCTGGACGTCCGTTCTCGCGGTTTGATGGGATTTCATTGAGGTGCATATTTGCGATATCGCGCATATTTGTTCTAAAAAGCTCACGATAACAAGCATATCCTTGTCATGACAAGCCCGCCCTAGTGACGACATACACCCATTCTTCGTTAGAAGCATCACGTTTGTCTCATTCCTTCAGTATGACGGACAACAATGGGTGTAATTAGATGGGGGACACAGGGGACGTGTCCCCACACTGTTTCAGGCGGTGGGGATATAATATGCCATGTTCCCCCTTGTTTTTTTTTCAGTCATAGACGAATTTTTTAAAAATGAGGTCAGAGATATAGACTAATGAATGGTGTTACGGCGAGTTTCAATTCTACTATGGTACAAATGACCGAAATGACCAAAATGTCTCAGTAAAAAAGCAGGTCCTCAACATTTTTCTCTTTAGTTTTTGTATTGAAAGTGTGGTTTTGTCACGTTTCGTGTGAAGAGCTTTTCATGTTAGATGTTACACATAGCCAAGTGGATTTTGAAAAAGTTGGTGTGATATCACTGATACTGATATTTCTATAAATTTTAGCTTCGATAAAATGATTTAGCATTGTGCAACGTTCAAGAGACCGCAAAAGATTGTTCACTGCTTCTGTCCGACATTTTACCTAGTGTTGCATACTATAAGAATGGTCATATTCTTGAAACACTGAGAGTTTAACAGCTGCACGAGTGCACGTGTGAAAGACTTAAATGTAACTGGCTTCGTAGAACGTTGGTTGTCATGTGTTCAGAAACAGACAGCGTGAAATTTAAAGATCCAAGTGTATAATGTAAGAAAGCTACATTTTCAGGCAAATCGCGGCGAATTTTTGCTGAAGAAAAAAAGCAACACTATTGTGGAGACTTAGTTTTAGGATGGGCAGTTTTGGCAAAAGGCTGTCTTCAACCATTAGTAAGAGGGATTTCAATCAAAACGCCGGACAAGTATTGACTTAGCTATGCATTTACCTATAGCTTAAAATCTAACGACTTGCCAAGGAATTGAAGATAGCCTCAGTTCTTATGGTGACCAACTAATCCAACAGAATTTATTCCGTGACTCTTACACTTTGCGATTCTGCGCCTGTGCTGAATAGTGAATATATTGGCATGTAAGTCATGTGATTCACCTGAGTTTAATCAAACCCACAATGCAGCGATGTTTTCATCCAAGTGCAAAACATTTGCTTTGCAGAAACGTAACACCTAGTTTTGCTAGACATTCTTTGTGTTAATGTTGGTGAAACTTGGTACGTTTTTGCCAATTCACCATTGTGCATTTTGATTTCTGATTTCTGTTTAACCTCAAATACATTTGTCCTTATGCTTATCACTCTTAAACTTAAAAAGAAGTGTCAATTAATAGCCTATCAGTATTAAATGGTCAGTTGATCTTGAATCTTGACATTACTTATTGCCTAGTTTGTGACTTCTACTTGTAACAGCAGATGCCATTATATGTGATCCATGCTGTACACTGGTCAAAGTCTGGAATGCTGGTCATGTTACTGAAACATAGTAGCATGTCCATGTCCAGTAACAAGTTTAATTATGTCAATTTGTAAATCATCTGTAAGGATAAAGCAAAGCATGGTTAGTGGTTGCTCTCAAAGCACCTCTAAAAATAAGATTGGGAATATGTAGTTATAAAAAGTTCGCTTCTGCATTGACCACATGACTATTGGTTTCACCCCAAGCTAACCCCCCACATTTTACAACAAAATTGCGCCCATGCAGACAACCCTACCCCAGAATCGTAAAAACATCAGCCCGATTCAAGAAAAACATGAAATGGCCCTCTTTGTGATACTAAGTACTACAGCCCATTTACACTGTTAAAGTCCATCATCATTTTCATTGAATATTGTATTTTGCAAACACAGCAGTCATTAAACCACTGGTTCCCAAACCTGTTCAAGCTGTTACCCAAATCAAGGTAGCGATTATGTCTTTATTACCCACAACATTTTGCAGTAATCACTCATAATATAGAACAATGTGGTGTTGGTGTACACATTACCCACCAAAGAATCACATATTCCCCCCTGGGGGTAATTTACCCCCAGTTTGGGAACCACTGCATTAAACAAATAAATTTCTGCATAGTACTGTCACAATGTTTCCCTATTTTCACAGAACAAAAAATGCTGTTGGCTACCAACCTCCTTGTATAATTTGTCATATGTGGGCTTGTCGAACAGAACCAGGTTGTTCAGCTTGTCGCGCACTTTTCCTTTAGACCACTTCTTCTTCTTAGCCTTTCCACCAGAGCCAGATGGCTTAGCTTTCTGGGAGGTCTTGCCTCCCTTCTGCTGCTGCTTTGGTGGCTGCAAGTAGAATATAGATCACTGGAGCAATAAGCCGATTCAAAAGACATAACAGAAAAAATCAGTTTGGTGCCAAGATCTAAATTGCACTGCAATTACTCCCTCAGTTTTTAGGCATTTAGTAAAAGTTCACCAGTCTAGCATTAGTATCACAGACGCTTTTTTATGGCCACAAATTCTCACAAGTACTATCAATGTTCACATCTTTCCCAGTGGTTTCATGAACAAAATTTGTATTGTAAAATCTATGCTCAACAATGTGAAAAACTGGCATTTGCAATTGGGTACTGAGCTCTAAATTTATACCTGAAATACATACTTCCAGTAGTTTATCCTCTTTTAATGGCTAATTTAAATATTGGTGTGCAAGAAACCAGCATTTGAAAGTACACACATATTCTTAAGCAATGTCAGAAATAATACTAAGCACAAAAATTACATATTTTCTACCAATTGCTGCTGTTTAAATATTTACCTATGGCATGGTTCCAACACATTTTCCATAAATTTTCACCAACACATTATAAAAAAAAACAATTTCCATACATTTTCAATACCAAATGAAAAACTTATTAAATACCATCGCTGATCTTCATTTTTACAAAATTTTTATTCATGGAACACGATGCAAAAAACATCTGGAAACCTGTCATCAGTGGTAAAGAAAAAAAAATTAATGAACTACCATATTTTCAAACCATAAGGTGCACTTAAAATCCTTTAATTTTCTGAAAAATCAAACATGCACATTATAATGCAGTGTGCCTAATGTATGAATCTGGTTGTGCTTTCTCACCTAGGACCAATTTTGTGGTTAACAGTACTTATTTGATTGGTAGTTACAATTTTTTTTGTAAACACACTATCCTGTTATGTAATAAACCAACAATTGCAATTAGCAGCGCATGTGCTTCCGTGAGTAGCTAGAACATACCTTGATGTTGAAGCACAGATCGTATTACTCCGCAAGGCAACTGTGCACAGTGTTATGTATTACTTCACGAAGCTCCTGACTGTATTGCCACACACCAAATCAAACATGCGCAAGACTTAGTTTATTATGTTTGTGTCTAGCGGATTAGGCATGTGTGACAGATTACACTCCCTTGTATGTCATCTGTCATTTTGCACCGTATGTACGAAAAAAGAAGTTAGCATTAAAAATCGAAAGTGTGCCTTATAACCTGTAAAATATGGTAATGGCTATATTTTGAATTTCCAGGCTCTCTCAATAATTTGTTTATTTTGGCCAAATTCAGCACTTTTTCAAGGTCTTGATTTAACAATTTAATACTTTTTCAATACTACGTGGGAACCTTGCTATGGTTGTTAACACTTGGGCACCCGGGTGGTTATGATGATTTTTGGAAGAAAAAAACGCCTAAACGCACGTTGCTTTGCGCAGTAATATCTCCGCTCCTGTACGGGTTACAGACCTGGTCGAAGCGTCAAAAGAAGCAGCAAGTCTTCTAGTCTGCACTCGAAAAAAAATTTTTTGCTTGGGGGGTATGTTTTTTTTTGTCAGTGATGTCATAAGTGGAAGACTTTTAGGCCACCTTAGCCCACTTTGCCTGGCACCAACTGTAAGGTGGTAGTATTTCACCTAAGCTTTTATTGGATTTTAGGCTACAATCCGAGTCTTTTGATACTTTGGATGACCTGCTTATTATACACTGAGAAATAAAATGCATGAATAAATAATAAGCTGACCTATCTACAACTGTCCAAACTAACTTTGCAATAGAGCACATTCTGTTTCTGCATGATACTAATTCTGCATTTACCTAAAACCACATCATGTTGCCGACTTGACACAGCAATTGGACTTATCTGTATAAAAGTTAAGTGACAACCAGGTTCAACCTAAATTAAATATTTTTTGTCACAAACAACATTTCTTCCTCATTGAAAACACTTGTCTCTTAACTTTTACAACTGGTGCAAACTAAAACTGAGCTTTCCAATGATATATGCATAAGCATGAGCTTATTCCATTGTCTTAACGTTATTATCCGCAATACACATCTTTCCGAAAACAAAACATCATTTACGACAGAAAATGAGCAAGTTGTTTAATTACAGCACTGCAAAATGACTAAACCTCACAAAAAGGGTATTAACACTTTGAGAGCCGGGGTAAGGTATCTACTTAGTAGTTTTTGGGCCATTTTGGCTCATGTTGCCTGGCCTAGGGCCCAACCGCCAGGCCAAAGTATTTCGTTGAAGTTTTCATTGGAAACTAGGCTCGAGTCTGAGTCTTTTGAGCCTTTGATCGACTTTCTAATGTTTCTGGTTCAAAAAGTTATGATCTTAAATAAACAAATTAATTAATTAACTAATTAGTCAAAAATTTTTATTAACTTAGATCATAACTTTTCAACCCGTAACTCCAGCAGGTCATCCAAAGTACCAAAAGCCTGAGTGTAGCATTGAATCCAATAAAAACTTCACCGAAATAGTAACATCTAACAGTTTGGGCCAAGGGCTAGGTGAAGTGGGCCAAGGTGGCCTAAAAGTCCTCCACTTATGACATCACTCACAAAAAACCTGCTTGCCTCGTCTTTTGACACTTCGACCAGGTCCGTAACCTGTACAGGAGCGGAGATATTCCCACGCAAAGCCACGTGCAATCCAGCTGTTTTTTTTGCAAACTGCTTGAATTAACCTGGGTGCCAAAGTGTTAAGTCATGACAAACAGTTGACAATTTGTGTAAAGTGGTTGTTTGAAATTATAGTTTCCATGATAATCTCAGCAAGTAACTTACTTAGCATCTAGTTACTGCCAAGCAACACTTCCTACACGAATAGCATGCTAACAACCCTGCAAGAATGTAGGAAAGCTATTGATTAACCAGTAAGCTCAAAAAAGTTAAGTTTACCACATATTAACTGCTTGTAAAAGAACATCACTAGAAAACAGGCTTAAATCTCATGCATGTAAATGTAATTTGACAATTCGTTTGTAGCAGTAAATAGAATGCTTTTGAACAGAACGAACATACGTAACAGCCTTCCAGTGAGATTTTCAGCATAAGGCCAAGTTACTGTCACAGTCACATATGAAAGCATTTGAAACAAGAACAAGTGAAGTCTTACCCCTCGCAAACTTTGCACAAGCAGTAGTCCAGAATGATTCCTTTTTATTAGAATAGCATTATTAAAACGAAAGACTAGTTATGCAATGCATTCGACTTTGCAATGCATGCATGTGACTTTCAACAAATCTTAGATGATTATAGAGGAAAGGCTATAGCCAGCTGTAGTGATCATATTTGATGCAAACCACATCATTCCCAATGATACATTAATATCAAATGACTTAAGCCACCAAATGGATATTTAGTATTTTGTTCCAAAAGCTCCGGACTTGCTCTTAGAGCTCTGGATTTGCACATGCTTGCTTCTGCAACGATCTTCTAATAGCTTGCCAACTTCTACAAATGTACCTTTCCCTTTCCCTATTTTTTTATATTTATGAGAGACAGTCCTTGTGTGTGTTTAGCACTAGAAAGTGGACGAAGGTTTGGTGCTCGTGTGACCACATAAAGATCTATGTGAATGGTATACCGTATCTACTAATAAGCCAATGTGCTGTAAATTAATGAATTAGATGAATGATTATCATAATTTTTACTTAAAAAAAGCTGGAAATAAATTGACATTTCACTCCTGTTATCAACGAAAATCTTTTATGGTTTTTACATCATTTGTACCATCCACTTACTGGCACTCTTATCTGAATTGTGAGTCAAAACATGGGTTTGATTGGGGGCGTGTAACTGAGGTTATGTCACATGAAATCGGATAGTGAATGATTTGTATGATAGACGATGGTTTTTGTAAAGTTTTGTTAGAATTGAAAAATAGAAAAATATTTATTGAGAAAAAGCTGATTTAGTGAAATTTAATGTTTACATCCGCATACTGGTGGACCGACCCTACAAAGACTGAAGTTTTAAGGAGCTTGTTATGTTTTATTTGGCACATGTTTGATTTACATGAAATCACCCTTCACACTCAAAATCACAAGTGTATCAGTAAATTACTACACAGGACATAAACTCCGTTGCTATATCTGCAATGTGAACTTCTTGAAATAAAACACAACTGAACTGTGGATTAGCAATTTAATAAATCTATGAAAAACAGTAAAATTTATTAGAATAAATAACATACGTTTTCTTAGCAAGATGAGAATTTATGTACTTTTATCATAATAATACAAAGTGCCAATGTATTCGGCTATGCATGGTTTTCTTTTAAACTGATGCATTTGAACATAGTGGATATGATTGTTAAAGTTTATGTTAAACATGAGATGTTTAAAGTTCTATTACAGTAAAAGCAATATCCAGGTTAAGTTCATACAGTTCGTTTAAGTGCACATACCAATTAAGTTTACAAAAAAATTATGAAAAAATGTAGATTAAAATTTTTCAGCAATTTATTAGTATTAACACTTTGAGAACCGGGG
>JGI24021J15306_10012712_pt1 | contig 10462 bp, 9 predicted proteins | sample Ectturendosymbi1_FD_15306 | JGI IMG/M metagenome (IMG submission 15306) | reverse complement strand
CATTTTACAATTTTTTGATATGCCGAATCAAGACTTTTTCTGATTTTCTTTAAGTCTTTCATCTTGCCCCATGTGATGGGCATTTCACTTTGGGTGGATATTTATGCACTAACCCAAATGTATTTTGTATCATCCTTGTCACCTGACCAATTCTTAGTTATTCTACCAATCGGGTTCACCTAAATGGCAAAATAACTCCAGCAGTACTTTTTGCCTCTGATGGCAAAATAAACACTGCCTTGCGGCTTGCTAAATTTTGGAAATGCCAAAAGGTNNTGTCTATTTTGCCTCATGAGATGAGGTTTGCCTCATGAGATGAGATTTGCCTCATTGGATNAAATTATGAGATTTGCCNCATGAGATGAAATTAGTAGATCGCTTTATGTAAACTAGCCTATAAGCTAAACCTTAGCCCTTGTCTCATTGCATATAGTATTTGCCATATATATATGATGACTTCAACCAATTGCATCTGACTAAAGGCAAAATAGCCCCAGCAGAGCTTTTGGTGTTGCCTTATGAGGCTAAATAGACACTACTGAATATGTTGCTTAATGTGTAACCAACTGAGCAGTTTCAGATTTGGATTGGTATCGGAGGGCATACTATAAAACTTTCAGATATAGATTGGAAATGTAGTTTATGAAAAAATTTCTGAGATTGGATCAGGATTGCAAAATTTCCATATCCGTGCAGTGGCGTAGCTAGCCCAGAAATATTGGGGGGGCCAAAATGTTTGATTTTAGGTGAATAACACTATTTTGTTTGGGAAAACGCCTCTCAAAGCACAAAATGACTATATTTTCTAAAAATTTTGAGCGGGGCATGTCCTCTTTGGCCCCCCTGGCTACGCCCATGTATCCGTGCACCACAGTTGTATGATGAGCCAGTTCTTTCAATCCACTGCTCAACTGCACTAGAGATCTCGGGGCAGGTGTTGAGCAGCCACTCGATTTCTCATCATCCAGAACCATCAGGCCATGCAGTATCACAATTTTTTTAAGGAACTTTGGTCATAGGTTATCTATTATCAGCATTTGTAGTAGATTTTAACTGTCAACTGTGCTGTCCAAGATTTGCAATAGTTATGGACTCTGCAAGAAATGTTTCACATTCTACTGAGTTGCTGGATGAAAACTTGAAGGGTAATTCTTTTGAAAGCAAGCTAAGATGCCTTGATGATCATGATAATAAAGCAAAGGCTGTGAATGACAGAACATTGCAAACTGTAAATCTGAAAGCTTCGCATCAGAAATTAGTAGATCGCGTTAAATTGTTTTTACCAAAAATCGACTCTGCAAACAAAATGCTTGCAATGGATTTGGCTAATAACAAGGCAGCTCAAGACAAGTATGACATTGAAAAAACTGATGATTGCAATGAGGTTGTAGAGATGGACATTGCTTTAGTCCCTAACTTGGAGCAGACTGCACTACAGCAACTATTGGATGAAATTGGATCAGATTCATCATCAGATGATGATGACAATGAAACTGAAGTCACAATTTCAATTGCCAAGGAAAATAAATTAAAATGAAATAAAAGCAAGTTTTGCAGCTCTGATGTGCATAATAAGTGATCGTTAAAGCAGGAGAAAATATGATGGTGATGACTCAATTCTAGAAAAATGATTGAACCCAGTGTTCTTGGTAGTTTTGAGCAATGGAAAAGCAAATCATGTGATGATGTAAAGAAGAGTTGGTGTGGAACATGATTTGACTTCAAAGTCAATTTACCAAATGGTAAAAATAGATTTGTGAGCAGAGGCAATGATGACACTGCTACAGAAAAAGCTGGGATTTCCTAAAACTCTTGTCAAATGACATGTTATTTCAACCAAGGATATTTTTTCCTGTTGTGTCCTGTTGGTGAGACACTATGATTTATAAAAAATCAAATTGTGCCACTTGTTTTTCAGTGCTAACATACCTGCTATAATGCAGTTTCATGCACAATTGACTACCAGTTCAACTGCAAATGACTCAAATTTAGACTATTATTGTATATCAGAGAATATTTGTAGGACATCTTCTGTTGTAGTACAACAGCATCAGGCTTCATTTGTGGCAGACAATTGGATTTTGGTTCCATGCAAGTTTATGCATTAACAGCCAATGCCTAAGATAGCTCAGAAAGAATTACTGAAAAGTATCTGTGATGATGCATAACAAAAAATTCCAGAAACAGCACCAAAATTATTTTTTGGAACTATCGCACCCACCTTTTAGTAGTGATTAAAATAATTGAATAGTACCTTTTACTGCATTGTGTTTATGCACCAAATTAAAAAATATTTTAAGGAAAAAAAGTTAGCAGAGCAGTTGTTAAAATTTCTGAATTAGGATAAATTCTAATTCGTTGCACTACAAGCTTACTTGATGACTGTTGCATTTTGAGTGTGTTGTTGTTGTGCTGAGAATACAACCTGAACATATGCTGTTTGTACCGCATCAATCTTGTGTGGTAGGAGGTTTTCTGTTTATTCTATTGTTGATATAACTTTTAATTTTGTTCCTTACAAACTACTGTCAATGATCAGTTGTATAGGTTTTGTGTAACTGATGTTGATGAGATAATTTTTTAACACCATCTTTCTCATTTATTGGGTATGTTGCAATAACACCAAGAAATGCAAATTATTTGTTTCCTCAACATATTCTACAGGTTTGAAGTCAGTTCATGCAATCAGTATCTAGTTTTGCATTGTATCAAAAATGATGTTTGAAGCAGGAAATTGGGATGTGGAAGATGTTTTGAGAGAACAGTTTGGTTTAAAGTACGTAGTTGAACCCCTTTTTGTTTTTTTGTGTTTGTGGTTCATCAAGTCATGCTGCCATCTAGATGAACTGTAGTAAGATCATCAATGATTTTGATGTATATCACTCAAATTTTTCTGTGTTCAAACAAATTTGTATTCTTTGATATCTAGATGTCATGTCTTAAGATTTTGTAGCTGTTCTATTTCTTCAGTTTGTTTTTATATATCAGATGTGCTTTCATAAGATATCAAAATGAACCCAAATGTGGTTACTGTAATTTTTTTTAAGAAGAGTGTTGACATATATATATCTATAGAAAAGACGTATATATATATCTTGTTCTTCATCTTATTGAATATCTTTTCCAAAGTTCTTGTACTTTCTAGGGTTATAATATAAATTTAAGATTTTTGTTAGCATTACCCTTCAAAATCAGTAAGATAACCTATAAAACTGTGTTAGTATTATGCACGTTTGCTATGCTTTGCACATAGTTGATTTTATTCATATAGCTTATGCTATGCAATTACATTTACTTCAATATATCAAAGTTGTTCATTAACCTGCATTTCCTCTCAGGTGGGTCACTTTTGCAGCAGCCCTAGGAGGTCTTGGAAACTCATCGTGATTTTTAGCAACTTCGCAGATTTTCAGACATGACAATCCTCCAGTTCGTTGGATGCCCTGGTGTCCTTGTATTAGCTTTTTTTTGCTGCAGTGCTAATTTTGTCACTAAATAAAATCAACACAACTCTAATAGTTGTGCAGGTTCCATACAAGGATGTGATGAACCCCTGTCAGAGATGTACAGTAATGACACCACATGGTCATTGACCAGCTTCTGTGTAGTTTCACATCGATGTTGTTCTTTTTATTGTTAGTTTTCATTCCAGCTTCATTGTATGCTGGTGCGAACTGATCAAGTGCACGTTAAAGGTCCTGCTCAGAAGATGCAAGCAGCACCAAGAGCAAATGATTTGTGTAGCTTTGGACAGTAACACCCTTGTTGATGTGGCTGTGACTGTCTATATAAGGGAGTTCCCAACCTTTTTAATCCTGCACCTCTAAAAACGTTTGTGCTGACCTTGCACTATCTACATTTTATAAATCCATTACTGACTTTGCAATAACATCTCTCTAAATTACCAAACATACTTCCACATGAACAACAATTCCCTCTAAAGTGAAATGCAGAGCACGCGACTTTCCTGTACTTTACGATTGATTCACCTCAAAAGTATTTACTAAGTATGATGAAATGAGGAATCCACTCTTATATACCATGTTCAGACTAGCCTAAAATTGTCCAGAAAAGTAATTATCATGTCACAGAAAGCAATGCCAATATCTAGTTCATTCAAGCAAATACTACTACAAGCTTGTAAATAAGATTAGAGGACAGTCAATCTTTACATGAATAATTATTATTGTGACACATAGGTTTGAATGAACCTTGCATTTTTGTCTATAATCCATTGCAAAAGAAAAAAAGCTTCAGGTGAATAATAAATAGATGAATTTCCTGTAATTAAGGTGGGTGCTTCTTGCATCCCCAGGAGCTACAAGCACAGGAAACCACTGATATAGACTGTGAAGAGGAGTTGTGACCATGCACACCCTTCTCAGAATTCAACATCCATGGTAAAGACAGATTTCTGAACACATATGCAATATGTTGATTGTCAGAGTGGCAGGTGGACGTCAACTCTGTGCTGCAGAACTCTCCAAAGCTTTTCTTGAGAGACTGGATTGCATGCTTTTCCAAAGGAAGTGTAGACATCTTCGGCATATGTAATCCTAATGTTTCTCAAATTGATGGAGAGTGAAAGTTTGGTCTGTGGAGCTATGGCCAGGAAAGCAACTGCACTTGGCAGGCCCACAACCAGGGGAAAACTGGGCAATTGCTCACCCCAAACTTTTCAAAAACATTTTAAAAGCACCAAAACTTTTTTAGTTGTTTTGATCCCTCAAAAATATCAGCTGGTTGCAGCCCTGGTACTGGGCTGAGTACTCCAGTTTAGGTTCAATTATCTTGCAGCACCTTTTTCAAGCAGTTGGCATACACTTTTCTGGGAACATCAAGTAGGTGATTACCTTGGTAGCTAGTGCATTCACTCTTGCCTCCCTTTTTCTGTCAGGGGATAATCACCCCGGTTTGCCAATTGGTGTCATTCCAGAATGCCATGCCACTTGGCACACAGGAGTTGGCCAAAGAACTTCTCTGTTCAAGGCTCTGAGCATTTCAGATTGGATTCACCACAACCTGCAGCCTTCAGTGCTTTGACAGCTAGGAAGACTTCAGTCGCAGTGATGGTATTTGCCTTCCTTAAATGCACCTTCTGCGTGCATGAAAGTGACTGGTTCCACCAGAATTTATCTAAAAATAGCTTCAATTGAACACGCAACCACTTTCTCATCCGAAATCAATAGAATATTTGTTTTTTTTTAAGTTGGCTTGAATTGCTGACGCATTGCGGATGTTTTACTTTTTTAGTTGAGAGGTTGCAACTAAATTTTTTGTGTGGAGTGAAGAAGCCAATAGTATTTTTTATGTATCTAGCAAAGAGGCAGCCAATAATTTATTTTCTTTATTCAGGAGAGAGACAGTCACTAATCTTGTAAAACTGATTGAGGAAGATGAATGCACAGTGCCATTTATTGCCCGATATCGAAAAGAAGCAACAAATAGAATGGAAGCTGATACACTTCGTCAGTTTGTACAAATGCTGTCTGAGCTCAGGTAAATGTGCTGAAAACACTGATTCAACGAAAACTGCTGAAGTTTGAGTTTATGAAATTGTTGGACATTTTTCGATGGTAAGGTCAGTTAAAAGTTACCGATGGGGACATCGCATGAGACATTTTGGTGACTTGATGCCAATATGTGCATGGTCAGTGGAATTGCTTGCTTTTCTCCAACTATGAGCAACGGTTGGATCCAACCACTGTTCGCTTTTTTTGTGTTCAGAGATGTCCAAAAAAAGGCCGGTACAATGCTTCAGAATATTGGAAAACAAGGAAAGTTGGACGTGAAACTTGAAAAATCTTTTAGGAGCGCTAAAACTGTGGATGAACTAACTCATTTGGTAAGATTATATTTACTAGTTGTTGCGTGTGCTAAAAACAATGGTGTAATTTTTGTGACAATCGTTTGACCCACCTAAAATAACGATGCCTGTTGTGTTATGTTATAAAAGGATGTTCATCACTGGACCCAGTAACCAGAATGTTGTTCAAAGTACTTGTTATTTTTGTCTGAGTCGATTTGAAGCAAATTGTAGCGTTTTATTCGTCCCAGCGTTTCATCCAAACAAACCTACATTCGCTCAGATTGCGTAAAAGCATGGCCTGGATCAAACAACGGATCGAAAGTACGGCGCCTTTTGATAGTGTTTGCGCTGATGAGATATAAATTGTCATTTTCAGTTTGCACCTTTCAAAGGCGAAAAGCGCCATACTCTCGCGGAGCGAGCGCGGGGCCTGGGCCTGGAAGAGCCGGTACGCCAGATGATGACGCGCCCGAAACAGAGGCACAGCTTTCGCGACCAGGTTCGGCGGAGCGTGAAAGGCCTGGCCACTCTGGACGAGGTCCACGCCGGCGCGAAGCATCTCATTGCGGATATCATCGCCAAGGATCCGGATACTTTGCACGAGATGCGAAGAATGTGAGTGAGAAATAGCGTCTGCATCAGGCCCGTAACCAGTTGAGGACACTACGGGGAGACGAAAAGTTTCCTGAGAGGGACCCGAATTTTCTAAACCATGTCCAACACATTTTTCCAGGGGGGAGAAACCTCCCCTGTGTCTCCCTAGTTGCGGGCCTGGTCTGCTTGCAAAAAGTCACTGCGTTTCGTACGAGTACAGGATAATAGGGTATATTGAAAAGCATTAAGTTGCCTTCGATGAAATCTGAATCTAGTTCCACTCACAATGATATTCAAAATAGCCTGCTTCTGTACAGCTCCTTACGAGCTGCTAACAACCTAAGTAATTTCTAGCCTTTTTCTTCCTTCAAAGCGGAAGGGTGACCACAAATGCTGTGTTGGTGGGAAATTTATGTATTCATCGCCGAGAACATTACCCTGACACCGAAAAAAGAGTCAAGTGACTTAATCTCAGAAGCGATGAAACTCTCACTTCAGTTTTTTACGGAAATAAGTAAGATAGTTTTTTTTTTGTTTTTTAGGAGTTTTTCGTCCACAGTATTTGTGTGATTTTGACCCACCTACGAAAATTTGTCATCCTGCAAAGAACGCTTAGCATGTTTGACTGTGATTGTGCTTTTATTCCAAGCAAATCCGTTTTTTCATAATTACACATAAGAGCTTACCACACGTGCAGTAAAAAGTAGACGAATCGCAGTTATTACTTTCTTGCTTTGTGGGGGGGTGGCGGGCAGCTTTCAGGAACGAAACATGTTGCTGGAGTCGAAGCTGTCGGCGAGCAAGAAGCGTAACGACGAGAAAACTGCGCAAGAAGAGAAAAGGAAGTCTACTCACAATCTGAGCAAAAAAAATGATCAAGACAAATATCAGATTTACTACGACTTTCGTGCCGGCGTTCCGTCGTTGAAGTCGTATCAGGTATATTTCCGTTACTCACGAGTTAAACTTGAAATTCGTGGCAAGTTCTGTTTGCATTTTTTGAGGGGGTGCATTGAGACAATCAACGTTCTTTTATTTACTGAAAAGTTTGGTTGAGATATTTTTGCATAGTCGGTATCTGCTTACCCTAAATCAGGGATGGGGAACCTACGGCCCGCATGAACATTTGATATGGCCCGCATCAGAATTTTCTTTGCCCAAGCTAGAGTACAACATTGCGTCAAAACGAAGCTCCACGATAAGCAGGTACTTACATAGTAAGTCAAGATGAGTCACTCTTCCTCATAGTTAGGTAAAGGTAGAATTTTAATAAATAGGTTCCTCACTACTGCCCTGAACAAAAACTGCAGCTTTAAAGCATGTTACGGTCCTTTTGCCGCGGTCTAATTCTTGGCTGAAACTGTTCATTGATCTTCACAAGCGTACTCGGCAGGGTTTGGGCGCAATCGTAATCGCGAAAGTGTCCCCCAACTGTAATCCCCGGAAACTAGCCTCGTGGCCGTATTTGTTTGGTCGACTGCCACAGTCAGCAATTGACCAGGCGTCCTTGTTAGAACCAGGGCCTCAGAGAAATTTTACCAGGAGGTACAAAAACCGATACCAGACCCCTAGCCTCTGGGGCCCTTGTCGAAACTTGTATAGCTTGTTTGTTCAGTAATCAGAATGCAGATAAGACAGTTACTATGCCAAGATTTAAAAATAGATTAATTGTAATACTGGCAACTGGCTCACACAAGTATTTTCGGGCTTGATTTGAAGAGAAACTTAGCGTGCCTACTTCCATCCTCCCGGACCCGGGTACATTGTACCTTATGTGTCCCTCTCTCGTTGGCCCTGGTTGTCAATGAGGATGCCTGCTGGCAGATTATAATTGGCGTGCGCACGAAACGTTCACAACGTCTCGGGCCCCCTCGTGCTTTCGTAACACAACCACGCAGCAACGTCATGCTCCCTTGCGCAGATCCTCGCCATCAATCGAGGCGAGGCGCAAAAGCATCTTGCGGTGAAGATCGTTTTGGGAAAAGCCGACGAGCGTCAGTTCTGTGATTGGTGCGAGAGTCGCTGGGCAAAGCAGTTCAGCTTCGATGAGCAGAAAGTTAGTGCTCGCACGCTTCACTGAATATATCATGCGCTTCATTACACATTATTTACTCGTAGCCTTATCCGACTGTCATAATTTTCTGTGTTCCTGTTCCCTATTGCTTTCATGCCTTGTTGCGTATTTACGTCGTGTTTGCTAATGTGCGCTTGATTTTCAATTCCCTTGGTGTTTTTCATGTGCTACGAAACCTAACATATGAGTTTTTCCAATTACATAAAACTGTCTGGATTTCTCAAACATCTATCACGTTAACAAGATGCTTTCTTGATGTNTAGTTCTGCATATATACTAGATCCGTGTCGACGGGGGGCATTCGGGGCCAGTGCCCNCCAAATGTTGTTGTGTCCAGACAATTTTTTATACAGTTTGTTTTAAACATATAATAAAAACAAAAATCTTCCCCCCTAAAATATTTTTCCCCCAAACCTTAAAACCTGGCGGCTACGGGCCTGATATAATATCCAGCATGTTGGAAAATTTCGTGTATNAAACAGCATTGCGTTGTGGGTTGCTGTTTTCACCACTTCTTTCTGGCGTCATGCGTAACATGAAGAAAAAAGTGCGTTGGTATCAAAAGAAAACTATATAAGCTCAAAAAATTTACCGCTCGCAGCCCGTTTCGTAATAATTTTATATTTTTAAAAAACTGCATCTGACAACAAATTTCTTGTTGCAGTTGTTGGTTAGCGAAGCGATCGACGACGCCTTCTCGAGGTTAATCAAGCCTCTTGTGGTTCGTAACGTCAGGTAACTCCACCGTGTTTTCTGGGTTGGAAAAGTGTCGCCCTCTGCTCACCTGCTGCTTGCAAGAACGTTGCTATGTTTACTGGCACCTTTCAAAGCAAGCCAGCTTTCCATGATATGCTGTTACGTCATAACGAAGATTGTCCGGCAATAAAAAAACACTGAAACTTCACATAGCAATGAGTGCGTGAACAGGTTCGCTGGCCAGTCTATTGCCATAAACTCGGTACCATGTGCCCCGTCTCTAAAATCTAAATAGTGATGTCAACTCCCACCAACTGATGATGTCATCCGGGGAATTTCCCGTCCCGCCCCATTGTTTCTCGATGGGAGGATTGCGTGCTTCCTGACGTGGTGATTTACATGCCAGATTATTCATTTCTTGTAAGAACTAGAACCTTGTGCTCGGCTGATGTTGACATTCAAATCAGCGCCAAGTGGTCGCTCGTGCGTTGCAAGTCTCGCCATGGGCGTCGGAAGGGGGGCAGGGCGCCTTGCCCCCCCGCAATTTGAAATTTGATATTTTGCTGTTAACTGTTTAGCAGAAAAAGTTTTTCTCTCAGTCACAGAGTTGGTGCACTGAAAATTCACCACTGTTGTTCCCTCCCCTAGAAAAACATTTTGGCCACCCCCCTGGAAAATGAACTATTTTCCCGCCTTGGAAAAAAACCCTACCGACGCCCGTGCATGTCATGCCTTGGTTTTTCGTCTTGTATTGTGTTTTCTTCGCACAGGTCGCAGCTGACTAAGAGGGCACACTTCGACGCAGTACAAGTCTTCTGTCGCAATGTGAGCAAACTGCTGCTGACTCCACCAGTTCGAGGCAAAGTAGGTCTGTATTTGTCTTTGTAAGGATCTGCCGCGAAGTGCTTAGACCACTGGTGCTTAACCTTTCCACTTAGACCACTGACTTAGATGTACGGTGTTCTGCATTTGGTTAGTCTTAATTCGCTGATTGCAGAAGTGGACTGCTGCTTGTGCGGGTAATGTTTACTAGCGTCGAATGATGAAGTGCACAGTTTTCGACTATTTTTTAGATTGTTGGAGCTTGTGGTCTTCATTGGTGTTTGGTTGAATGGAAAAGACCACTTGCATAAGCAGAAAAGTTATTGTCGCTGTTGGTTCAAAGGGTTTGCCTCAAGATTGGACAAAATGATAGCGTCGCACAACTCAATTGAAACCAAATATCGGTTAAGGATCTGGCTTGGCGCCGGCGCCGAAATGCTTTTCATGAGCTTCCGGGGCTTTTGAAG
>JGI24021J15306_10012711_pt1 | contig 10463 bp, 8 predicted proteins | sample Ectturendosymbi1_FD_15306 | JGI IMG/M metagenome (IMG submission 15306) | reverse complement strand
TGGAACACTAGTCAAACTTATCAAATTTCCTGCGGAACACCTGACGATCTTTCACGGAACACTAGTTTTCCGCGGAACACCGGTTGAAAATCACTGCTTTAATGTATGCAACAACTCTCTGAATGACTTTCTCTCAAATTAATTAATCAATTAACTTTTTCAAACAGATCTACTGTTTTTGAATACATTCAGCATAAATTCAGAAAAATCCATTGACGTGCAGAATAGCTTTAATAGTTTTTCAACAATTTTGCAGTTTTGTAAGCATTCAAAAATTTTCACTCGCAACAAAATTGGAAAGGTTCAATGCAAATTTAGTTTCACTTTTTGTATTTTTTTGTTGTTACCACGCCTAACAGCGGTTTTTATCTGAATAGAAACATGTTGAGGTGAATAACGTATTGTGCTAATTTTGACGTAGGTTTAGGTGCTGTTTTAAGAACGATTCAAATTTATGATGATTTGCATCAAGCGATAAGCGGCGAATTTTGCCTTAGCGACAAATCAGTGAGATGCGGAGGGAATATTTTTCAGCAAAAACTGAACCAAACACTTTGGTCTTTTGTGTTAAATGTCCAATAACTTAAAATACCATTACGTTGCAAGGCAAAGAATAAAACTTAACAAGCTTTTGCAATTTTTTGAAACCAAGTACAAATTGCTATTCATTGACAGTAAAATGTTTTCTTGCTGATAAGCAGAGTAGACAACATCATGCTGAGATTTGTTAAGTTTTCGAAACAAAATAAATGAAAACAGTGTCAAATGACTTTAGCATGGCTATTGGTCTTCCGGTAAAAATGACTCAAAATGTGATGAAAACTGCACTTCATATGATAAAAAAGTTTTCAAAAACGATCAAAATATTTTTTTAAAATAAGAAATGTGTGTTTTATCCAAGTGTACGTGGGTTGCAAAGTATACTAGATTTGTGTCAGACTTATGCAGAATCGCATGTAATTATTTTGAACTGCAGCAAAACGGTTTTGATGACGTTTAAGACAAAGAGCGCAAAAAGCACGGTCATCCCGTTACTGACACTGGGTCGTCAAAATGTAAAATCTGTTAACCACTACAAATATCTGGGGGTTGTACTGAATACTGAGCTCTCAGATGACAAAGGCATTCAGAAACAACTGCCATATCAATATTGTGCAGAAAACAAGCTGCGAGCTTCTTTTTCCCGATGTGCAAATGCAGTTGAAAATGTACTTTAGTTCCTTCTGTACGTCCATATATGCATCACACTTATGGTGTAATTTCAGGAAGTCATGCATGCAGAGATTACCAGTGGCCTATAATTTTGGGTGCAGGCCTCTATACAACCTGCCATGACGAGCGAGTGTTAGTAGTCATCAGGTTCAATGCAACTTTCCTAAGTTTGAGGACTTATTGAAAAAATGTGTACCTGTTTCTTGAAAGATACAGAGAGTCTAACAATGTATGGTTGCGCGCTTTGATGCAGTCAGATTGTTTATATTAGCCCTCATTTTTTGAACACTACAACCGCATTTTACTTTGTGACTGAGTGCTCGGACGTTACAGTGTTTTTTGTGTGAGAGCGCGTCATGCCACAACACATTCGTACTGTACTTTACCTGGCCTTGACCAGTGTTGCACTCAGGGTCCTACTCTGCAGTAGTGTTGTACCAAGTGTTACGGGTTAACGAAGAGTAGTGCTAAGAAAGTGTCTGTAACCCTGTGGTCCTACCTCCAACGCCGTTGCAAAACGTTCTGTTGTGTCTGTTTTTATCAATCTGCGTTGTGCAGACAGTGTGTGCTTGTACTATGGACTTCGTGTCTGATTGCAAAATCAAATTAAATTATTTTGAGATCATAATATAATCAGTTCAGTGGTAACCAAACTGTGTCTGCAATGCACTTTTTTTGGAGTATTTTAAATTTAAAACCTAAAGAGAGTGAAAAGTTAACAAAAAGGCACTTTACAATCTTTGATTGTTTCTACTTGGGCTATTTTCTTGATATTTTGCTGCAGTTAACAAAAACTGTTTTGAAACGTGCCTGTTTGCTGGCAAGCATATTACAACGGTGAACAAATAGCAGTTATTATGTTTATTATGTTTGGGGTAGTTATTACGTTTGGGGTAGAATATTAGCTATAAATACATCATGTGTCAAAATGTGTTAGAAAAAAGGTCTTGTATTTAAACGCGTTTTTTATTTCAAGAACGTAGACGTTAGTTAATTTTTTCACAAAGTGTTTGTTCCTGACGTTTTAAAACTTAAAGTAGTTCACCACTACCAATGTATGGACGTTACTTTTAAATACAAGTAGATTAAAAAATCAAAACATGAAAATGAAATGTAGCGTCAATGAATTTTAACCATTTAACCAAGCCAGGCTCAAACTTCATAAAGCTTTCAAAGGCACATATAGCTAATCGTCGCCAATGATCATATGTAATAAAATTCAACCTACAACATTGCCATAAGTTCTATTACACGTTTTCACCTGTTTTTAACCAGCCAGTAATCCTTGTTGGCGTGGCTTCCATATCCGACTGCTAACACACCGTGATCTAATACAGTTGTACTGCAATTTGGCTCGTAGTAGATGCCTGGTGAAAAAAAGCGTGATTAAGGAGACTTTGGTCATGTTCTCAAACTATGTGTGTTTTCTGTTCATCTACGCACCGTCAGAGTACAACTGAAAAGAAAGGTGATTGGCATCGATAGCAACGGAGATTGGTCCGACATTCGCCACCGCATTCGTCAAGTCATCTTCACTATCTTGTTTAATGTCCACGTAACCAGTAACGGTTGCTCCAATATCAGTTTTGGTAAACTTGCAAGTGCCGTCCTTCCACAAAAAGTTCTTGATTTTTAGTGTTTGCGTTTTGTGCCAAAAGCAAGGCATTTTACTGGTTAAAACTCTTACTGGTTAAAACTAGCGAAGCTTGTTCACAGTTTTAAAAAAGACCGTTCTTTATTCGCAGCAAAATTCAGGTACGTATTACATTCTGTAAATTCAAGTAAATTTCTGATTTTTTCAGAAAAAGATTGAGACATCTAGAAAAATTTTAGTCGATTTTTCAGTCATTCCAGTCAAACTCCTCACCATAGCCGTGTAAGGATAAGATGCTTCGGTGTCAATTCCACCATTTTCTTTGATGTACTTAAATGCGTTGTCCATCTCTCCACCACCACAACCAAAGTTTCCATAGTCACCACTGCAGTCTACTAGGTTCTGTTCGCTGAGGGAGACAAGTTTTCCTGTCTTATTAAAATGCTGACCTTCCAGGGATCCAGTCTAAGCAAATAAAACGTTTTAGAGCATGTACGGCGTAGGCTGGGGATGTAGGTAAGCACTCAGCTCGTTTCATGCAACAAATACAATTATCTGCTGGGGAGATTTTAAGTCGATAATCGCAAAGTTCACGATTAAACCTACTACTAATGAAGTTATGGGCACTTGCCACGAATGCAACGCCTGAGTGGTTCGCTTACTGAGGTAATTTTTTTGCTTGCATCATAAATCAACCGCAATACAAACGTATGCGTGACGACGTTTAAACTGTGCGTATTCACATAGAAGTAGTGATAAATATTAAAAACTATTTCAAAGCATCTTTTCAACGACCCTACAGGTTACTTACGGCACTAAAAGCCCAGCATGATCCACATTGGCCTTGATTCTTAACACGCGTTACAAAACCTTTTTCTCTCCAGTCAACATAGTCAGGTTCATCAGCAACATTCCTTGCAACGTGTAACTCAGCAGAACGTCTTCGAACAAAACCAGTGGAACTCAAGAAAAGAGCTTTGAACTCTTCACTTTCCTGCAATGTATGGAGCTGTGTTGTTGACATAGAAAAACAAACGCATAAAATAGGTCATTTGGTAGAAGAATAAGGCTTGCTAGGTTTGCTAATAATATTTGAAAGCACATTTTAAAAAAGTGGACATATTTTATGGGGCGTGGTTGCAGAGTCGCACCTGTGGTGCGCGTAATTATATAGGAAAAAATGTAGCAAATCTGCAGTTAAAATTTCCGTGGTATTTTTATTGACGTGACCGCAAGTGTGGGCGTAAAAACTCAATATATAAGAAAATTAACCTACCAAATCAGCAAATTTGTTCATCGCCAAGCGGTAAGTATGCATTCCTAAATCATATTCGTAATTGTGCTTCGCTACAAGATGCAGGTTCTTTTCCCAAATGGCTTGTCGATGCGCCTCTTCTGTTGGCGAGTAGGTTTTTGCTGTAAAATTAGATATACATGTCGGAAACGCTTTTCGGTCTTACAACCATGGCATACCATTTAGATTGCTTATGCGCTAACCGTGAGTAATCTTCCATGTTCCCCAGTCATATTTTGTACGTGAATGCACCATGGCACTCGCGTATGTCACACATAACAACAACGCAAACGTTTTCATGTTGTCAAGTAAAACTGTCACCAAACATATAACAGTGAATTTGTATCCTGCAAAGATTGAAAGCCAACTAATCGGTCTAGAGTTTGATAGGAATAAAAGAAAACAAAATGTAACCCTTCTACCTTATTATCTGAAGTCATACCATACTGGAAGGCAGTTGCCTGTCGTAAGCAACAGTCTGCTAAATGTCCGCACTTAGAGGCTATATAAAGCATGTTTTGATTGGCAGTAAAAAGAACTCGTGACAGTCAACTGACTAGTTGAAATTCTTCTGAAGACCAATGAAATGAAAGCGGTGAAGCGCAACAGCAAGTCATGGGACATACTTTATTGCTTGTTTGCGTACACCCCTGTATCACTTGCCAGCTGCGTTTTTATGTTTTATTGGTATCATTTCGTTGTTGCCACGGACAGCGGAGATTTTCATCACAGCGAACAAACCTTTTGTCTGACGTCACCATCACATGCTCCTCGGTGTTTTGCAGGTGCAGCCTGTGTTGACAGAATTAGCTTCGACAACATCAACCGAAACCGTGCCTTAACTCAGTGTCCCTAAACGTTTCGGATTCTGGGACAAATTCGCGATCTTATCAGCGTTCGCGGGCAAGACTATTTTGTGTATCGAAAAAAAACAACCATGACATTAGTCACGTTTGTATATTGCTATTTACATTTTGCTCGGTAAAATGTTTGCGACGTGACTTACATGAAACTGTTTCTTTTGTTGTATAGCAGTTGTGTGATTTACTTCCATGCTTGATGCTGCAATAAGGAGAGTATCGTGCAAATATGCATCTGAAATTCTTTTTACAACTGCCAGATAATGCTTACGCTTCAAACTTGAAATGCCTGCTACAATTTACAATTTCGCAGCACTGATGCAACCTAATGTAGAGTCGACACCAGTTTAGGCGCCAAGGCCAAGCGCATGCGCAATACAGGGTTGCCAGGTCCACAAATGGACCACAAATGCCAAATTGCTCATTAAAATAAGCCTAATAGCTTCAGAAATATGCCAAACAAACCGAAACAGGCCGACGGCTGTCCGTTTTGAATTACTCGAATGGGCACTGACTAAAATGCGGTGTTGTTATGGAACCAAGTCTAGCATCATTGCATATAAATATTGTTGATCTCCAAAAGTGCCATCTACTCTCATAGAAAATTCGCAGTAAGAAATACCTATAGATATTTCAAACAATAAAATACAGGTTGTGAAAATACAAGCATGCACCATGCCACAGTTTTTAATTACTTTGAATCTGGTACACTAGCAACTGGTATGTTATATACGTCACACCGCTACAAAATATCTACAGTAATGCAAAATGCAGTCACAGAGAACCCACAGAAAAAATACCAGACTTTCCAGGTTCACATGGACCAAATACGCCAAATTGCTAGTCAAAATATGCTATATAGTAGGGGTGCACAACACAGGTACCGTGGGTCAAATGTGGCCCGCTAGAGATTTGGAAAAGGCACGCAATCGATTTACTGAATGCATTCGATGTTTTTCATGGAAAACTGGAACTCTTTTCAGTTTACCATGAAAAACACCAAATTTTCATATAGTGAATCTAGACGGCATGAGATATGGGAAACGATTGGTGATCCGCAAACATTTAGTGAAGAATCGTTCGAATAATTCGTGTTTTACAACGCAGACTTCCATATTCGGACCCTTGATGGATACGGTACATTCCATTCCATGGGTGGAGGCGAAGCCATGTGTGTTACCCCAGCCTCAGGAGTTAAACATCTGGCTGAGATTGAACATTTTAAACGTCCCCAGCAGCAAGATTGGCAACAGTGAATAACGTGAAGTTGCAGAGATATACTTCACCAAACAGCAAAGGAATTGGTAACATAACGATGAAAGACCCTGTGGCACTCCGTTGCCTTCAGTAAACAAACTCTGTTCATCTGTTCCTTGGTTCGTTGTGGATGAGTGGATCCTGCCTCTCCCTTTCTAAAAATCCAGACTGGAGTGGATATATGGAGTTAGTGACCAAAGGCATTACCGATTATCAGACTTCTAAGGTGATAAGGTCACCATTTTCCAACTTGCTACCCCCAAGAGCTTGGACACAATTTATTCTGCCCTTGCACATGCAGTCAATAAATACAAAAGTTACGACCTGCAGACATGCTTCGTCACATTTGATCAGCCATTGTGCAAAAGTTGTGAATATGGTGGCTTGCTCAGTTAGTAACGGTGAACTCTCATCTGTCGTTGTAAGGCTAGACGAAAAATCTGAAAATATCTCTGAGACTGAAAATTTCAAGGACCGAAAGCCTCTGAAAAGAAACATCCACTTCATAACCTTTCGTGTAGGCACAGTCTGATTGGAACTGCAATATATTGTACTATACGTATATTGTGAACTCAAGTCACACTTATCCTGGATTATATAATGGCCTCTTTTATGAGTATTTTTGGTTCTTCGACATTCCAGTTAAAATCCCTATGATCCTGACTATGAGGTAATTCAGGGGTCTCCAAACTTTTTTATCCGAGGCCCACACAAGTTATTACACAACGGTTCGAGGGCAGGACATCTTACGTCACGTGACTGTTTGGGGACATGTTACATTATGCTAAATCTACAAGTTTTTCGTAAACCATTTATTTTTTCAGTATTGATAAAACTTCACGGGCCGGTTGAAATGGCTTCGCGGGCCGTAGTTTGGAGACCCCTGAGGTAATTCAACGCGATGCAATCATACTATGAAATCATAACGAGGTGATGACATTATGATCTCATGCTCTTTTGTTTATTCATGTTTACGTCAATTTTTCAATGCATTGTATGGCCGTTTAATAAAAAGCAATAATCCGTATGAAGCCATTTATCTAATTAATATAAGCAATGACGTCATGACGTCCTAGAGGTGAAGCCCAAGGGGGATACACGGGGACTTTTGATATGTTATCAACGCTACTGAGGGGAGGTCACATACTTATTTTCACCTTCTTACTAATTTTTTCCAACCTTTTTCCCATTTTGACTGGCTGATCTGACATACATGCCAAACAGCATTTTCTCAAGAAAAACCACTTCAAATAAGCCGAAAATCTGCAATTTGGGATTAAAATTTCCAACCTGGCAACCCTTGGACAATATAAGGGTGCTGGTGCGCAGTAATTTCCAACGGAAAAAGCACATTACGACCTAAAGTTTTTCTGTGTTTACGTTAGGCTACTTGTCTGTGTTGTTCGCAAAAGTATAACACTGCAAACGAATAGCCCAAGTCAGTAGCGTAGCCAGCCCAAAATTTTGGGGGGCCAAACTGTTTGACTTTCAGCGAGCATTTTTGTTTGGGACGCCGCTTCCCAAAGCACGAAATTACTAGACATGCTAAAAATTTGGGGGCATGTCCCCCTGACTACGCCTATGGCCCAATTAAAGTCCTAAATAAATCACTTCAATTTACACATTGCAAGTAAAGTCCAAACCGTTTGTAGTTGAGTTTTTGATCAAAGCGTCAAAGCTTGGTTTGTTTTGGTTTCTAAGGCCCATTTGGATAAAACTCTCACTTACAGCAAATATTGTGCTTTATGTTCTATATACTGTACACCTCACTATAATTTATCTACACGAAATTGTTACAATACCAAACATCCCTAGGAAAGCTCGCGGGTCGGATTGGAATCTTTCGCAGGCCGGATCTGGCCCGCGGGCCGGACTTTGTGGACCGCTGCTTTCACTAAACGGGACCCATGCTAAGCAAAATGTGGAAAAACAGCTCTGACAGATTACTCCTATTTAATGTCAGAAGCGTTGTAAAAGCTTCTAAACATAAAAACTATCTGATAAATCATGGCCATGATGTTGGTTTTCATTCATATAGTATTTATTCAACCATCTCTCCACAAAAACTAAATATTTTTGTTTGAAAAAATCAGAAAGGATTAAAATGTAGTACACACTCTTCTAAAAGTTTTTCAATCATTATTTTGCTTTTGCCAAAATAAGTAGTAGCGTTTTTGGGAATTATAGATATAATTCCTTATCTCTGCTTGTTGTTGAATAAACTTCATAAAACGTATACTACAGAATTTTTTTATGCATTCATAGAGCCGAAATCTTCGTAAAAATGTAGGTAATTTTTATTGACTTGAGGCAGATATGCATAATAATCAGATTGGTTTGGACAGTTATATACATAAACGTAGTCATAAAAACTGCCTGAGTTTACTCATTTTTGCTACAGAGGCTGCAAAAGTCGTACTCGGCAAAGCTTGTTTGCTTCTATATTTATTGCTTGCAGCTAGCACGTCATAAATCATGCTACAAAATGAAAACAAATTAAGAATCCATCTTGAAATAAGCACAACAGAAAGTTGTGTCCCATTAATCAGAAAAAACTCAGGTGTTTGCAACCTTTTTCAGACAATGTACCTCTTCAGCATTTCGACAGATGAGCATGTACCCTCAAAATATCTTTTGAAAAAAAGGCTGAGTAAAATAACAAAAATCCACAAAACTTTAATGAAGCTTTTAGATTTTTAGAACTGCAAGATAGGCAAAAGTAGACAGACAAATGTACCCCTAGTAGTGGTACATGTACCCCAGGTTGGGAATGAGAACCCCTGAGATAACTCAAGGTGAAGCGATTAGTTTGGAAAGCTATCACTGAGTCGCTGTAGTATTAGAAAATCACCGTATACATTTATCTGCTAGGAGTAAACAGATTTATTGTTCATTGTATGGAAAGTAAAGTTGGTGAGTCGAAAAATGAGCAATTCTTGGAAATTAGAGCGCTACATTACCATTGTAATTCACAAGAAAAAACTAGAAAACAACCATTCTAGTTGTTTCGGTTATTAGGTGTGTTGCTTGCGCCTGACAACGTTGCACGCTGCAAAGCATAAAAACAACGTATGAGAACGCTGCATTCCGGTTTTACTTTGCCAACGGTTTTTAAAATGCTAGTCTTCAAATGCTGCAAGGTATTCCCCGTGCATGGTGCCAAACGTGTCATTGAAACAGAATTCAATAAACCTTTTCTAATTCATGAAGAACATGACAGAGCAAGACCTGCTACTGCCTCCAACTCCTCTACTGTACACAGTACCTCGTTCTTTTGTGTCGTTTCGTCTGCAGCCTTCCCTTCCACAAAATAGCATGAAATTTAGTCGAAACGTTTTTGGGTTTCCTACTGATTCACGTAAAACAATCGACACGATTGACGAAATGCAGAACGCAGCCAACGTGCTTTGAGTACGGCGACAGTATAGTCGGCATGCGGCTTGACCAACAGTCATATTGAGATTCATGAAAACTCGTTGGAAGATCCTGGCGTTATCAACATGCAATGTGATTAGATGAATAACACTAAATTTATTGAATGATTTAGACAAACTGTTGACGAGTATTTATTGAATTGATCGAATACCGACAATTGACTCTATGCGTACCAAAGTTTGCTGGAGGCCCCTGGGATCTTGAGGCCCTAGGCTTAAGCCTACATATGCTATTGGTAAATCCGGCCTTGATCGACGTTTTGCAACATAAAGATAAGTGGATGAGTTTCTTGCTGTGGCTCTTTGCGGTAACACAGTAAGAAACGTGGCTCTTGATCTCTGGCTGGTAGGCCACCCCTGCAACAGATGCACGTTAACAAACCATGGTACTCAGCTCTAACGCAGAAACTTTGGCAGAATACCAGTTGTCTCAGAATACCAGTTGTCAAAAGACCCAGGTCTCAAGCTCTTTGTATCGAGACTCTGGGTCACCTCCGCCCTATCGCCATGTGTTTGAAAAGCTCCGGCAGTTCACTTGTGCGCTGTTGGTTTGATCCTTGAAGGAAATTTGAAAGAAGTTGGAAAAATTGGATGAAATTTGACGAAACGCACATTCGGCTGTCTCTTCATAAATAATAATTGTATGTCGCAATAGTGACGTACGCAAGTAAATCCATCACAATTTATTTGCACAGGTAGACCGGTTTCGTGTATGCAGAGCCGGATTAAAGGGTAGGGGGGCCCGGGGCAATTTTTAGTGGAGGGCCCCTATGACGTAATTCATGACGTCATCGTTTGTAAAAGTTATGTTT
>JGI24021J15306_10012710_pt1 | contig 10463 bp, 8 predicted proteins | sample Ectturendosymbi1_FD_15306 | JGI IMG/M metagenome (IMG submission 15306) | reverse complement strand
TTGATGCTAATGGCTGAAAAATTTCTCCAACTAAAACTAACTCTTGGTGAAATGACTAACAACGGTAGAGAAAAATAGTGCGCCACGTGTGGGCAGTAAGTCTCTGGGGTACGCATTTAAACCTGCCACGAGTTCGCTTTAAAATACAAGCAATATAAAACAAATGTGCAAGAAAATGGTTAAAATACAAATTTTTTCAAAAACCACAAATACGATTAGGTTTACGAAAAAATGTTCTCAAGAAGTAGATATAATTTTGGTACTTAAAGACCAATGAGCTTTGTAGCCTAAGTGTGTCAAAAGTTATGTCAACTTTATTAAATTTGACCTTTTCGTGACCTTTGTCACGTGGTTACACGGCTGTTGTTAAGGTTAACCATCCAAAATCGGTTTAAAATATTTTTTAGCTGATTTGCCAGGATTTAAGAACCCCTTTTTTTTAATTTCAAAAAAGTTTTTTTGGCCCACCTGGTGAGTCATGATACAACGCGTTTATACTTTACCTGGCCTCGACCAGTTTAGGAAGTAGCGTCCTGGAGATGGCGCCACATGTAAATAAATGTTCACCGCCAGATGGAGCCCATAAGTCACAAGCGAATTATCGTAATTCACTTATCCCTGTAGAAAGCAGCAGAGTGATATCGTCGGGGAGGTCTATTGCTGCTGGTTACTATCCTGTTTCTAAAGAATGTCATCATCTCTTATTTGCTTTTCTCGCTTCATCAATTGTCACCAACTCTCGCATTGAATCAATACACGGAGTCAAATGCGCAGTATATTTGAATATAGAACAGGAGTCATGCATAAGACGATAATGTGGAAAAATGTTGTGTTCATTTCAAGTGCTGTGTGCGAATAGCCCGAAACTGCTGCGAACAAATCAACATAACACCATGTACCTGCGGCAACAGAAACAAAACAGCCTGATCACGGCAAGGAACCGGTTTGGAGTTCTAGATGTTGGTCGAAAGGTATTGGGTACGGTTGGCTTCAGCCAGAATGAGCAAAGACAACTGAAGCTAAACACGTCTTATTTAGCAACAGACACCAAACTTCGCGTTGAACACAAAACAACTAAGCGATCAAGAGGTGAAACGAATTCGAAGATCAGCATCCACAGAACCGACGTCAGGAATGAAGCAAGTTGGCAGCAAAACGAATGCAAGATGTTTGCTTTTTCAGCTTTACACTTCTTTGATCCGCCAACGTCAATAGCGATACAATTTTCGATCGTGCCATGTTACCAGCAGAGAGCTCAAGTCAAAGCGGCGTCACGTCAATCACTTTGCAGAAACACCAACGAAAGTTGCTGGTTTGTGTCGCGACATCTGATACAAAATTGGAACAATTTCGATAAGACTGAAATAAAGCACAGCGATGAGCAACCGCCTCAGGGTCCAGTTGAATTGTAAAAAGCCTTGGCAAGCACGAATGATAATTGTGATGTTCAGAAATCGTGGTAAGGTAATTTTTCCAGAAAGCTTATTGCCTGAAAATGAGCTGTAATCACAATATTGCAAACGATAAGTTGCAATCATCACATGACATCACAATACATGACCGCATAGAACGTTGTCTAGAAAAAACTTTTTTGACCAAAATTCGAAAACATTTTTACGATTCCTACCTGCATTTATTTAGTACGATGGTTTATTCCCTTGCACGAAAAATAGAAAAGTGTACGAGCGTATCCCAGGGTTCCCACAAACGTTCAAAAACCATTTCCATACTTTTTCAATACCTTTTCAGTACTAAATTGAAAGACTTTTATATCATCGTTTAGGTTCATTTTTCGAAAATTTTAATTNTGGAACACATTGCAAAAAACATCTGCAGAACTGTCATCAGCGGTGAGNAACAAAATTTGAATAAACAANTGTTTGAATTTATAATTTTTATACTTTTTCAATACTTTATATGCACATTTTGTCCAAATTCAATACTTTTTCAAGGTCTTCAAAACCGATTTCATAATTCAATACTTCTTCAATACTTTCCATACCACGTGGGAACGCTGATGTCCGAATCACAATCCAACTGGCACTTGAAGCAGAATGGATGCGATCGGAGCTGATACATACATCGTCGGTTATCGCCGCAACCACACAAAACAGGTGTATTTCACGGCAAAAAATCACGACAGACACAGAAATACGCAGTCAAGTACAAATCATCTTGTGCAATACGTCCGTCCAAAAATTTTTATCAAAAACCCTATTTATTTTTATAAATAACAAACTTCTGACTCAAAACCAATTAGNGAAAGTTTGAAGGCTAAAACCTTTCCAAAAACATATGCAAGTCTGAAAAGCCAGCAGAGAAGTGCAGAATGACATCAACTTGCATAAAAACAGGAATTGAATGTGCGAAAATAAAACACCCTTTCAAGGGGGCTGTTGCAACGCAAATGTCACACAAAAAATACCGTACATAACGAAAAGAAGTATTATATTTTTAACTACACTTGCAAAGGCAAGACGCTTAAGTGCAAATGCACAATACAACTCAAAAAATTATGAAACGTTTGTAACACGCGCTCAACTTCCCTCTTAATGAGTGAACAAGATATGCAGTACGGTAAAATGATCGGAAAATGTTGCACTTCAATCGCTAGTGTTCGACTATATGGATAACGAAGATTACGCACAAGGATTCTCAGAGATTACTGGCATGAGAGTTTGAAGCCAAATGCTTTTTCACTAATTCAAAGATTAACAGGAAAACAGCCCTTTGCAAAAACGCAACCAAAATTTGATCTACAATACGCAGAAAAAGACATTTGCTTTTTCAAAAAACTAAATTGATTTGGCAAGTACTGTTCTTGAAATATAACGTAACTAAATTGTAAACCTTTGTATGACTCTATAAGAAGGCTTGTACTCGAAACCTCATCACCAAATCAAAGAAATGGGTTGCACTTAGGGGAAAGAAAGCAGGGCGAAGTTCACCAAAATACCATGACTGTTTTGCAATGTATGTTTTAAATGTAATCTTAAAGAGTTTTTTTCACCTGGTCGTGAATTCGTTAAAATCAGCCTTGCTAGGTGCACAATGTACATGGTTTAATACTGAAAATAACATATAAAGTTAACAAATAGGTCAGTAATCTCTTGAGATAAAGATTTAGACATTCAGCGTTCAGGAGGTAGTCTGACAACGAGCTTCATGCAGGCATACGATAAGTACGTTTGTACCGTTAACTAAGCTAACTTAAAAGTCATTTAAAAGTGCTGTCACTGAACAGTAATCATCGTAACGAGCTAAGCCACGGTGAACGAGGTAAACCGGGCTGTTTCGAAAGGGCACTGCTTGTCATTTGAGGCAAATCAGATCTGACGAAATCTGAGCATCAACGACAATGGTTCGAAAAAGGCACGAACGGCTTTGACGTCACGTATGGCGCTTGAGCGCAACCATGCGGTTGGCAATAAAACGAAAAAAAGATTGAAAAAGCAATTCGACCGATCACAACTTATTGAATCAGATCAGCCTTGCAGATGGCTAGGCGCAATAACTGTTTTCAACCGCCACAAAAGTTTCAATCAGACCTAAGCTTTCCAGCTCGGTCACGTTGCAGGCGATTCAAAGCTTAAACATTGAAACGCCCAATTGCATTTTTCTCTTTTGATCAGGTAAATCTGAAAGCAATGTCATAATTTCCAAGCATGGTGCAGTATTCACGAGGAAGAACAGAAACCAAGGCACACGAGCAAGGCAGAGTACGCACCAATACGTAGTGGTGTAGGAACTGGGGTACAGCGGGTCACCCCCAAAAGTTTTCGTTTGTCAGAGATTTGGTCAAAATCCTAAAAAATTGGGCAAAGAAGCTTCGACATATTTTAACAAAATTAATGAAATTGTATTTCTTTGCTATTGAGTGCATAAATAAAAGTTTATTATGCTATATAAAACACCTTGGCTTAAATATATATATATATCTATATTCAACAAACTGTTACTAGTAACTCCATGTTTTAGTTTGTGAGAGTTGATGACATGGGCGTCGAAAGGGGGGGCAAGCCCCTCCTGTATTTTTAAATCTTCAGCAAATAAGGTTGTTTTCTTAGTTTTGAGTGGGAAAAAAACAACTTTTACCACTTTCGCTCCCCCTGGAAACAATCCTTCCGACGCCCATGGTTGATAACTAACCGACGCACTAGAAATTTTATGCAAAAGAAGGTATTTCATTTATGTGCGTTATTAATTTTACACTGAGAGAATCAAGTATACTGCAAGGCACCTACTTCATATTTACAAAGCCAATGCCCGGCATTTACAAAAAAGCTTGTTTTAGCTACAGTGTTTGGATGAACACATTTTGCCATACAACTTGTTGCATATATGTGCAGTTGAACAGACCGTCTTGCCATAGTTATGATACAAATAATATGCCATATGCCACATGTCTTCAGAGAAGAAAGCAGCTGTAGGCCTACCTGGGCAAAGTTTGAGGTTCCTTGCTGACAGCAACAGCTGGAACGTGAATGGAACGCCAAACATCAGAACTGCGAGGCATATACTCAAAGAGTACTGAGCCAGCTGGCTTCGAACGAGTGTTCTTGCACAGCCTAGCGTACGTTGGGTTATTCAGAAACAAATTCCAAGTGCAAAATTTTCTGTTCAGGTCTAGGGCAACATGGTAGAGGAAAATACAATGCATCAACAGCTACAGAAAATTTGTAGGGAGAAGTTTGCCGCATAAAAGCTCCTCGGTGAAATTTGGGCAAAATATCCTTTGCACCCCCAAAAAATTACCTGCCACAAAAACCTGACGGCAGTCACTGACGCACAAAGCAACACGTCTGCTAGCCGTCCCGGAAAGTGGGATTGTCATGGCCGTCGGCTGCGCTCTCGGACGCATGGACATTGGAGTTGCGTGCTGCTTTCTCATCCGCTTTCTCACTACTTTCCATCTCGACATCTTCGGTGGCGCTGGGAGTTGTCTGAACTTGCCGGTAGGTAAGAATAGCCAAGATTAAGAAACACACGGTGCCTATCTGAAAAACAGATGTGAGAGAACGTGAGCGCGTACGAATCAAAGATCTAATAGAAGGTGTTCTGATAGCAAGGCGATCGATCGAGTACGCACAGCATATCGCCGCGGTCACACTGAACACGGCATTTGGCTAAACTTTGCGTGGAACAGTCAGCCATCAACGACCTTACAGAATGTTTTCGTGTGAAAATCCAAGAACAGCAGCGTTTTCTGAAAAAATTGCCTTCACGTATTAAACTAGCCCAAAAACATTTAAAGGAAACTTAGGCTACCCTGAAAGATTATTGTCAAATAGTTCGCTCTTCCATCAGCAGCTAATCATTGGAATGGAATCAAGTGCAGTTTGTACTTGACATGATACATGCTGATATACGGTTACCGACTCGTGTTCAATTGGTAAACGAAAATTTAAATTGACCTCGTCTTAACTCCGAATTCGGTTGTTTTTTTGTAAAAACTGCCATGGTAAACAAAACTGGGACAACTCAGCTCCACGTGCTCCGGACCGGGTGGTACATTAAGTTTTCATTTTCGTTCAGATGAGATTTTTACGAGGATAAATCCTTTTTACGAAACTAAATTATTAATGAATGTTACAGTGCTTTTTCAGTTTTCAAAAGTACAACTTTTTGCAATGTGGTATTTTTCTAGTAAGTTCTGGTGCTTGTTTGATTTATAGCAGTTACTTTTCTTTTGATCAAACACACGCAAACTTTACCGGAAATTGTTTCTGGTCTATTTCTCTATTTTGTACCTGTGGACCAGCATGACCCACAAGTTCAGGCTGATAGAAGTAAAGATAAAACTAGAGAACTTCACACACATGACAATCAGACATGTTGTAGTCAACCGTAACAATCCCCACCCGTCTTTGATTTTGCATGTGGGGCAAGCAGCGTTCATTTGGAAATAAAACAAAAAGCATATCGCAAACACTGCGCCGAAAGATGGTCTCACCTTGAGCACAAGCGAGACAATGAATACATTCCTGGATATCACATTGTTATTGTAAACGTTGCACGATCCCTGTTCACCACACGACGTACCCCAAACGTAGCATGCTTGGTCTAAGGCGAACCCGTACAAAATCGGACCTGGAATATTTCCCAGAGTTCGCGCAACGAGCCACTGAAAGAAAGACGCAGATGTTTTCAAACGAATGAAAGGCGCCTCAGTACACAGACCACAAATACCAATCAGATTATCAATAATTATCTTTCGAAACAGGCGAGCATACATGGGTCGGTATTCGGTAACCTAACAACATTATGGCATTTCGCTTCAATTACGGCGGGGACAGCTTGTGGGCAATAATGTTCTGTCATTAAACGTACGTACGCCTGGTTCTCTTCCACAGGAAAGCACGTTTCTTCATTTATACTCATGCACGTTTTTCCTGCAGGAACGGTCGTGGGGAGAAAGCAGAAAGCTAAAAATCTCAAGGTTTACAGCAATTTCAAGTAGTTCTGCTTGCTCCACTACAAAACGGGTCCAAGCAAAATCGGTGAAGTAATCACGCCACCTGGGCGTGGTTTGCTGCTTGGCCGCTTTCCCGCGGGTGCAGCCAACAGGACACTTGTCTCGCTAATCTTTCCTGGTACATTCTGGTCATATGGACGAAGCAACGTGGCTGAGATATCTCCATTGGGTGGAAATGTGGCCAGACATTGTGGGTTTCATGAATTTCACAGACGCTGTGAACTCTTCGAAAATGTCCCATCTTTGCGGCTTTACTTGAGATACCACCCTTTAAGTCATTACCCAAGATTCACGGCCATGGGTGGGGATAAGAACAAAGAACGATTTAAAAACTGACAGCCTTGCAGTGTTTGAAAGCTTCCGTGTTGTTGCCACAGAGCGATAAAATCGCTCACGCGGAACTATTTTGCCTTACTAAGCCGTATATCAATCGCCTTGTTCTGCCTTCTGTGGCTCGTGAATATCACCGAAAGGTACTTGAACATCTCGAACTGCTGCAGTAGCATTGCCGCTTACTTTGCAGCGCGCACTCACTTGGGTTTCCGGAGAGACTTAATACCTCGGTCTTTTTACTAGTGCTAATTTTCATTCAGCACGCAGCTGAAAACCGATCAAGTGCATGTTTTTAAGAGGATGCAAATAGCATCAAATCCTTCGCAAAAAGCAAACGGTTGATTAGGCAGCTTCGAACAATAACACCCTTGTCGAATCGCTTGTGACTCTCTATCCAATTCATATAGAAGTAACAGCACACACCATTGTTAGAGTCCAACACCATGGGTGAACGGTTGTGATTTAAATTCGCCGATACGGACACAAATTTCTGGGCAACAAGGCAGTGACTTTACTGCCATTAACAGGCGGCCGTCAACACCCTATTGCCGCAACACGCCCCAAAGCTTTTCACGAGGGAACCGGTCGTATGCTTTCTCGATGTCGACAATACATGTTAAGACATCTTTGGCATACTTCGAAGATTTCTCGAAAATTTGCTGGAGAGAGAAATTGGGTTCAAATGATCTTTGAAATGCTCCATCTTCCAAGGACGTCTTCCTTATTGCTGGGCACAGCGCCATTTTGGTCTTTGATAGACATGGCAATATCAGAATTTTTGCTGCGGAGATGCCGGATGGTTTGACCGAACACTTTGTTAGCTTGCCATCAACTGCAGTCTAGTGTATGCCTGAAATTACCTCAAGATTGCCTTTCGGACTTCTTCGCCGTGAGTTCTGCGCACTTTCATGCCTCGGCGTATGGCGTAAGCAAAGAAGATTTGGCTTTGTTCTGAAACCAAGCCTTCTAGGCTAGTTTCTTTGCTCGAATAGCATCTTTCACCACCTGATTCCACCAAGAGGTTACTTTTTTGCCAATATTCACCACACGTTTCCTTGTGCATACCCGGGCAGCAGATGGAGCTACTGATGCTTTGAACAGTTGCAGGCCCTTGACCAGGAGAGGCGCAGGGTGTTTTGGACAAAGTTCAAATCTATTGGACATAGTGCAAAAAATTTGAGCCCCTCTCAAAAAACTCATCACCCCCCTTGGTGCCCCAAGCTGGTTACGGGCCTGAACAGTTGTCACTCAACCTTCGCGTCCGCTGTACGTTCTGGGAGCTCTCGGAACAAGGATATGCTTTTGCAAGTGCCTTCCTTACATCTTCATCCGCAGCGGCCTCCCACTTTATTCGGTTGGACCTCATAGTCCTGCAGATTCGTGTAGACCACCAAGTGCAGATCGTTCGATAGTTCTGCACCCCTTGTGAGACGGACGTCCAACACTTAACCCAAAAAATCAGCTGAAACTATGCAGAAATCAATGAGTAACCGTTGACTCAAAGCATCTCTGCATCAGATGTACTGTACTTGTGCAAATCTCTGTGTTGGAAGGAAGTGTTCATGATGCACAGTGCGTTGTTCCTGTACAGGTGCAGCTGGAGTCTTCCGGCATCACTGTGTAGGCCAGTGCTGTTCTAGTCCTTGCTCAGGTGCGCGATGTGTAGGGTTAATTTTGCGCATTTTATGGTAGTAATTGTCCGAATATACTCTTGGACAGACAGGTCGTACCATAGTTATTTTTTTTCTATTTCTATTTCTAATTGCAACAGCGTCAATGCAGTGCATCTGTTTCGTAAGTGCACGAACATGACTCAACCTCACAGGTCGAGAGTTTAATCAACCCCAGTGGCTTGGGCCAATCAGCCAACCACGACAACCAAGCAAGTCGCTCAAGCCTCATCTGCATTGTCTTAAAAATAAAGCTTGAAAAGCAAATGCATCTCGGAACTATCCACACCTGTCAAGTTGATGGCAATATACCAAAAATCATTCTACCGATCGTTTTCTTTTATATTTTTTTACATTTTTTTACATATACGGTGTAAAGTCTTGCACACCTATGGCGCTGATGAACAAAAGAGTTAATACGGTGAACAGATTGCGCATTCAAGCGTACTTTTTCATGGAGGTTTTTTTGTATGGCGCCCAACTGATCTCGAGAAATATCTTTTCGTTGCTTTCCTTATTCAGTCTATCGCAGGTCATTGACTTAAGTTCAAGCATAAGTCGCTATAGGCCTACAACATGCAAGTCGCACCTGTACTCCGATAGCCAAGGATCTTTGAGTGAAAGGAACGATGCGGATGGTGGCTTGAAGGCCGGGGATTGCGATCAAGAATGTGAAAAAGAACGTGAAGAATACGAACGTCAGGTAAAGATCTTTGCCGCCGTAAGGACAAGGCTCGCCAGTGCAATAACCACGATTTGCCATCGAACGGATGCCTGTTCCAGTGGGTGGACCTAAGCAGGAGCACCCGGCGAACTGGAAACATTAAAAGAATGGTTGGATTTTATTTTCCAGGTAGTGTGGAACGTTGTTTACCATTCATTCGTGCCCAGCTGGGAGACAGTCAGCGCAAAACCGACAATGGACAACATTTAACTTGACGCCGTTTTGCACCGCCACATAGAAAAAGACNATCTAGTAAAGTTCAACCCAATAAAATTGCNTTTGGATGTAGGTCGAATCAACAAGCGTACGAGATAAACGAAAAAATGAGAGAAAAAAACANCCCCTTTGGAAGAACACTGTCANNAACAGAGTCTAATCCATGCAAAAAACAAACACTTTGCTTACAGTGTCGTTCGCTGTGCTAGTGCAGCCAGCGTAACAACCGGAATAATACGTCACNCCATCGGAACCGCAAACTGGGTCGAAGAAAGCCTTGTTGCACGAGCATGCTGNGTTGCACGGTGACGTGAGTTTGGTCGTGGTGTTGTCAGTTGCATCGTGATANGGAGAGTTCGCGCCAGCAAAANCTGCGAAGAGTTACTGATTAAAACTTATAGGATNAAGACGCGGCGATGCAGGTCTGCGAAGATACGCCGACAAATTGTAATAGCAAAGACCACATCGGAATCTACAACAACACGTCGGAATCTATAATGAATCCTGGCTTGTGTACTAAACAACCAGTAGCTTTACTGAACACAAAACCAGTAGCTTAACTGAACACAAAACCAGTAGCTTTACTGAACACAAAAACGGGCGCATACCTGCAAACAAGTATTCAGTAAACGTAGGTACAGTACAAGCTTGACAGAACGACAAGACAAACACTGACCATGCAGCAGCAGCTGACACGGGCGTAACATGCAAAATGTATGCGCACAGAATCACAGAACATCTCCGAAGTTCGATCGCGACTGGAATCTTGATGATTGTACATGACGCGCCCCAGGTCACATACATACGTCTTACAAGACAAACGCGAACTATTAGTACAGCTTGGCAGTCAAATTCCAACTGTGTAGAATCACCGACCAACCTAGATCTCGCTGTGGATCTGATAAAATGGTAGCAAGTGATAGATGAACAAAAATCTACTTAGTTCTCTTTTTAAAACATTGAATGATCATATGCCTGTCCCAGGCAAACCTAATTCCTCGCCTTTCGCAATAGACAAGCAATACAGTTCATTTGCAACTGCAGT
>JGI24021J15306_10012707_pt1 | contig 10464 bp, 6 predicted proteins | sample Ectturendosymbi1_FD_15306 | JGI IMG/M metagenome (IMG submission 15306) | reverse complement strand
AAAATACTGCGAGCCAAAATATTGGCGCGTGGGATCGGATGATGACGTCATATAATTAACCAAAAAACATGCCCCTGTCATGATCCCATTGGCCCAAAACCTCCCACCCAATTTTTAAAAAATTTTTTAATCAAAACTACACGATGCCACTAGTCATTACAGGGTTTGAACAGCTCTCTAGCTCTATCTGCTGCCAAGTTATGGCTGGCCAAAGCAAATTGTGCCTTTTCTGAAAAGTTTTGAATTAGGCCAAAAAAGGTTTTTGACCCATAATTTTGGCTACAGATATGCTAGCAAGTCAATCAAGGACTCTATAGACGCAGATTTTGACCTAGTTTTCAACAAAACTTTGAGCCAATAGAATGAGTCAATGGGTTGGGGCCCAGGGCCGGCCAAAGGTGACCAAAATTTCCAAAACATGCCCTCATTGTAACTTCACCTCCAGAAAACCCCCACCAAAAATGAAAAACATTTTTTTTTCAATGTCAACTAGAAGACTTGCTGAATCCATGGAGGGTTTGAACAGCTCTCTAGCTCTAGCGGCTGGTGATTTATGGTCAAAAATGGGCTGGCCAATTGCAGTCGTTAAAGGGCTAGACCAGTGGTCACCAAACTTTTTTGTCAGAGGAGCACATATGCTCTTACCCAACAATTTGAGGGCTGGACATCTAAGTAATGTTATTGTTTTGGGATATGTTACATTCTACCAAATAACAAATTTTTCATAAATATATTATTTTTTCATTATCGACAAAATGCCCTTGCAGCAAGACAAAAAGGCTTCGCAGACCGGATAGAATGGCTTGGTCCAGTCTGGTGTTCTATCTACACAGCAAGTATGGATGTTCTGAAATCTGACTTTTTACCTTTGCTTTGTTGATGAAAATGTAAAAAGCACTTCATAGTTCAAAAAGAACATGAAATGAAGAAAAATATGAACAATTGTGATATGCTAAAGCACTTTCACAAGCAAAAAAGTACAGACTTGTGTGGTGGTTGAAGTACGTGGGTCACCACGTGTTTGCTGCAGGAGTGACAAGACAAAAAACAAGTAGAGGGGCCTAACTTGAAATAATCACAATATAACATTAAAATTACTTGCCAAGTTTATCAACAGCAACTATGAAGAGTGATTTGCCTTTAATTGACCAATGCTATTTGTCACATTGCATGGCAATGCACGGGTGGTGCCCACAAACTGGGAACAAAGTCAAAGCCACACAGGACTAAGATCATTGCCTTTTAAATGTGGCATGATTCCATAACACAAACAACTGATGGTCTTCTTAAATATTACACAGGTTTGTAATGTTAAGTTTGTAATAAGTTTGTAATGTAAAATGCTTACATTAGTCTGCAACACAGAGGTGAGCATGTTATTTGAAAATAATAGCAAGAACTTAACAGCAATAAATCAGGCCACAGGCCAACGCAATTTTAAAAATTCACCCTTGCAAATGTATTTTCCATCGCAAAAAGCTACTGATGCACTCACAAATGCCTGGAAATGGTAGCTTGCTAAATAAAATGAGCACAATCTTATCATAACAACATACTGATAATGAACTGAAGAAGTGAATGATACATTATATATATTGCTTTGGAGTTGTAGTTGATCTGTTATAGAATTTTGCTGGAAATATTTCAGAAAAGATCAAGGGAAAGACCTGGATGAAAAGCCCAAAGTTTTTGATGGTGAGTTAACCAACCCCATGAAAAAAAAAGGTTTGTTTCCCGAGTTACAAATAATTGTCAACATGACATCAAATGAATAAAATAAAAGCATGCAGAGATATTTTGGAAACAAACATGCTGATCAGACACTTGTCATTATTGTGCACCAAAGCAGCTAAAATTGAACAGTTGGATTTAGATGCACTTTTTCAGGGAAAAGGAAACACAACTGCATACATAACAAAAAAATAATTTTAAGTTTGTATTGGAACAAACCAACTTTGCAGTTTGAAATTGCATGGCCTTGTGTTAAGCATTCCACATAACATTGATTTTTTAGAATACATTGGTTCGTTGATTTGAGCAGTGTGTTCTTTGCTAGTCCCCATATTCTTGAATGGCTAATATAGATTAAACTCATCAGTGATGTTATTTATATAAATGGACATAAACCTTCTAGCTTCATAACGACAAAGTTACCTTTCAACAACAAACCATTTTGAAGACATGCTTTGCATGGGCAACAGCAGACATGGAGTGTGCTCTTGGAAGTTGGGCAGTTGCAGTCATAAAATACCATTCTTGTTGAATGCCGTGGTAAAAGACATTGGGCAGTGGTTGTGACATAATCTTAACATGAAATTCTCTTTTGTAATGCCCAATTTTATTAATTTGGCTATTATGACACATTACAGCATTCAAGCATGGAATAATTTCCAGTTTGTACCATTCTATACTCGAACAGTGATTACAAACCAATATGTATAATTACACACAAACTACAAACAAACTGATTAAACTTACTTTAAAATCTTTCCAGTCTAAGAAATTGCACATTTTTGGCCGTCGGGCCAAAACAATTGCAACTAGATCACGTACAATCTTTTTTTTCTCTTTGTCTCCAATAGCATGAAACCATTTTTGCAGTCTGACTTTGCCTTGGCGACTAAATAGCAGCATGAACTTCATCATTGTGACATTACAAAATAAGCAGCAGCATACACCTGATTCTGAAAAATTACAGAAAAGCATATATGATGCAATGCACATAAACAGTATGAAATACACTCTCACTCACACAGTGGTAGATCTAGCCTGACAAAAGGGGTCTGTTGTGGAAGGGCAGCTTTCGATAATTTTTATAGAATAAAACCAGACTTTCCACAGGGTCATTCTTTGCCAAATCACACAGCCATGTCACCACTACTCACAGACAAAAATTTATCAGCTTATAGAGCAAATCATTCTCAACAAAATGACACTAATTTGAGCAAAATTGGGTCAGCAGTTCCGAAGATACAAGAGTTTGTAGATTGGCTCTTTTTGTTATCAGTCGCGCAGGAAATTTTTTGAAAACCTTGACATTTGTCTTGAAACTTTAATAAAATCATTATTTTTATAGTTATGAAACTTAAATTTTGTTGAGAAGTAGTCAAGGTTCAATTTCTTGTGATTTCAACTTAGGCTCACTGAGGTCATGGTTTAGTGATTTTAGAGGTCAAACTGTAAGCATACCTTTCAAAGATCACTCAACTGTGACCTAATTTTTGGGCTTGATTCCGAAAAAGGCCATCTCTTAATTTTTCAAGCAAGGCATCATTTGAAAGCTCTGGAACCCCCCTCTCTCCACTGATGGTGAAACTGATTCATCCTAATTTTATAAAAACAATGTTGACTTACCTTTAGATCATGATATTTGTGATAAGAAAATTTGATGTAGGAGTCATCACAAATGACTTAAATGTTATGAAAAACTAAAATTTTTGTCAATGGACCATTATTCTCGACCTAAGTTTTTATCTGCCAGGTTTGTTCTGTGTCATGAGCAAAACTTCTTACAAAAATATTACAGTAGAATTTGCCTAGTTCATCACTTCAAGGGGATTTAAAAAAGTGACGATTTAGGCGAAGTGACGAATTACGCAAACAGGTGAAAACTCTATTATAGCAGCTCATATACTTCATCATATTAACTCATATCCATGTGCCTTTATTTTTGGAAAGCACAAGTTTACGGTGTTATAGTTCTTAATTCCCCTACTCTATCTAGACTTCCATTTAATCTAACACCTTTTAAATCTTTAATAAACTTTAAACACTTCCATGTTCTCTCAATGGGGAGTCAGATCGCGCTTTGCACCTCATGTATAAATTCCATGAACAAATTGCGAGGTGCAACAATTCTCAGACAAAGATCCTTAATTTGTTTGAATTCCCAAACATATTAAACAAGCTGCTCAAACATCAAAAGTGAAACTGCACATGACATATTAGCCGAACAAGACGCTTCTTCGGGATAGAAAGAGGTGACGCATTGAGCAAACTGACGAATTAGATAAACAGATATGTACACAAAAGATAAGGAATTCTGCCAGGACTGACAAAAAAGTAACGAATTGATGAATTAAACGATGATGAAATAGACAATTTCTACTGTATTTTTAATTTATAGCCTGCAATACAACCTATATCTATTTTGGATAGTTTAATTGATGAAGAAATTGTAATAAAACATCAAAATTATGATTACTGTTCTTTGTATTAAACCTTATTTGAAAATGTCACCATCAAGCAAACATGGACCACAGGACGTGACCACATGGTCCACAGGTGAAACCCCAAACAAGAGTGGAGCCAAAAAAGCAAAACGGCTATAACTGATCTAAAATTCTTAAAGTTCTGTGTTTAATGTATATATATCTTTGCAAGCTCAGGACAGCTAGCTGCTTTATATATCTGTGTTCCTCTTTCAATCAGGTGGGCTATATAATGCACTAATGCTTATTAGCAATACATGAAAGATCTGATTACTCGTGCTTTGGATAACTAGTGTTAGAATATACACACAAACCAATTGTCATAAATCAATCTATACTGAAAATTGTGGATTAATTTCAGTTGATATTCTTACAAAGAAGTGCTTGCTGTCACTACACACAGGACATGAAGAACAGGCATTGGCTTCACTCTGCTTTTACCATACAACGGTCTATCTAAAGTAGCTATGTCCAACCTGCGGACCACATGTGGCCTAGTCGAAGTTTTTGTGCGGCCCAGTTAACGTTTATGCTGTAGTAGAAGTACAAACAGAAAAGCTGTCCTTGCTTTAATACTGGACACTGTAGATGCAGTGGTCCTCAATTCTACTTTATCACGTATATACTCCATATTCCATGTATCTACTGACACATATATTTGTGCAAAACTTATTCGCAGTTTATTGATTACTGCCCTTGTTGATCCATTGGCATTAAACTTGCCTATGACATCACACTTACGCAGTGGTGCTTGGTGCTAAACAATTGTTGCCATTGCAGTTCAAATTTGAATGCTTTCAGTACAATGGCTAAATAAAAATTAATTTGTGAAAATCAAAGTAAATAATAGTGTGCAGCCCTCACTAAGATACCAACAAGATTTTTGGACTCAGTAAAAAATTTTGGTTGAACATACCTGATCTAGAAAAATATGTCCTAAAACAAACTCAAGTGATCAGTTTGTTTTAACTCATATTTCTCTAGATTAGAATGGTAAATTCATGTTCTGCATAGTGACAGCAAACACTTATCATCTGTTGTAAGAATATCAACTTAAATTAATCCACAATTTTCAGTATGGCATCCTAAAATCCAGTCAAACATGGCTAATAGATTGCACAACTAGCTATTTAGACATTATTATAGGTCGCATCATCAAAACACACAAGGATAGATTGAGGTAATCACATGCTTTTTGGTCATAGCGCATTTATTCATCATAATCGCTGTTTGTTCCTGCGAACATGGGCCTGCAAATTGTGTCGAACTATCAGCAGCAAGAACTTTGTTGATCCAAACATACATACACTTATAAAATTGATGCTGACAACCAGCTACACAACTGCGTCTTGGAGCACTCTCTTTCCAGATTGAGAATGGTATTACAAGTATTGTAAGAAAGCTTACAGAATCACTGCTGAGATGAACGACTGAGTGCAACTGCTCTGATGATTTTGCATCGTGATGTAACAGTGATATACGAGAAAGTAATGTAAGACTACTTGTACAGCAAACAATGTCATCAACTGTTCATTCTGAAGAGGTTGTTTTTGCCTAACTGCTATTTTCTTCAAATAATGCGATGACAATCTTGAGGCTAGCTGATGCCCCTTTCAATTGGAGAAATTTCTTTGTAAAAATATAGCTTCAGTCAAAACAAACCTGCGTTACTTCAAGTGACATTAAAGCAGGCCTAAACCTTATTTAATCCTATCATAAACTAGTACAGTAGTAAGTGTGAACAGCAAATAAAATTTGGCCCTAAACTGCAAAACCTAACGATCGCGATGTGAGACTGTCTTACAACATGAAGAGAAATATCACAAACCACCTCTATGTGTATCTGGCAGTGTACGAGCTTCTAACAGCTTTGCTTGCATCTGGCACTGGCAGAGCAATAGATTCGGAAGCATATGCATTCGATGTGATGCAATATCAATAAAAAAAAACAAAAAACATGAAATCTTTTTTTTATCAATTTAGAAAAAAGATTTCATGTCATTCTGCAAGTGCTATTTCAACAAAACAGCAATGTTGTTGTTTCCTAATATTACTACGCAACTTTAGATGGGAAATGCTGTTGCAAGACCTGCACTGGAAGTGTCCAATATTTGATCTGCATTAAAGCTGAGTATATACAGTACAAGGGGGTTTGTCATCACAGCCAAACAGATCCCCTAGATGTGCCCCTGTACTGACAAGGTAAATGACATGAGGACTTACATATCAGATAACTCGTGTCTTAGATCAGTAGTCACTGTTTGAAAGCATGTATTAAAGGTAGTATTAGAAGTCAAACAAGTACAAATGATTGCTTTTTCAATCCACCACGACATCAGTATTGCTTGCACACATTTTCCTTGGGAGCAGTCTGCTACTAAAACTTAATATCATTCTTCAATTTATGCAGTTTAATATTAAATATTGCACATGTTTAATGATTGTGGTATGTTTCAATATTAAAATTTCTACATACATTTCTGATCACAGTGGGTTATGCAAATCCTTGGAATGTTTTAAACATTTCACCAAAATTGACAAATATAAATTCTAACACTGGACTTTGTCAATGAAAGAATTTTCATAAACATGAATCTCAGCATACACAATTTTAACCTCAAAAGCATTAGTGTATAGCAATTTGATTTTAGTGTTTTCAAAGCTTTGGCTAATTTCATAGTTCAGTAAATTTTATGGAGAAGTATGAGCTACAGCAACATTCTGTAATTGGTGCAAGAAGGTGGAGCAAGCCTTGTGCTTCAATTGTCACTGAGAACAACAATAAGTTTATTATCAAGCTCTTGGGTCAAATAGGATAAAGTCTCTAGATCAGAGATGAGCGGAGTCACATATTTAGACTCTGACTTTGTTCCTGTTTTTTGTTTAAAGGCTCTTATTCTGGCTGAAAATTTTGATGACATCAACTCTGACTTTTTATAACACACTTGAAATTTTCTCACATCAAATACACACCTTTAGGTACCATGGTTCTAAATGCAGTTATAAGTTAGAATTTGCAATCGTTAGTCAGATATCTGATAGTTGAGCTTCAGTTTTCAATCTTTACAAAAGACTGCAATATCTAGATCAGCAGTCAGCATTTGACCCATGCTCCCACTCAGTGTGTCAAGGTCAAGTTGCATGAAAATGGGGGGTTGGAACACACAAAAGAACCAAATAATGAGAAAGAGTCAGGCACAAAGTTCACCCTAAAACAGAGTATACAGGAGAAACAAGGTGACAAAAAATATTCACAGATATAATACATAAAGGGCAGATAATAATACAAATAAAAAAAGTATAAAGCAATTGTTTTAGTAGTACATACACAATATAGATCAACGTAACACAGATGATGGTGGGCAAGCAATGGGTGAGTTGAGACATGTGCAGATCAGCAGTTGAAGCAAGCACATAGGTGAAGGAAGTGAACAACAACAAGGGTTGCGAGGCAGAGAGCAATGCAATTTGGAACATAACATTTCATTACAAAAAGAAATAGCAAGGGCAGAAAACAATGTTTGTACATATAAATCAAAAAAAAAAGTTCAGAACAATAGGGTCAAGTCCATTTTTTTCAATAGCTCCTGTTGTTTCAAAGCAGTAGGGTCAAGTGATGTGAAGAATACCACCTACTGAACTTCGACAAAAGTGACTCCAGTTATGACATGAAACGGGCATCATATTTGATAAAGTCACATACCAAATTTTGTAACTGTGGCATCATGGAAAAAATACTGACGTCAGAAAATCGACAGGAACAACAATTCTACAAACCTACCAAGGGTGCATGGAGTCTGAAATTTTTGATTCCAACTCCACTCCTGCTGAATACACTCTGACTCCAAAACATTTTAAAGTTTTGAATTCCAACTCCAGCTTAAACTCCAAAGTGAATGCCATAAACTTTTAGCAATGTCTAAACGACCGTATCTGGTTTTTCTTTGAAAAGACTAAAAAAACATATCAAACTAAATTGCTGACATCTCCAAAATATGTGGCCTCTTCTTTATATGCCTGTTGCTTCTCAGATGAAAGGATTAAGGAGGCTATTAATTTTTTGTTACAACCATATGCCTAACCCTAAATCCTACCCGTTACCCATAAACCCTAACCTTAAACACTAACACAAAACCCCAACCCTAAATGCTAATCCTAATCCAAAAGCTTGATTGTAAACCATTTGTCTACGTTTGGAGATGTACATCACAAGGGGTCCAAAAATTTGGACATACAATCTTGTGTAAGTACATCAAAAGAAAATTTCAATAGAACAATGTCCGAGTGACTTGAATTGACAATTGTCTAAACCAGTTATGTCCAACCCAAATGGCTTACTGAGCCAAAAAGTATGTCACTACCTTAACCAGGGCCACACATTGAATGACATACCCTGTTTCCCTGGTAATACGACAGGGCTTATATTAATTTTCACTCCGAAATTTACACTAGGGCTTATTTTCGGGGGATGTCTTATTTTGATATATCAAAAAATGAAGTCACAAACTAAAAATTAAGAGATTTCTAAATGAACAAAAACTATGAAAAACTATCTACATTTAATTATCATTAACATGTTTTTTATTCACAAACTCGTTAAACACAATTTATTAAAAAAACAATTGTATCATCATCCTCTGGAATGTCTTGCAGGTCATCGGTTTCCAAAATTCCAGTGGAGTTTTCGCTTAATTTCCCACCAGTCATCTACTAGGGCTTATTTTGTAGGGCTTATATTTATTAAAACATATCCTCAAAAATCACGCTCTGAGGTCTTATATCAGGTAGGTCTTATTACCAGGGAAGCACGATATTATTGAGGACCGCACATTGAATGGCTTACTTTGATCTTAGCAAAATAAATTTAGCTTACACAAATATTCTGAAAGTGTGCAAACTTAACTGCAGTGGTAACACTAACAAACGTGTTGATATAGTGGCACTGACTAAGGAGCACCTACATCAAAAATGTCAAGTTCAAGATTATCAAAACAAGGACAGGTTGTCAATGTGGGATACTTTTACTACAGCCTAAACCTCAACTGGGCCGCAAGGAAATCTTGGATGCGGGCTGGACACAGCTGGTCTAGATGGAGCTAGACACTTCCCACTCGACCATCATGTTGACATTAGTGCGAATTTCTCCAACTCAGTGTCAGTGTTGCCACTCTGTTATGAAGAAAACCCCCAGAATTTACGTTGAAAAAAAACAGAAAATTATAATAAAACCCAGACATAAAAATGTTAAAAAAAGTCAAAACCAAACTTGAAATATACGCTAGCGGTACTTGCACATAAAAATTAAAGTAATATGCATTATTTGCATCAAACTTTTAACAAGTTCAGGCCTATGAGTATTTTTAAACATACTGACAATATACAAGGAAGCTAGCAGAAAATCAAATGTATGAAGTAACATAAAAAGTTATTTAGATCTAAAAAAGTTTAATGTTTTCTTTTACTTTCACTTAAATGCACAAATGAAACATGCACATTATACATTCAAGGTCTTACAGTTTTCTTTTCACCCTAATCATAGCATTCATTGCAATATTTGACTACTTATTTAACATTCAAAATTTTACATTCATACCTATCACAATGCGCCTGCAAAACAATTAACAGATTCTAAACCACAGCATCTTCATTCATAACAAAAAAAGCATTCCAAAATCATGCACAAGCAGCCCTTGACACATCAGTGATAGGCTGGATCAGAGTGCTGACCTAAACCAGTGTTGTGCGGATATTGAAATTTGATAATCCGATCCGCTCTGAAAAATTTCAATAGTATCCGATCCTGATCCGAAAATCCAAAACCATCATCATACCAGATTCCAATCACAATAACAATTTTTTGCCATATTTGTTGAATTTAGTAATTATATAGGCATTAGGCAGGCTCACAACCAGGGAATATGGTAATGATGATGGTTTCGGATCTGTATCAAATTGTTTTGAGCAAAATTTTCAGATCAGAATCTGACCTATTGACCCTTGCTTGCAGCCCTGCTTATAGGGGTGTTTTCCGTTTATACTTTGATGACACAGACCTTTACTCCCCAAAGCATGAGACAGACCTTTACTCTCCAAAACACAAACAAAACTAATCAAGTCCATGTAACCCTCTGGAGTTTGTACTAAACTGAATCCACTACATAAACTAATCTCAGATAAAAAGTTCCCCACTAGCAGTAATCTCTGAATAAAGTCAAAGTCTCACAATGGGCAACTTGTAGCAACCTACCTTTCT